>Ga0137435_1000267_pt1 | contig 18034 bp, 23 predicted proteins | sample EasRivERMGT100_2_FD_104904 | JGI IMG/M metagenome (GOLD analysis project Ga0137435, IMG submission 104904) | Soil microbial communities from meander-bound floodplain in the East River, Colorado, USA - East River MetaG ERMGT100_2 | ecosystem: Environmental > Terrestrial > Soil > Floodplain ... | reverse complement strand
ATGACGACGTCGAAGACGAGATGATCATTTGATAACGTGTCCGACATGCGGCCAGCCTTCGGATGGGCGAGTGCAGGCTCGGTTAGACACGCGGAGACACGTCAGAGAGATTATAAACGGCTACAGAACTAGAGAGATAGCCCTCTTGTACCTGTGGACGAGAGACGCCGGCATACCAGTAGAGGAGGTAGAAGAATATGTACGAACGCGACTCCCGAGGGTGGAGACATCAATATACTCAGACCAGAGACGATACAAGGCGGTATTACAAAGTGCAAGGCAAAAGGATCTACCCTGATGAGGAGGGGAAGATGCGCTTTGACGAGGGTGATTACGGACAGGATTCGGATGGCATCTGGTGGGTGAGGGCTCCCGGCACGAGAATTGCGGGGCCTCTTCTCGACCACGACATCCAGGAACACGAAGATGGTACAATCAGTGTGAGCCCATCGATTTGGGTTCAGCCTGACCCAGGCTTCCACGGCTATCTGAAGGGCGGTGCCTGGGCAGAATAAGAAGCCTCCCTTCTGAAATAGGAGCCACCGGGAAACCAGTGGGTGATAAAGGGACGTGCAGAGCCGCGACCTCTGCTAGCCCGCTATCCCCCCCGTCTTCCGGAGCGGGGAACGTCCGTGCCCGTCCCGTGTGGTGCTGGCTGTAATCGGGTACGTGGCTCCTATTTCAGAGAGGAGGAGAATATGGAAGGTGTACAGGTTGAGATATTCCTGAATTACGTGCTGCCTAAAACAGGAGTTCAAGAGCGGGTTTGCGGCACTGTCAAGGCATGGGAAGAGGGCGCTATCACTATTGTGGCTGAGAGTGGTGACTGTGTGAGAGAAGAGGGTCCTCGTTGTCTACTTCAAGTACCCTGGACGTCTATTAAGTACGTGGCCTTTTGGGATGAGTCGAATGGAAGGTAAGACAGTCTCAGTCTTTGTCTACATCAAAGACGGTGCCGTTGAGAAGATAGAAGGAACTGTTGAGTCATGGGAAGAAGACGGAGTTCTAATCTCAGCACACGCTATCACGGTCTCGCCATGGCATCCCGATAAGCCTGAGCGATTGCTTCACATACCATGAACTTCTATTAGATACGTAGAGGTACATCATGCGGGTTGAAAGACAGCGCCTGGGATTTGATCTGACCACACAGGACGGACAGGAGATAACTATCTGGACGTGGGAGGGTAAGGATACTGAGAGGGCGGCTGCCTGGGTTAATCAATTGGAGCGAGTGGATGGTGTAGGCCCTATCGATACATGGACAGACTGGCCCGACGATATCCGTCCGTTGCTGAGGAAGTGGAACGTCGAGAGACGTCTGCGGTTCGTCTATACGTGGAACCAGAAAGACCCCGCACTCTCTGAGGGAAGTCAGTTTACCTGTACGGGCTGCACCGTAGAGGCTCTCAGGAACCGCTACGGAACGGCGGAACTGGATGGTAGTCTATACTGTGATGACTGCTTGAAGAAGATAGCGAGAGGGGCGCATGGACAAGATTGAATTCATAAAGGAAGAGGTAACACGACAGGGATTCGTCCCCGATACGCCTGACTTCGCTCAGAGGGTGGAATGGATGTCTGACGCCTGGGAGTGGGCCTCTGACGAGCTTTCAAGGGCTGAGCTTTCAGGGCCTGGTAAGACTGCGAAGAATGTGCTTGGTCAGTTGGGCTTCGTCACACAGATTGGCAAGCGCATCGAACGGCAGGCTAATGAGTACGGCTACCGGGACTGTGAGGTCACTGCTGGTGGAAGACCCTGTCCTCCAGCCTTCGAGGTTCCCGGCCTGATGCACTTCTGGCATAAGCAGCTGGTGCCGATGCTGTCTCCTCGTGGTGCCTACCTGACATTCGAACTGATTCATCCGTTCAGGGACGGTAATGGCCGTACAGGTAAGGTTATCTACAACATGCTGCTGAACTCTATGGAGGATCCACAGTTCCCTCCGGACTACTTCGGAGGAGGTGTACCTTAATGGAGGCGCTGGCTATATTCGTCTATCTGCTTATCGGTCTAATAGTAGGAATTGTACTGTCCGTTCTCTTGGTCAGATACAGCCGAAGTGTCTTTGCTCAAGATGCAGAGTCACAGGTAGTTGACGCCTTCTTTGTGTTCATTATCCTTCTCACTACTATTCCCTTTTGGCCCATAATAGGAGTCGGCAGTTTATGCGTAGCTTTCATCTTCTTCATAATTAAAGTGACCGATAGGTGAGGCGCTGTGGATGGTGTAGGATAGGTGCCCATATACGTTGTTCCCGTCGCAGATGGCCTAGATGGTCTAAATGTAACTGCTACTGCAAAGGAGAAGCTCGTGGTTAAGAAGTATAAAAAGGATCTCCCTGCCGACCTGTGGACGGAGGACATAGCTCAGGTGAAAATGGAGCCTCTAAAGGCTAACCCTCCGGATCCACAGTTTATACCTAACCCTGCCTTTGATCCAAAGATCAACTGGAAGCGTAAGCAGTGGGACAACCTGGTTAAGGAGAAGTGGAAGCCAGCACCTGAGCCTCAAGAGAATAACGCTCTGCTCAGAAAGCTACTGGCAGCTGCCTACGAATACAAGAGGCTCTGGGAGTACGGGGAACTTTACGATGTAGCAGAGGTCGGGCAGACCCTGGACGAGGTAGAGAGATTCCTGGCGGCTGCCGAAGGGAAGCATCATATACTTCAAGTAGACCATCCTCATATACTTCAAGTAGACCATCCTGTAGGTCAACCTTTGCAGGAGGTAATTACCGAACAGGGGAGGCGCATTCACTCTCTGGCTGAGGACGTTCTCTTCTTTGCCGGACGCACTAACAACATTGAGGCTGCCATTAGAGAGCTAATCAGGATGCTGGTAGCCGAGTATCCACCCACGGCGCTGGAAGCCATTATCAAGGAATTGAACAAGGAGTAAGATGGATGAAGTAGAAAAGTTCTTTATGTATCTAGGAGCGATGGCTTTTGGGGTTCTACTGGCCGCTGTACTGGTTTTCGTAGTGTTCCCTGTAGCATTGGGCGAGTGATGAGTGCGCCTATCCCTGACCCGCTAACGGTTGCCCATTCCGTTGCTGATGGCTGGAGAGACGAAGCTAATAAATTCCGTCGCGAGCTCTCACTAGCCCTTGACCTGCTGGAAAGACACCAGTGGGACGGTGTAGATGGATGCCTGATCTGCGACCCGGATGGCGATAAGCAGGGCCACAAGCGCGACTGCTCCCTCGCTCAACTCCTGGAGCGCCACGGCAGGGAAGTGCAGTGGTCGGATGAGTGAGTGCTGGTGTGGTAACGAGCTTCACTCCTCACAATGCAGAAGAAGTCACTTTCTTCCTCCCTTTATGGCAGTTATTTTCCTAATCGTAATCATCGGCGGGACTTTGTTAATTGGATGGTGTTCGTAATGAGTGAGCTAACTCTGGATAACGGAACGGTTGTTGTGTTCCCTGAGTCAAAGAAAGATTGGATTAACAGCCACTTCCCGCCGAAGCCTCCTAAGAGCAATATGCATGGCTCTCTGTGGTTGTTCAAATTGCATTATCCCATCCGTGACCGCTCACGCTTGCATGGAAGTGGTGAGCAAGAACCTCTTTCGTCCGTTCGCTAACGGCGACTTACACAAGTGCGTGGAGTGCTGCACCGCCCTGAGGAGTCAATCTGGACATACGTTCCACACAATGACGGGTGCGATGTCCTTACCTGCTTCCGTGCCGTCGTCAACGAGCAGCCGGGGCCACTGTTCTCGTTCCGGTGCGATACGTGTCGGGGGAGCGGTGAGATCGTTTACGACTCTGCTAATCAGGACGACTGCAAACCCTGCAACGGCACAGGCCGCAACCCGATAGGAGACTAAAACGATCACGAGCTACTTATTGAAGATGAACACTCCGCGTGAAACGAGTAGTATGTAAGTATGAGATATTTACCGTTGCTCCTGCTCGTTGGTTTCTTCCTGTGGCTCCCAAGACCGGCTCACGCTGTTGGCTCCTGTGAGGGGGATTTCACGGGAGACGAGTTTGTTAGTCTCCCTGACGTAGTAGCGATGGGGCCATCGTTCAACAAGAGCGAAGGTCAGGCGGGCTTTCACCCTCGATTTGACATCAACGAGGACGGGATAGTTAATCTCTCCGACATCATTGCACTAGGCCCGTGGTTCAATCAGCCCTGCGAAGGCGGGGACTACGTTGAAGCGTGGCACCAGACGCTTTACACTCCAAGTGATCCCGACTACACATTCATAGGTGTCAACCGCTACAACCTCCTCACTATAGATACACCATCATTCCGTGGTTGCGGTTCAGATTGGGAGGATAACGAACTTGCAACGTGGTTTGATGAGGTTGAGGCACAAGGTATAGACGTGGTGCGCCTGTGGCTATTCCAGCGCTTCACTGCATCCGGTACAGACTACTCCCGTTTCGACTACCTGCTGAACCTAGCCGACGAGCGCAACATCAAGGTCATCCCTGTCTTAGAGAATCACCAACCCCACTGCACCGAGGCCGGTGAGAAGAGCGAATCGTGGTACGACACCGGCTACCTCTCCCCCTATGGGAATTACTCACTCTCCCTTAAGGCCTACACTGCGTCTGCTGTGACCCGTTACAAGAACGATGACCGTATCGCTATGTGGCAGATTATGAACGAGGCTGAGACCGACGACGCAACTATCCTCCGTGAATTTGCCGACGATCTAGCGACCGACATTCAAGCTATCGACGCTAACCACCTTGTCTCGTTTGGAACAATGGGTGCAGGTCAGCCTGGGGCTCAAGGAGAGGACTACCAGACACTCCACGCCCTCGACTCGATAGACATCTGCGAGTATCACGACTATGGCCACTTCGATGAGCCGATCCCCGGCGACCAGTGGAACGGGATGCAAGTGCGACTGGATCAGTGTGCCGAACTCGATAAGCCAATCTTCGTCGGTGAGGCGGGCATAGACTTGAGTGAAGAAGGCATCACCGAACAACAACGAGCGGACTACATGGATGACAAGATCAGCGCGTTCCTCGCTGCCGGTGGAACGGGTTACTTGTACTGGTCGTACCGTGACCGAGACGGAGCAGACTCCCTAGAGTATGACTCGGACGATCCCCTGGCAGACGTAATAGCGAGCTACTAGCAATCCACGCGGCGCGATACCGAATGGTTCGCGGTAAGTGTGGGGTAGGAAAAGAGCCCCCGAAGGGGCTCTCGTCCAGAGGTGGTTGTGCCCCGCAGGGCACCTGTAGCTTACTATCTGTAGAAAGTAAAAACAATGGCTCATTCAGCTGAAGTCGAAATCAAGGTTCTACACACCACCAAAACTCGTGATTGGTGCCAGACCTGTCTTTTCACCACTGACCAAGAAACCATATTCATGCGGATAGGGCAGGACGGACAGTCGTTTACCTATTGTCTCCAGGGCCAGCACAGAGTCCGCTAACAGTTGCTTTTCTTAGAAAGCAAGAGCTAAACTGACTACGCGACCACCTCGTCGCGCACCTCCTCTCGAGGACCGGCAAATTACCCACAGTTTGCCGGTCCTTTCATTTGGACGTACAATCCCTCTATGGATGACCACAAGTGGGTGCCTTACCGCTTGGTCTTCCGGCCACCAATCGTAGACCTTTATCGATACTCGGTAGAGGAAGCGACCATGTTACACCAGATGGCAGCGGCCATCTCCAGTGGGTTTGCCCACGAGGATGTGCACCGCTACTTCAGGTCAACAGATACGGAGGTTTACAAGACGCTTATGTCTCTCTGTGAACAGGCTTCAGAATCCGCAGATAAGGGGTTCTTCGTTGACTCCTGTGCTCTCGACGACTGGACTCCTCCGATGGATGACCTACTCTAATGCCCTGGCTGACAGATGAATCCTGCCCTCGCTGCCAGAACAAACTCTTCAGACTGGTAACAAACGAATCCATAGAAGATAGTTGCTACGTATGCGGCTACTTCCTGGAGACGATGTCTCGCGGCTACGTTGTCGTAGAGAAGCAAGAGCTGGAAGAGTTGATGAGTGCCGAATAAGGTTCTAGGCATAGACCCCGGCCTCAATAGAAGCGGTCTGGCTGTTCTGGACGAGCAGCACCAGTTCCTCTTGATAAAGACAGTGAAGATTCCTGTCAGGCTCGACCTCAAGGGCCGTCTGGACTACCTCAGCCGAGCGATTGAGGAGGTCGTGGCTGAGCACCAGCCCTCTGTGTGCATCATCGAGCGCCCCGGCAATTGGAGTACCCGTCTCGTGGCTGTACAGCGTCCTGAAACACTGCTACACTTGGGGATGGCAATCGGGGTGGCCCTGGCCGCTTGTGGGAACGTTCCTACCCAGGTGCCGACAGTGGATGTTATACGCAGATCCATCATGGGTCAGGCAAAGGCACCCAAGGAAGCGGTACAGTGGTACCTGGAAAGACGGAAGTATGAATTGCCCCTGCTCAAGAGTGGCAGGGTTGACCCCGATGCCGCTGACGCAATGCTAATAGCCCTCTATGGGCTGGAGGAGATACTAGGTGTCGAAATGGGACGAGATACTAAGGGAGTTGGCTACTTCGCCGCAACCAAGAAACCTCGCAAACCCAGGAGAAATGCGGGTAGTTCATACAAACCCGGAAGGGGTAAGAAGGGTCGCAAAAAGACTTCATAGAGAAAGGAGAATGCAGCTATTTAAGAGACACGGGATATTCCTTGTTCTTCTAGGGGTTATCCTCTTTGTGCTGCTATTACAATGTCTGGAAACAATCTCTCGACTGTAGTCGTCAACCGTACCTGGGATGGCCAGAAGGTTATCGAGGTAGCGGCTGGCAGGAGCGTTATCTACGTCGGTAGAGGCTCTCCCTACGGCAACCCTTACTCTGTGGAGGAATATGGCCGTGAGGAGGCTCTCAGGCTGTATGGTGACCATCTGGACATGGAGGTAGGCAACAACAGCATCTTCCGTCAGAAGGTCAGGGATCTGGCGGGGAAGGCGCTGGCGTGCTGGTGTGCTCCTCTCCTCTGTCATGGAAACCTTCTGGCTGCTGAGGCAGAGCGTCTACGGGACGAGGAACAGCGACCTTCTTCCGCCTGGGTAGAGGTGGCAAGAGACCCTCCTGCCTGAGTTGAGTCTTAGTCTTCTTGTGCTTCTTGTTGATGCGCTCAGGGAGGTCATCGAAATAACAGGTAGGCCGCACACAATCAAAGCAGGTAGTCTGAGAGAACCCTTGCTCTTTACAGAAGTCAGGGGCGTCTAAAGAGACATCCGGGGGCTCCCAGTCTCTACCTGTTTTCTTGGTAGGCTCTGCTATTTCTCCCAGACCCTGACCGATAAATGGTCTTCTACGGCCTACTTCATCTGACATAAGAATAGGCACCTATCTCTAGGTGCCTCCTCTGCTTTCTATCTAGTTATATTTAGTTATAGCCGATTCAGGCTATAAGTTATTACACCAGTACGTTGAGGTCGATTGTAGGGATGCCGCTCTTTCTCACAGGACGGATGAAGATAACAGGGGCACCCAGTGTGTTGGGGGATAGCATGGCCTCTTCGATATAGTTAGGGATGGCCACGCCGGCAGCGTTTCTACCTTCAGCAGCATAACCTCCCAAGAAGCCGCCACAGGAGACGATGTACCTGGTAGTGCCTATCATTCGCACCTTACCGTCCTGGTCGCAGACAGAGTCAATCCAGGGGATAGGCTGGGTGCTCTTGGAGTGGTAGTGGCCAATCAGGTACAGGTGAGCCATCCAGAAGGGGACAGCGTTCCTCATCACCTTGTTGATGGGGGCTGAGGCTGTCTGACCGCCTCCCTGTCCGTGATGCAGCCATATCTTGGCTGTAGAGGTCCACTTGTTCTGATTGAACCTGAGGTGAATGAGGGCGCAGCGTCCGAGGTAGGGTGTCTCGAGATAACGGGCCAGCATGAAGTCTGTGTTCATACCGTCTTCAAACTCCCAGTAGTGATGGCCGCTGACCATCCCTATCCACTTACCCACGGTGGGCTTGAGTACCTTCTTCATGACCTCTAGGTTCTCCATGGCCGCATCATCCATCATGCTCTTGAGGGAGTCGTAGGCATTGATTTTCATCTGCTTGACGAGCTTACGGTTACTTGGACTTATTAGATCGCTATAATCGCCCAGTCCCACATAGTAAACAGAGTGTCCTTTGGCTCTCATCGACTCACCCCACTTGATGTGCCGCTTGAGCCTGTCCATATCACAGCCTGGTGTTCCGTACTGAATATCACCGATGGGGAGTAACAGTATCTCCTTCTCCGGAAGGAGGAGAGACGGCGCTGTCTCCGGGGCAAAGCTAACAAGTTCCACAAGAACCTCTTTCCTTATACAGAGTCTCGATTTCGTGTGGATTCTATGTAATCCTAATTCCAATGTCAACCGAGTGACCTATTGGACGATGCCAGCCAGATGCGTCAGTAGTCTTAGCCGATAACCAGAATCTGAACCCTCTCACTGACTACAGCAGCAGCAACAACTGTTCCAATCCAGCGACGACGACGAGGATGGGGTGGCCTTCTCCTGTAGACACCCATTGTTGGCTATTCCTCTTCGAAGTAGATGGTGCCCAAGAAGTTGATCGGGTCAGTAGGAACGGTGAGCAGTCGCACAACCACCGTAGCGTCCGCTTGAGACACCTGAATTCTGTTCTCGGGGATGGGACAGTAGAACCAGCCAGTTCTCACGTTAAAAGCCTCTGTGTGCATTTTGTGAAAGGAGCCGGCAGTAGCTGTTGTCAGGTTAAGACATTCAATGGTGCCAGCGAAGGCAGCATCGCTTCTGTTTAGCGGTCTGGCAGTAGGCACGATACCTCCAGAACCGCTAGTGGTCTGTCCACGGATGATCTGAACCTGCATCATCTCTTCTTGGGCGTCACCAGTCTCTGTTGATTGTGATAGATAGATGCTGTGTATCTTGATCGGCTTATCGTCGGCTGGTTGGATCTCCCAGAAGTCAACGTTAGCTGCTACGGTAGAAGCTCCAAATTCGAGTGAATATAATCGTCCCATGTTTCTATCTCCTTAAAATATGCATTACTAGGTCAACTTATAGGCTCAAGATGGTGTTCTTTTTCAACTGTCTGGATGGTGTCAATGAGCGAGAGCAAGAGGCATTTAGATGGCCGAGAACGGGTAGAGAAACGGGTTGCAGCGATGTGCAGAGAGACGCATGTTGTGTATCTATGGCTTCTGCCCAATAGATGCCGGGGTTGATTGCGGTTGAGATCATGTGTGCAGCAACACCTCGACCTGTTGGACTACGGGTTGAGTTGGCTTCATCCATCGCTTCGATGGGCGTGCCGTTACCTGAAAAGAGCGAAGGCGTGACAGGCGTGGCTGCTGTTCCTCCAAAGCCAATTACAAGAAATAGACCGCTGCTGTAACCCGTTGTCGATAACGCACCGTAGAAGTTGCCACTGTTGGCGTCTGCTCCTATTGGAGTGGCGAACGTTCCCGTTGCGTTGTAGATATACCATGCAACGATCTGAATTGGCCCACTACCGTGATTGACGGTCACTGTGTGTGAGATACTCGCGGGCGGGTCGTCTAGCATCCAGAGGGAAAGCTCGTCCGGTGAGTTGAGAGACGTGTACACCGACCCCATCAGGGTTAGTGCTTGTCCGTTCCATGTCACAGAGGTGACAGCATCGGCAACGGTGCCGAGAGTGACACCTACTACGATTGCACGATTGCTGTTCCCGTCCGTCGCTAGTGCAACAGTCGCAGGACTCACGGAGTCTGCTTGAGACCCATTAGCGGCGAAAGCACCCACTACGGGGATGTTTAGTAGCTCAGAGTTGGCCGCCTGCTTCGTCATGCCGGTGCCGAGGACATCGACCATGACGGCGGTGATTGTTGCACTGGCATTTGCTTTCCAGCCAGCTTGTAGGTCGTCCATATCGGTGGAGTCCCATGTGCTTAAGTCAGGAGCAGTAGAAGGCCAGTAGTATGAACATGCGGCACCTGTTACCCAGTCCCCGGTGATTCGGAAAGCCTTAGAGCAGAACCATGCACTTGCTGTCCCGGCCAAGGCTGAAGAGGTTAGAAGTTTAACCTCTCTAGGAACACCCCATGTATGCCCAGGAACAAACGAAAGCTGATCCTCTCGGGATGTAACTCCGTCGTTAGAGAGAGTGTCCGTACTTGATACTCCCTGAGATCCTTCTCCATCGTTAAAGTCATCGACACAGTGGAATCTATTCTTGGCTGAGTCGCTTTTAGTCCAACCACTGTGTCCAACATCTCCCTTGGGTGCCATTCCGTAAACTCTCCAGACAGCAGAGTCAGAGCCAGGTCTCGAGTTATCAATTTTGTTTTGAGTAGTAGCTCCTGAGTCACCTCCTATGTCATTCATCCATGGAGCATCCAAGGTAAATGTGCAGTTAGGAGACCCCTTTGGAATAGCTATGTAATTGGAGTAGAAGGACCAGTTCTTAACACAGTCAGCACCTAGACCAGACCCAAAGTTATTGAAAGCAGCGATCTGAGTTTCACTCTCTGATGTTCCTGCCCAGAGCTGATCGATCTGATTAGAGCTAATGTCATACAGTACTTGAATTCGAAGATTCGTTCCTCCTGTATATCCGGTTCCGTCATATGCTTGATTAGACTGAGATGATACGCCGAAAGCACTCCAGTCGATCTTGGTTAACATGATCTGCCACTTAGAGCTAGCAGTGGTCCAACGCCAACCAATAGCAAGAGTGGACGTCGAGTTAGCTTTAGGCTTTAAGGCAATGTAAGTAGCCTCGCCGTCAGCTGTTCCTGTTCCTGTTGGCACTGCCACATGATAGGTTAGCCAGATCTTGTTCTCTGCTCCAGCAATTCCAGAAGGAGCGGCAATGGTTGCAGCTACTGATTTGTTCTCATATTCAAGAGAGATATTTATCAGCGACTGACCATGACTGCCGTCTGCCATCGTTTCCGTAGAAGGAGAGAGACCAGCTTCGAAATGACTGGTGCCGCACAAATTGCTGGAGAGAATCATGTCGAACGAGTCGAACATCAAAACATGAGAGCCGTTAGGACCAGACACTAATCACACCTGAAGATCTTGCGCTTCCACCAGTCAGGATCACTTACTGCTACTTCCCTGGTGGATACTGACAAGATCAAGCTAGGGTCGATTTGGGTTACTCGAACCTCGAACCTTCCAAACTGTTCCATGGCAGTTTCAACACGACGAGCAAGATCATATCTGTCCAAACCAAGAGTCTGTACTGAGCGGTGCTGTGAGATGTTATACGGACGTAGACCACCGGCCACATGAATCTCTGCCAAGTTACCGAGTCTGTATTGGTCGCTTCTGTCGAGCTCCATTCCTCTATCGGCTCCAAATTCATTAAGACGACGAAGGATATGTGGATAGTTGGCAAAGAGCGCAAGAACCTTCTGGTGAGAGATTGGGTAACTTCCTTCTACCTGAAACATATGAAGAGACATAGTCTTCCAGGATAAGGGGTATACGAATGGTGTAATTCCAGACAGAGCGGCTAAAGCATAGGTGCTACCGTTCTGCCTCAATATCTCTCTGATCAAGTCTGCGGATCCAAATCCGCTTTTAAGCGTTGGAGAGATAGTTGCTCCTGTCCAATTAGTTCGTCTCGACATGATGTAACTGATGTCACCAGTTAGGACGTTACGACAGTCACAATTAAGCATATCTACATCTGTTAGATTCACTGCGGACAGGTCGCCATTGAATCTCTCTCTTACCACTCCTCCTGTGCGGGGGTGGAAGTCTACATACTGGAAGAATGAATTGCTGAGATCTCCTCCTGGAGGGATATCGGCTGCTGTGAATTTATATAGACTGAGAGGTGTTCCTATCAATATCTTTCTCGGCACTAAACTCTCCTTACCTTAAGGGCCAGAGTTACTTTCTGGCATCCACCGGCACTATCCACATTAAACCTTAAAATGTTCTCTGCGGTGATAGTGCCGCCATTGAGCCAGGATGCTGTTAGAGTATCATCTGATCCTTTTAGTTGGCCAGAGGTAATGGTTGGCTTCTCTGCCCCAGCGATTGTATCTGCCACTGTTGCTGGGTAGTTGGCGTAAGTGTCTTGCCATACGTCTATAACAAAGTTACCAGAGGCATTCTGATCTGCTAGCATTCTCCATTCCTCAACTACTCCAGTTACGGGAACTTCAACGTCTCCCTTAATTCCTGTTGTTATGGCAGATCCACCGCCATCTATTAGAACATCTATTCCATAGTAACTATTGGCATGTGTCGTAAGAGCTGCATGCGCCGAAACGTCAACTCCGTCTATTGTCATGGTATGGGGATCGGCTGCGTGTTCCGCGTCTCTCATGATGGCTGCCGGAATATCAGCATCAACGAGGTTACGGAAAGCAGGTGTAGCATTACCTCCTGTGGTTGGGCCTGCGAAGACGTTATTGGCCACCTGCGTGTCTAGATTGATCTCCTGGTTGGTCAAAGACAGTAAGTTAGCGTTAGTTACCGCGTTCAGACTGACCGCAGAGTGGTGGGCAGAGCCAGCATGTGTGGCTGGGATATCACCGTCTACCAGATTCCTGAAGGCGGGTGTGCCCGTGGCTACAGCAGATGGACCAGCGAAGACGTTGAATTGGGCCTGAGTGTCGAGACCTATCTCCTGACCAGTAAGACTGAGAAGGTTGGCCTCAATGGCGGCATTGAAGGTAATAGCCGAGTGTGAGGCTCCTCCTGCTCCCAGAGGGCCTATTGTGGTACCATCCTGGAGCTTGTAGAAGAGCTTGGTCAGACCACCGTCGTCGGCCCCGTAGAGCCAGAGGTTGTTGGCAGCCGGAGTGTTAGTTGGGTGGGCTGTCTCCGTCCACTGCACATAACTATCGACTTCAGAGTTTGTGAGAGTTCCACCGTCTGCTGCGGTGTGGTTGTGGTTAGTGGGTGCGGCTGAACCACCATGTGTGCCGTGATCGTCTGGTGGACGTGCTTCCCACCTACCATCCCCACCTGTAGACGCAGAAAATGCAAACCAGAAATACTCTGCAATAACACCACTGTTCGTGTCGGAATTGGTGCCGACTTCAAATTGGCCGTCAGCGGGTGTTAATGATTGAATTCGATTAGAGTTCTGTGGTGCAGCAGCATAGGGAAGGGCTGCATCCCCAGTAAGACTGGTTATCTTGAACCATGCCTCCTGCCCAGCATTAGCCTTAATTTGCACGAAGTCAGGGTTAAATGACAACACACTCGTAGGCGAACCCGTGGCATCTGGAAGATCACGTCCATCAACACCATTACCTGGATACCAACCAGTCGCTACATTGTCACCAGCTTTTACCGCAATAAAATGATATTCTCTAGCAGCATTAACAAATGTACTGGTACCTAGTGTGAACCCATCTGTATCCAGGGACTTGATTTGGTCAACCTCACCATTGTTTGCACCGAAATCGTAGTTTTCAGTCCCCATATCTGCTGTTCTGTAAACAACACCAGAAGAGTCTGTTTGGTCAGCAATAATTAATATTATTGGTTCAAATCCAAGTCCTGTAACAGCGTGATTATCTATTGTGTCTCCAGTGTATGTATTGGTGTAGACGTTATTTCCACCAATGGCCCACCAATAAAAGTTTGTTCCAGATGAGTTAGTTTTACCGTCTGCAGAGGCATCATGTATGACTGTAAATCCATCATCATCGATGGAGGAGATTCCCTGACCGCTAGTTGCGTTAGTAAGGTTTCTTGCCTCGCTCATTGTGTCAGAGCGCATCATTCCAATAAATCCACCACCACTGTCGCCCTTAACAATGACTAACTTTGGCCTGAATCCAAGATTAGTTACAGAATATGTTCCACTGTTTCCAGGGTAGGTTCCCTCGGCGAACGAAGAACCACTAACCCATACCGGGACGTCGCCGAGCACTTCGTCGGCGTCGGCGTCGGTGTCCAGGTGGGTGTCAGAGAAAAAGTTGTGAGGGGTAGTGTCTCCTCCTCCTTCCACAACAGTTGTGCTGTAGTTATTGATGATTGTTTGTTCAATGACCGTTTCACCGCCAGCGGCAGCTGAACGATTAAAAAAGGCAGGGCGATAGGCATGGAGGTAGAAGATCCTAGTGGGATCCTGCTCTTGGTCGAAGAGGAGCACTCCGGTGGCGTAGTTAAAGCGATAAGTAAGGTCTGAGGCTCCTCCAGAGATAGTGACTGTTTCTACTCCACCAAGCAAAGAGACTGCGTTGGGGTATACCTTATTGGCATTGTGTATCAGGTAGGCTTCGTAGGTAGCACCATACTGTCCTGGGGACAGGTAGTTAGCAATCGTTGATTCGTTTCTGATTACTCTCCACGTCCTGTTGGAGCCATCAGAAGGGTCGATTACCAGTTGTTCACTGACAACCTCTACAATTTCAGTGGAAGCAGATGGAGCAATCTCTGGGATGGAGATTTTGAAGGTTCTAGCCACTGTCTACCACCCCACAACTATCCAGTTAACTCGGAACGAACTTCCATTGCCGGCGACAGTGCCGTCGAAGTCACTCACCTGAATTACAACAGCAGCTTTGGTTATTCCACCAGACTGATTAGCAGGAGTGACCCAGTTAGAGAAGTTTGCGGCATCTCCGTTCACACCGACAAATGACAGCACTCCATTAGGGAAGGGTTTGGGGAAGGTAATCGTCATTCGACCGGCCACACCACCTATGGTTGCCAGAGTGGCTACAGTCGTACCTGCCTGGAAGTAGACTCTGTCGGGTGAGTCTGGAATATCACCAGAAGGGGTGGAAGTAAGACCACCGCCAGGGAATAGCTGTTCCAGTCCAGCCTTAAGTCTTGGCTGCTTGCGGTACCTGGAGGTTAGTTCATCTATCCAGATCTGAGAGTGGCTGACAGCAGCCATTACTCCGTGGTCAGCAGCAACCACTGAGACGTCGTCTGCGTCGGTTCCAATCCACTGGGTGCCGTGCTTATCAGCTTCAGCGTCAGTGGCTGTGCCAGGGGTCTCCAAGAAGCGCACACGGGTGTCTGCCTTGAGGTCGATAATAGACAATCCACCTGCATCGGAGCCGTCTGAGCTGCCAGCGAGCAGATAATGGCCATTCAGGGCACCGCTGCGAACAATATTGGTTCCACCGCCGAGGACGCAGGAATAGCTCTGGCCACGGGCGGCTATAGCGGCTCTGCCTATTTCGTACATCTCCTGAACCTGCTGTGAGGTCAGGGCCACAGGAGTAACAAAGGGCTCAGCGATGGTGCCATTGAAGAAGTTAGCACCGTCGTTGTTAATGCCTGTTCGTCCGGCTCCGATTCGAAGAGGACCGCCAGCATTAAGGTTGATAGAAGTTGTGAGTCCAGCTATCGGATAGACAGCATCATCATTGGCCAGCATCCCGTTGACGTAGAGATCAAGGCCTGCAGTAGCGGATCGGTATTTGTAGGTACCAACGACAAACATCCACTCCCCTGTACTGGGAGTCATATCCATGCGTCTGTAAATAGAGGAAGCTTCCCCTGTGCTGCTAACAGCAAAGCGGAAGTTGGATCCTCCCTCCCATTGAAGTAGGTAGCTGTACTTGTAGTTTGTTGGGTAAGTGGCAGAAGCAGACCAACGGTCAACGATGTGCTGGGTGCCAGTGATGCTATCGAATTTGATCCAGGCACCTACAGAAAGTTCTGCAGCCACCCCTCCGAGTATCATCGCCGTGTCGAAGGTGTAGAGGTCGAAGCCGATATCCTTGGCAGCGTCTACCGTCCATGTCGTCGGGTTGTAAGAGGCGTATCCACCACTGGCGTATACAGCGCCAGCGTCATAGGCGATGTAGTAGTTGGTTCCGTTGGTGCCATTGTCATCTCTCCTGAGAACAAAGTGGTACTGGGTGCTGGCAGTCAGGTAGAGACCTCCGCTGGGGAAGGTGAACCTGACGAGACCAGGAGTGGTGGAGACATTGGCAGCTGTTATCTCGTAAGAGGTAGCGAGGACAGTGCCGGGTACACCAGCGTTATTCGCTGTAATCTCCATCAGGACATTGTCGGCTGGAGTACCGGCTGTCTTGGCCAACTTCACAACCATGTGGAGCAGACGGACATCTCGAGTTACCTGGAAACCCTGAGAGATTCTGGTGCGGGCAGCAGCGTCACAGAAGTTAATGGCCGAGGTGCCATGGGCAACAGACACCTCAGCCCCTTCCTGAGTAAACTGTGTGCTGCCGTTATATTCCACACCAGTACCGCGAACACCTGTGACATTGCTGGGGCTGTTGGTGTGCACCAGAGTTAGACCACGGGCTCTTTCCGCAAGGTTGCCCAGGTCGTAGTACACACCTGCTCGTCCGTAGATGTGGCCGGTGCTGTAGTCCTTGGTGTAGTAGCGGACGGCACTCTTGTTCGGGTAGGCAGTAGCATAGAGCTCAGCTTCTGGAACAACGTCAGCGATATCGTGGAAAATACTGACGCCAGCGTCTGTCGCTACACCGAAGACATGTTCAAGGGGAGAGACTTCAGAAACACCAAAGATCCGGTTGTTGGCGGAGTCAGTACCAATCCAGGTAGCAGCCACCGGCCCAGCAGAGGAGTATGCGTTTCTGTAGTAGAGACGAGCGGCTGCCGTTGAGTTAGCGCCTACAGCAGACGAGAGAAGTGCTTGGACACCATCGTTGACACGGATGTGATCAGCTCCGGAAGCAGGATTGATGTACTGGTAAAGAGTGCCATCAGGAGCAAGCTTCAGGCTCTCTACGACTTCGCTAGAAGCTTGACGGATAAGAACGTGGGTTCCGCTTTCCCACTTGACGACACTGGTACCGTTGGCTGTTCCAATGGCGATGGTTGTGTGCTGACCGATCTGCCGGACGTCAACTGAGCGGACATCGTTGCTGCCCATGTTGTTTGTTGGTAGGTCAAAGGCCTCAGCGATTCCTGCGGCTGTGTCTCGTTGTGCGATTGTTCCCTTAAAGCGATAGCCACGGGTGGTCTTGATAATGAGAACCTCATCTCTGATGAAGTCGATAATCCTGAGACCTTCGGTGGTGGCCACGTAGATCTTGCCGTTAAGGGCGGCGATATCCTGCACAACACAAGAGCTACTGCCGATGGCGTTCTCGGTGCCTGAGCCAGAGCGTGTGAAAGCCATCCAGAGGTCACCCTTGTTGTCGTAGATCTTTACAGCGGTAGTTCCGGCGACGATGATGGCTGGATCAGGAAAGTCCCTCAGGCCAGAAGAAGCGCCGTTGGTATCGTCGTTGTACCAACTGGTGTAGACGCAGCGATCTTCCCAGTTACCGATTGTGTCCTCTTTAGATGGGCTGTAAACCTTGGCTGCCTTGGCTGCTCCGGCTGTAAAGGCTGAGTCGATAATGCTGGAGCGGAAGACACCTGAAGTCAGAGGCTTAATAACGCTCTCAACACCACCACTGAGAGGGATTCGACCCAGGTACAGCTTGGCAGCGTCAAAAGTAGCATTACCAGCACCGCTGGAGTGCTTAAGACGAAGTTCAACATAAGTGGCTGTATTAGCCACAGGAACTGAGGCAGCCAGCAGGACATCAACATAAGAGGCACCATTGAAGGTAGCGCTGGTGGCCAGCACTTGCGTAGAGTCGGCTAGTTCGGCCTGCCAGACGCCGCCACCTACCTTGGCTCTGGTAATACCAGATACGTAGCGACCTCTGAGGAAACGCACACTGGAGGCACGACCATAGGCATATTGACCGGAGCCAGAGGAGTTCGTTAGCTTGAGAGCGTATGCACCGGATTCGGCGTCATTACTCCTGGAAGCAGCGAAACCAGTTGTGGTACTCAGCTTCCACCTGGCGGGCGTCTTGGCTGCACCTGCTGGCCAACGCTCAAACTCTCCTGTACCATCCAGAAGATCAACAGCCTGGGTAAGGCTAAGGAAGTCAGCTATAGCTGACGGCGTGCTCCAGGAAGTTGGAGAGATGGCATCTGCTCTGACGACATTGTACTGACTGGCAAGTACATCATCACCAGCACTAATTACGGTTGATGTAGGAGTTCCCATGGTTCTAATCCTCTATTTCTGACATCTGTTGTCTCAATTTATGGGGCCTCTCCATAACGGTATCTTCGGCCCAAGTTGGCTAGATTAGTTATCTCTGCT
>Ga0137435_1000266_pt1 | contig 18105 bp, 19 predicted proteins | sample EasRivERMGT100_2_FD_104904 | JGI IMG/M metagenome (GOLD analysis project Ga0137435, IMG submission 104904) | Soil microbial communities from meander-bound floodplain in the East River, Colorado, USA - East River MetaG ERMGT100_2 | ecosystem: Environmental > Terrestrial > Soil > Floodplain ... | reverse complement strand
GCTTCAGATACATGCCCGCCGGTCAGATTGCCGTGCTCGCCGTAAAGAGCGAGGTGGACAAAGGCGGGGTCACCACAGCCGGCGTGTCGGCTGGGGCGAGCGCTACCGGGCTTCCCGCGGTTTGCAATACCGCGGCGACCGCGTGCGCCTTCGATCAAACTGGTGCCGGCGTGAGCTGGGATCATATGTTCGGTCCGATCCAGCCGATCGTCCAGTACTACCAGATCCAGAACATCAAAGGATCCGGATGCACCGGGACGGTCTGCGACTTGACCAAGGCGAATCAGATTACGGCCGCCGTGCGTTACGTATTCTCCAAGCGGACCCACGCCTACATCAGCTACAACAAGATCGACAATGACGCCAACTACAACCAGGACTTCAACGGTGCTGCCATAACGGCGCGGAATGGAGCCATAACGGGCGCGCAGTCGACCGGCGCCGATCCGACGATCATCGCGGTTGGCATGATCCACAACTTCTGATCGCCGGCATATCGTTCGGAATTTTGCGAGTACAGAACGGGCACCTTCGGGTGCCCGTTTTTTTTATCCATGCCGTTTCCCGATAACGTTATCGCAGAGTTCGACCGGGCACTGCGCACCGTGCTCGGCGAGCCTCCATCGCATCGCAGGAACCCGGCGGATGCCGTCGGCGAGGAGCCGCTCGACGACGGCCAGCGCCGCCGCGCCGCGGCGCTGATGCGGGTCAACCACTGCGGCGAAGTCTGCGCGCAAGCGCTCTATCAGGGTCAGGCGCTCGCCTCATCCAGCCGGGAGATCAGGGAAGCGCTTGCCCGGGCGGCCTCCGAGGAAACCGATCATCTCGCCTGGAGCGCGCAGCGCATCCGCGAACTCGGGGGCCGCGCCAGCCTGCTGAACCCGGTTTGGTATGCGGGAGCGCTGGCTCTCGGCTATGCCGCGGGTAAGCTGGGAGACCGATGGAACCTGGGTTTTCTTGCCGAGACCGAGCGCCAGGTGGAAAGCCATCTGCAGGGCCATCTCGATCGCCTCGGCGAGCGCGACGCGAAGACCCGTGCAGTCATCACGACCATGCAACAGGAGGAGGAAGGGCACCGGAAAACCGCCGAGGCTCTCGGGGCACGCGAGCTGCCGCCGCCCGTCAGGCAGGCCATGCGCTGGGCCGCGAAGTTGATGACGACCACGTCGTACTGGATCTGAAGCACCTCCGTCAGTCGGTGACGATCTCGTAATCGTGCGAGATCGTTGCGGTCTTGCCGAGCATGATCGAAGCCGAGCAGTACTTGTTGTGCGAGAGCTTGATGGCGCTCTCGACCGTCGATGGCTTCAAATCCCTGCCGCGCACGACAAAATGCATGTGAATCCTGGTGAACACCCTGGGATCGGTCTCAGCGCGCTCCGAGGTGAGCCGGACTTCGCACCCCGAGACCTTCTGTCCGCTCTTCTTCAGTATCAGCACTACGTCGTAGGCGGTGCAGCCGCCGGTACCCGCCAGGACTGTTTCCATTGGCCGTGGGCCGAGGTTGCGGCCGCCGCCCTCGGGTGCACCGTCCATCACAAAGGCGTGCCCGCTTTCGGTTTCGGCGACGAAGCTCATGCCGTTCGGCCCTACCCATTTCACCGTACATTCCATTGACTTACCCCTCCTGCGACCCGTGAGGGTTGCGCCTTTCTTTACCTGTGGCAAGTCCAAGACGCATTGACACTTGGCTACTTCTTCAATAAAATCACGCGCTTTCGTTGAATTCTCGGATACAGGGATTTAGGGCATGCCCACCTTTTCGGCCAAGCCGCACGAGGCCAAACGCGACTGGTATCTGGTGGATGCCAGCAACAGAGTGCTCGGGCGGCTCGCCGCGGAGATCGCGCGCCGGCTGCGCGGCAAACACAAGCCGGAATTCACGCCTCATGTGGACACGGGCGACTATATCGTGGTCGTCAATGCGGGCAAACTCCGGGTGACGGGAAACAAGAGCGAGGCGAAGACGTATTATCGCCACAGCACGTACCCGGGCGGGATTTATTCGACGACATTCGCCAAGATGCAGTCGCGGTTCCCGACACGGGCGCTCGAAATCGCCGTGAAGGGAATGCTGCCGAAGGGACCTCTCGGCTACGCCATGTTCAAGAAGCTGAAAGTATACGCGGGCGGCGAGCACCCGCACGATGCGCAGCAGCCAAAAGCGCTGGAGATCAACACATGATTGGGCAGTACTACTACGGGACCGGCAGGCGCAAGAGTGCCGTCGCACGCGTGTTCATCAAGCCCGGCAAGGGCGATTTCATCGTGAACGACCGTCCGGCGAACCAATATTTTGCCCGCGAGACGGGACAGATGGTCGTGCGTCAGCCGCTGGTATTGACCGACAAGCTGACCCAATTCGACGTCATGGTGAATGTAACCGGGGGAGGCGAATTTGGGCAGGCGGGCGCGGTGCGCCACGGACTTACGCGCGCCCTGATCGAGTATGATCCGACTCTCAAGCCGCTACTCAGCAAGGCGGGACTCGTCACGCGCGACGCGCGCGAGGTCGAACGAAAGAAGGTCGGTCTGCACAAGGCGCGGAAGCGCAAGCAATACTCCAAACGCTGATGTCAAGAGTTTGCCCTAGCACAGCCGCCCTCGGGCGGCTTTTTCGTTTTCGGCTGGGACCTCCCAATAGCAGGTCCCCTTGGGAGCATCGCGCGATTGACAGGGCCGGGCGGTTGAACACTCGTTCCAGAGGACGTGATGATTAAGGTTGGCATTGTGGGCGGGACCGGTTACACCGGGGTCGAGCTGCTGCGTATCCTTGCGCGGCACCCGCAAGCCGAGCTGGCCGTGATCACATCGCGCAAGGAGGCCGGCGTTCCGGTAGCGAAGCTTTTTCCGAGCCTGCGCGGAGCGGTGTCGCTCGAGTTCTCGGAGCCGAGCAAGGGAGACCTCGGCCGTTGCAACGTCGTGTTTTTTGCGACACCGAATGCCGTCGCAATGAGCGAGGCGCGGGCGCTTGTCGAGGCCGGCGTCCGTGTGGTGGACCTGTCGGCGGATTTCCGCATTCGGGAGGTGACCGAGTGGGAAAAGTGGTACAAGGTCAAACACGCCGCGCGCGAGCTCGTCGCGGAGGCAGTGTACGGACTTCCTGAAGTGCATCGCGCGAAAATCAAGGGCGCGCGCCTGGTAGCGAATCCGGGATGTTATCCGACCGCGGTCCAGCTCGGCTTGCTGCCTCTTGTCGAATCCGGGGCCGTCGACCTGGATCACCTGATCGCCGATGCCAAGTCCGGAGTGAGCGGCGCCGGCAGGAAGACCGAAGAGCATCTGCTGTTCTCCGAGGCGTCGGATAATTTCAAGGCATATAACATTGCGGGACACCGGCACTTGCCCGAAATTCTGCAAGAGCTGGAGGTAGCCGCGGGAAGGAGTGTTGGTCTGACCTTTGTGCCGCACCTGACGCCCGTGATTCGGGGCATCTACGCAACCCTGTATGCGCGCATTACGAAGAACATCGACTTCCAGCGGCTTTTCGAGGAGCGCTATCGCGGCGAGCCCTTCGTCGATGTCCTTCCCCCAGGCAGCGAGCCCGATACGCGCTCGGTGCGCGCTGCGAACGTGTGTCGCATTGCAGTCCACCGCCCTCATGGAGGCGACACGCTGGTTGTGATCTCGGTGATCGACAACCTGGTGAAAGGCGCTTCAGGACAGGCGGTGCAGAATATGAATATCATGTACGGATTCGAAGAACGTCTGGGCCTTTCCCATCTGGCCATTGTGCCCTAAGCTGGGCGGAGAATCGGATGCCTACCTTATTGAAGCGATTTCGACGCCGCTTCGGAATCTCGGCGCCGAAGATGACGGTCCAAACGCACGTCGCCTGGTACTGGCGCTGGCTCGGAATGCTCGTGTTTCTCTCGCTTGCGCTCGCCATGGCGGCGTGGATGTACGACACCGGACGCCGGTTCGCCGGCTTCGATCGCGGCGAGTTGCAGAACGAGTTCGCAAGGCTTCGAGAGTCAATGGCGCAGCTCGAAGGCGAAGCGGCGCGGTTGCGCTCGATTGCCAACGCCAGCGAGTCACGCCTCAAGATCGAGCAGTCCGCGCAAACGCAGCTGGCTTCACAGGTTAAGACCCTCGAAGACGAAAACAACCGGCTCAGGGAAGAACTCGGGTTCTTCGAAAATCTCGTACCGAGCGAACGTCGCGGCGACAAAGTCAGCATTCACCGCTTCAAAGTCGAGCGCGACGTGCTTCCCGGCGAATATCGCTACCGGCTCCTCGTCCTTCAGGGGGGGAGGCTTGACCGCGAATTTCACGGATCGTTGCAGCTCGTGGTTGAAATGCAGCAGGAAGGTCGGGATGTTACAATTGTCATTCCGGATGCAGCCGAAGCGGGCAACGTCGCTTTCAAGCTCAACTTCAAGTATTTTCGCCGGGTTGAGGGAGCGTTTCGCGTTCCGGCGAGGGCGAAGGTGCGGACGATACAGGCCCGCATTCTGGAGAATGGATCCAACGAGGCCCGAGCGAGCCAAAACGTCAATCTTTCTTAGCAGGCGGAAAACACTATGTTTCGCAAGCAGCCGAGCAAGCCGCAGAATCGCATCGACAGCCTGATTGGCGCCGGAACGAAGATCGAGGGAAACATCAATTTCTCCGGGGGCCTTCGAGTTGACGGCGAAGTTGTCGGCAACGTCACCGCGGTTTCCGACCAGCCCTCCACATTGGTGCTGAGCGAAAAGGCACGGATCGAGGGGGAAATCAGCGTATCGCACCTGGTTGTGAACGGCGAAATCGCAGGGCCGGTTTACGTAGCGGAATTCCTCGAACTCCAGTCGCGTTGCCGGGTCAAAGGAGACGTGCATTACAATACGCTGGAGATGCATCTTGGGGCCATCGTCGAGGGACATCTGGTGCACCGCTCGGGCGAAGCCAAGCCGGTGGAACTCAAGCTCGCGGCGAGTAAACCGGTGGTGTGACGGCGGGCTTTCCCCCGATCATACGTCGGCCTAATTGCGGTATGTAACAGGAGTCAAGACAATGAACGCAGTCGCAGAAATGCCCGCGTCGCTCGTTTTCACCGACAGCGCCGCGAACAAGGTAAAGCAGTTGATCGAAGAGGAAGGCAACGTCGAACTGAAGCTGCGCGTGTTCGTGAGCGGCGGGGGTTGCTCCGGATTTCAGTACGGCTTTACCTTTGACGAGGTGAAGAACGATGAGGACACCGTGATGGAGAAAAACGGGGTCATGCTGCTCATCGACCCGATGAGCTACCAATACCTTGCCGGCGCTGAAATCGACTACAGCGAAGGCCTCGAAGGCGCCCAGTTCGTAATCAAAAACCCCAATGCGACGAGCACGTGCGGGTGCGGTTCGTCATTTTCAGCCTAAGCGTTCGACATTCGACAAGAACGGGGCCTGCGGGCCCCGTTCTTGTTTGCGCTCCCGGGGGAGGGGCGCATCAGGCCGGGTAAATCGCGCCCAGAACGCGCGCGGCGTCTGCTCCTGTGACCTCGGCAATGCTCCCCGTCTCACCTTTCAGCGCGCGTTGCGCGAGCCAGGCAAAGGCGGCCGCTTCCACCCAGTCCGGATGAATTCCGAGCTGGTCGGTCGAACAGATGGCGATGCCGCCGAGCGCGCGGGCGAGGCGGTTCACGAGGTCTACGTTGCGCACGCCACCGCCGCATAAATACACTTCCTCTGCGCCCGGACAAAATCTCGCGACGGCGTTTCCGATGCTGCAAGCGGTGAGTTCGGCCAAGGTCGCCTGTACGTCCTCGGGGTCATGCCGCCCAGGGCCAAATCGACGCAGCCAACGGAGATTGAACCGGTCCCGGCCGGTGCTCTTGGGGGGCGGGCGCCGGAAGTAAGGATCGGCGAGCAGCGCCTTCAGCAGGCTCGCAATCGACTTTCCCCGCGCGGCGAGCCTCCCACCCCGATCGAAGTCTCGTCCGAATCGCGCGCGTGCCCACGCGTCAAGCAGGATATTACCGGGCCCCGTGTCAAAACCGGTCACTGATCCGGCTCGAGGAAGGTTGGTCAGGTTGGCTATGCCACCGAGATTGGCGATGACACGATGACGGTGCACGTCCCGGAAACAGGCCGCATGAAACGCAGGAACCAGCGGCGCGCCTTGCCCCCCGGCGGCGATGTCGCGGCTGCGGAAATCAGCCACAACCGTGATGCCGGTGCGCTCGGCAAGCCATGCAGGGCTTCCGAGTTGCAGCGAATACCCGGAATCCGGCAAGTGTCGCACCGTCTGACCGTGGCAGCCGATCGCGCGAACACTCCGTGCGGAAATGCCCAGCCTCTTCAGCAGCCGATTGACCGCCCTTGCGTAAAGCCTGGAGAGCTCAATCCCTACGAGGGCGGCTCGATCCAGCTCGCCCCTGCTCGGCTCGTGCAAAGCGAAAAGGGCGGTTTTCAGGCTCTTCGGATAGGACAGAAACTGCGCTCCCAGAAGAGAGGGAGGGCCGCTCAGCTCGAGAAGCGCAGCATCGACGCCATCGAGACTGGTGCCCGACATCAACCCGATGTAGATCTCCGAAGACGCGGGGCTCGCGGAACCGCTCACTCGAAAAGCGTAACGTCGCTGTTCTTCAGGAGATCCAGACGCGCGGCGAGCGGTTCGGATACCCGCCTGAACCCCGGCAGCTCGCTGGCGGGAATCGGCTGAGCGGCCGGGAAGGCGATAGTGAGCGGATTGCGATTCTGGTTCTGGACGTGGAATTCGTAGTGAAGGTGGGACCCTGTGGCCCAGCCCGTTTGGCCAACGTACCCGATAACTTCGCCTTGGGCTACGCGCGCGCCCGCCCTCACGCCTCGCGCGAAACTCCTCAGGTGCGCGTAATACGTGCTGTATCCGCCGTGGTGCTTGAGCACGATGAGATTTCCATACCCATTTCGCTGACCCGCAAACGCCGCGACACCGTCACCGGTCGCCCTGACCCGCGTACCGACTGGAGCCCCATAATCGACTCCCTGATGGGCGCGCCACTGCTGAAACACTGGATGGCGGCGCATGCCGAACCCGGAAGTGATCCGCGAGAACTCGAGCGGCGAGCGCAGAAACGCCTTGCGCAGGCTCGCACCTTCGGGAGTGTAGTAGCCGCCGGCTCCCCACGGATCCTGGAACCACACGGCACGGTGGATTTTTTTCTGGCTCGAGAATTCGGCTGCGAGCACACGCCCCGATCGGATCGCCCGGCCGCCGTGATAGAAGGTCTCGAACACGACCGCAAAGCGGTTCCCACGGCGCAGATCGCGGTGAAAATCGATTTCACCCGCGAAGATGTCGGCGAGCTGGGCGGCGACATTGTCTGGAATTCCTGCCGCATCGGTCGCAGCGAAAAGCGAACTCTTGATCTCGCCCGAGCGCATCTCGATTGCACGCACTGCCTCGGTCTGCTCTTCAAATGCGACAAAACCATGGCCAAGCCGGTCGATCGAAAGAACCGTGTCGCGGCCCGTGAGAAACGCAAGCGATCGCAGCTTGCCCCCGTCGTCGACTCTTGCCTGGACCGTCATGCCGGAACGCAGCAGTCGGAACGACCTCAGGGCCTGGGAGGAACGGGAAAACTCTGTCGCTTCGGTGCCATCGGCGCCGAGCCGCGCGAACAGCGTCGCGAGCGTGTCGCCGCTCTGGATCCGCTCTTCTAGAAAGTAGATGATTGTTCCCGAGTCGCCAACCGGAGTTGCGACCGGCGCAAGCGTCTCGAGAACATCGCGGACGGGGATCGGCTCCCGGGCGTCCCGCACCGTCCCAAACGCCGCCACGACGCCGAACAGGGGCGCGACGAGGGCGACACCGAGCCATCGGAGGCGCCTTCCCCCGGAGCGCGCTACAATTCCTCCCCTGTCGTTTTGCATGTTTCCGTTGCGGATCGACGCGAAAAGTCTAACAAATAACCGCCCGATCAGCCATCTGCGCTTCTTCATGGACGAAATAGACCGGCAACTCAAAGTGATCAAGCGTGGTTGCGATGAGCTTATCGTCGAGGCGGACTTGCGCGACAAGATCAAGGCCGGGCGGCCATTGCGCGTGAAGCTGGGCATGGACCCCACAGCGCCCGACCTGCACCTCGGGCACACAGTCGTGATCAACAAGCTGCGACAGTTTCAGGATCTGGGACATCACATCCAGTTCCTTATCGGGGATTTCACCGGGATGATCGGCGATCCCAGTGGGAAAAACGCGACGCGGCCGCCGCTCTCCCGCGAGCAGATCCTGAAGAACGCGAAGACCTACCAGGACCAGGTGTTCAAGATTCTCGATGCCAATCGCACCGAGGTCCTGTTCAACTCCAGGTGGTCGGACGAGTTGGGCGCGGCAGGCCTGATTCGGCTCGCAGCTACATGGACGGTCGCTCGAATGCTCGAGCGCGACGATTTTGGAAAACGCTACGCTTCCCGCCAGCCCATCGCGATTCACGAATTCCTCTATCCGCTCATGCAGGGCTACGATTCCGTCGCCATGAAATCCGACGTGGAGCTCGGCGGGACCGATCAGAAGTTCAACCTGCTGGTGGGGCGCGAGTTGCAGAAGCATTACGGCCAGCCGCAGCAATGCATCCTCACCATGCCGCTCCTTGAAGGCACTGACGGCGTGGACAAGATGTCGAAATCGCTGGGGAACTACGTCGGGATAAGCGAGCCCCCACAGACTATCTTCGGAAAACTGATGTCGATTTCCGACGAACTGATGTGGCGCTATATCGAGCTCTTATCCTTTGAGTCTCTGGAAACCATCGGCGGATGGAAGAAGGAGATATCCAGCGGCCGCAACCCGCGCGATATCAAGGTGCTTTTTGCGCGCGAGATTGTCACGCGCTTTCACAGCGCTGCGGACGCCGACCATGCGCTGGCGGACTTCGAAGCGCGCTTCAAGCATAACGCGGTGCCCGAGAACATCCCGGAAGTCACAGTCAAAATACCCGGCGACAGCCGAAAATCGGCCCCAGGCATGGCTGGCGAGATGGCGATCGTGAAAGTGCTCAAGCAGTGCCAGCTGGTCTCCAGCGCCTCGGAAGGCCTGCGTATGATGGAGCAGGGCGGGGTGCGCATCAACGGTGAAAGGGTGACCGACAAGAACCTTGCCCTGAAGAGGGGGGATACCGTCGTGCTTCAGGTCGGAAAGCGCAAGTTCGCGCGGGTGACCCTGGTTTGAGGCTGCCCGGCCTGGGGGGCCGCGCAGCGAGTTCACCGCCCATTTGCCAGGCTATAACGTTGTGCTATCGTTGTCGGCGGTTGGGGTTCAGGTCTTTCTAGGCGTGCCGTCAAGAGGGTTCACCACAAGGAGGATAACAAGATGAAGTCTCATACCTGTCGCTTCCTGCGTCAGTCTGCGCTGGCTGCTGCAATCGCCGGTATTTCCGCCCCGGCTTCGGCTGCGTTTTTCCAGATCGCCGAGAACAATGCTTCCGGTATAGGTAACGCGTATGCCGGGGGTGCCGCGATCGCCGAAGACGCGAGCACGGTCTGGTACAACCCGGCAGGGATGACGCGCTTCAAGAGCCCGCAATTCGTCATTGCCGGTCACTTCATCAATCCGAGCTTCACGGCTAACGTCAATAGCGCGAGCGCCATCACCGGCTCGCCGATCGGGGGAGGTGGAGGCGAGGCGGGCGAATCGGCATTGGTGCCCAATCTCTACTACACGCACCCGATCACGAGCAGCTTTTCCCTGGGCGCGGGCATCAACGCGCCGTTCGGTCTGGCGACCGAGTACGACAGCACCTGGGCGGGTCGGTATCATGCCGTGCGTTCGGACATCAAGACCGTGAACGTCAACTTCGCCGGTGCATACAAATTCAACGAAGTCCTCTCCGGCGGCGTCGGAGTCAACTACCAGAAGCTCGATGCCGAGCTGACGCAGGGCGTTGACTTCGCGACGCTTTGCTCCGTATCGGGCGCGGGACCGAATTCAGTTTGCGGTGGAGGCGGAGGCTTTAACCCGAACACCAACCCCCTCGACGGCAATGCCAAAGTCACCGCCGACAGCGATGCTTGGGGCTACAACCTGGGCCTTCTTCTACAACCAGATAGCGACGTCCGAGTGGGAGTGGCGTATCGGTCGAAGATGAAGCACTCGCTGTCAGGCAATTTCGACATTACCAACCCCGTAACCGGCAGTGCTCTTGTGGATGGCACCGTCGGAGCCGTTGCTAACGGAGCCAGGCTGGTCGATTCGGGTGCCACGGCGGACGTGACCTTGCCTGCGACCTTTTCTTTGAGTGCCTATCGGCAAATGTCGAGCCAATGGGCCGTCATGGCCGATTACACCCGGACGTACTGGAAAACTCTGCCGGAGCTGCGAATCAAGTTCGACTCAGGCCAGCGGGATTCGGTGGTCACGCTGAATCTCGTCGATACCAATCGCCTTTCCTTCGGCATGACCTACAAGCCAAACGGGTCCTGGGTCGTGCGAGGGGGCCTTGCCGTGGATCAGTCACCTGTGACCAACTCATCGGACAGGACACCGCGCCTTCCGGATGCGCAGCGGACCTGGTACGCGTTGGGTGCGGGTTTCCAGGCGTCCCAGGCCCTGACTTTCGATTTTGGATATGTCTATATCAAGGTGGATGACTCTACTGTCACCAAGACCGCGGTCGCGAACCCGGCTACTGAAAACTTCCTGCGCGGCAACCTTAACGCCAGCTACACGGGCTCAGTCCAAGTTCTAAGCGCCCAGGCCCGTTGGTCGTTTTGAAGAGCTGACCGCCGGCTCGACCCCCCGGCGGTCGCCAGGGGGCGGGCCGACGCGACCGCCCGGTCCAGGACCGGGCCTTTCTTAGTGCGGGGCACTGCCCCAGAGTTGCTTTAAACGGGCGTCGCGTCCGCAGCCGGTCCGGTAGAACTTGTAGCGCACCGGATTCTTGATATAAAAGTCCTGATGGTAATCTTCGGCAGGCCAGAACTCTCCGGCTGGCGCGACCGGGGTTACGACGCTGTCCTTGAACGGCTTGGTCTTCATTAACGCCGCTTTGGAAGCTTCTGCGAGGCGCTTTTGCCCTTCGGTGTGATAGAAGATAGAAGTGCGGTACTGGCTGCCGATGTCGCAGAACTGGCGGTCGCGAACGGTCGGATCGACGTTTTTCCAGAACACGTCCAGCAGCGTCTCATAGCTCACCTTCTTGGGGTCGTAGACGACTTGCACGACCTCGGCGTGCCCGGTAGCTCCGGAGGTGACCTCCTCGTAGGTGGGATTTCTCTTGCTTCCGCCCATGTAGCCCGAGGTAGTCGAGATCACGCCGGGCAAAACATCGTAGGGCGGTTCCATGCACCAAAAGCAGCCACCTGCGAAGGTGGCCACTTCCCGCCCGGCGGGCTGGGCAAGACCGGCAAGCGGATAGGTCGCGAGGATGACTGCAAACAGCGCGCGCAAAACATTCATAGTCCATTGCCTCCTGAAGTGCGGCCAGAATTCGGCATACTGTAATGTTGTCGGCCTAGCCCCGACAAAATAACACGCAAAATGAAGAATAAAGGAAGGACATGACTGCTGCGCCTGGCAAGGACATCGCTACTCTGGCTGGAGGATGCTTCTGGTGCCTGGAAGCCGTGTATGACGAGCTAAAGGGCGTGGAGTCGGTCGAGTCCGGCTACATGGGGGGAAAGACAGAGAACCCGAGCTACGAGGCTGTCTGCTCGGGCCAGACTGGCCATGCCGAGGTCGTGCAAATCGGTTTTGACCCCAAGATCGTCTCGTTCAAAGAGATCCTCGAGGTGTTCTTCGTCATCCACGACCCGACGACGCTCGACCGTCAGGGAAACGACGTCGGCACCCAGTACCGATCGGCGATTTTTTACCACTCCGCCGAGCAGAAGGCGACGGCCGAGCAGGTGATCGCAAATTTGAACGCGGGGAAGATTTTCGGCGACCCTATCGTCACCGAGGTCGCGCCGGCTTCGAAATTCTGTTTGGCCGAGGACTATCACCAGGAGTACTTTCGGCGAAATCCCGCTCAACCCTACTGCGGCTTCATCGTGAGGCCCAAACTCGCGAAATTTCGAAAGCACTTTCTGGAAAGGCTCAAGAAGTAGGACTGTCGAAAATCGGTCACTCCTTGGGTACACTGGACGGAAAAGGGCGCTGCCCTAGACATGCTACGTCGAATGTCTGCGGTTCAGTCCGGAGCGCGAGGCCCCGGACTGACCGCAGTCCACTCGCAACCCGCTCAGAGCCGGAATTCGATGGAGAAGGCCAGAGTGCTGCCGAGATCAGGGCAGATACTGCCCCAGGCTTTGCCTCTGAGGGCGGCGGTGAAACTGCCGCTCCTTCATTGGCGCCGCCGTGCTTATCGCAGCTTCCCGAGCCGATCCCCCGCTTCCGGCGATTTTCCGCGGGTTCTTTACCTACTATGCTTCAACTACTTCTTCTTCTTCGAAGCTTTCTTGGCTTTTCTCTTCTTAGCCATCACTGGCCTCCATCAAAGGTTAAAGGAAGCAAAGCACGAAGCCCGTCCGTATTGCGACGGACTATTCGATTTCCGGAATGAGCCCCGGCGCACCGAATCCTTTCGCCTCTCGACAAGTGGAGCGAGCGGCCTGGAAGAAAAATTTGTCTTCAATATGTTGCAGTCTGCGAAAAATATTTCCGGAGGATTACACATAATAAGAAAAGCAGCAAGAGCTATTTGATCGTTGAAGAGCGCTTCGCGCCGCGCTGCGGCCATTTTTGTTCGCACGTTTCGGAAAAAAACGCGCGGAACGATCGCGTTCTTCAGCGGTGGGTCGGTGGGATTGAGGTGCGCGCCGGCAAGCAGACGATTTCCCCGGATCGGCAGCTTGCGAGCCGCGCGTCACCTAAGGTTGCCGGCGCGGCGGCGCCGCTTCGGCAATACCAAGACGGTTTTCGCAGAGATTGTCTGGCGCTGACACCACGCTCAGCCGTCAAAGGCACAGCTCGGCGGGCCGGTGCGAGGTCAACCACCGACATGCCCTGCCGGTCGGACCGTGCCGGAGTGAGCTCATCGGGGGGCATTTATCGTATGCTGCGGCATTCACACCCAACCTCTCAACGGGAGAGCCTGGATGGAAACAAGCGACGCAATGCGACCCAATCGCCGCCTCGTTCTGCAATCCGCCGGCGCGAGCCTCGTGCTATGGACGTTGCCGCTCGGAGCGCGAGCCGCCGGCGTCAGGAACGGCCTCAGAATAGGCGTTATCGGTTCGGGCCGGATCGGCGGCACGGTCGGGGGCCTGTGGGTCAAGGCCGGGCACCAGGTCATGTTCTCGTCGCTCGATCTCGATCACGACAAGATGCTTGCGGCACGCCTTGGAGCCGGGGCCCGCGCCGGTACGCCGAAGGAAGCCGGCGCATTCGGCGAGGTCCTGTTCATTTCCGTTCCCTATGCCGCGCTGCCGTCGGTCGGCCGCGACCTCGGAAGCGCCATGCGAGGCAAGATCGTCCTCGACAGCTGCAACCCGGTTCCAGGACGCGACGGAGACATGGCCATCGAGGCGCGCGCCAAGGGCACCGGCGTTGCATCACGGGAACTCCTGCCCGGGGCACGCCTGGTGCGCGCATTCAATTCCGTGGGCTACGGGCGCCTCCAGGCCGATGCGCACCGCGCCGGCGGGCGGATCGCCATCCCGCTTGCCGGGGATGATGCGGAAGCCCTCAGGACCGCGGAGCGCCTGGTGCGGGATGCCGGTTTCGAGCCAGTCGTGGTGGGCCCGCTTGCACGAGCGAAGGAATTCGATCCCGGTACGCCGGTCTTCGGCCGGGCGCTGACGGCGGCCGAGCTGCGCCGAGGCCTCGGAATCAGCCCGTAGCCCGCGCAAGGGCATTGGTCCGCGAAGCATGAACGAAACTGTGCTTCAGCGCTGGCTGGCCAGGGTGGTCGCCGTGCGCCCGGGTGAAGTGCGTGCGATGTGCTGGTCGTTTGCCTATTTCTTCTGCTTGCTCGCCGGCTACTACGTATTGCGTCCGCTGCGCGATGAAATGGGGATTGCCGGCGGCGTGCGAAACCTGCCGTGGCTGTTTACGGCGACCTTCATCGTCATGCTCGCCGTGGTACCGGTATTTGGCGCCATGGTCGCGCGCCTGCCGCGCCGGCTCTTTATCCCACTCGTTTACCATTTTTTCGTGGCCAATATCGCCATTTTCTGGCTGCTGTTGACGCTCGACATCGCCAAGGTTCATGTCGCGCAGGTGTTCTTCGTGTGGATCAGCGTATTCAACCTGTTCGCGGTGTCGGTGTTCTGGTCATTCATGGCCGATCTCTTTGCCTCCGAACAGGGCAAGCGATTATTCGGCTTCATCGCGGCCGGCGGATCCGCCGGTGCGCTGCTGGGACCGGCAGTAACGGTTGCGTTTGCAGTGCCCCTTGGCCCCGTCAACCTGTTGATCATCGCCGCTCTGCTGCTCGAAGCCGCCGTGCTATGTGCGCGCCGCCTGGAGTCAGCTGTGCCCCAACTCAAGACAGCGACCGACGTCTCGACAGTCAACGCGCCTGCCGGTCATCCCGGTGCGGTGGGATTGGGCGGCGGCTGGCTCGCCGGCATTGCCATGGTGCTGCGCTCGCCCTACCTTGCCGGCATCGCATTGTGGGTGTCGCTGCTGTCGCTCACCGGCACTTTTCTCTATTTTCAGCAGGCGAACATCGTGGCCGCCGCCTCCGACGATCCGGCGGTTCGCACCCGAATTTTCGCCACGATCGATCTCGCGATCGGGATACTTACCATCCTCGTGCAGTGCTTCGCGACGGGACGGTTGATCACCCGCTTCGGCGCCGGCCCGGCAGCGGCCTTCCTACCCTTCGTGTTCTGTTTCGGCTTCTTCGCACTCGCATTGACGCCTGCGCTATGGGTTGTCATTGCCTTCCAGGCGATCCAGCGCACCGCCAATTTCGCCATTTCCAATCCGGCGCGCGAGTGTCTCTTCACGGTGCTGGCACGCGAGGAGAAGTACAAGGCCAAGAATGTGATCGATATCGTCGTCTTCCGCGGCATGGACGCGGCGAGCGGCTGGCTGTTTGCCGCATTGCGCGGCGCTGGACTGGAACTGGGCGCGATTTCCCTCGCGACCATACCCGTCACCGCCGGCTGGCTTGCGCTGGCGCTCGCACTCGGGCGCGTGCATGAACGCCGCACGCGCGATTCCGGATTGCACGCATCGCCCACCGTGGCCTCTGGCACAAAAGGAGTCTGACATGACCCATAGAATCCATTCCACTCCGCTTCTGTTCTCGCGCCGCGAAGTGCTGGCGCTGGGCGCCGCATTCGGCGCCGCTGCTCTTGGGATCGCGCCCGCCCGCGCCGCCGGCACGCCGGTGCTCACGCGCCCAATTCCACGCACCGGCGAACGGCTCGCGGTGGTCGGCCTCGGCACCGCAATCATTTTCGATATCGGAGACGATGCCGCCCGGCGCGCCGAGCGCCGCTCGGTTATCCAGACGCTGCTCGAGGGCGGCGCGCGCGTGATCGACACTGCGCCGTCGTATGGCACGGCGGAGAGCGTAGTAGGCGACCTCCTTGCCGATATGAAAGTCCGCGACAAGGTGTTCGTTGCAACCAAGGTGCGCGCGGCCAGCCGCGACCGCGCCGTCGCCGAGATGCAGCAATCACATCGCCGGCTGCGCACCGAAAAAATCGATCTGATGCAGATACACAATGTCGGCTTCGTGGACCGCAACGAAATAGCGGCGCAACTGGCGCTACTGCGCGAGTGGAAGGACCGCGGTGTGTTTCGCTACATCGGCGTAACGCATTCCCAGGATCAGGAAAGGGCCAACGAACGGCTGATGGAGTTGATACGGAGTGAAAAACTCGACTTCATGCAGATCAACTACTCGATGGCCGAGCGCAGCGTCGAGCAGCGCCTGCTGGCGGTCGCCGCTGAGACCGGCACCGCCGTGCTGGTCAACCTGCCATTCGCCCGCGGCAGGCTGTTCAGAGCCGTGCGCGGCAAGCAAGTGCCCGAGTGGGCCGCCGAATTCGATGCGCCGACCTGGGGCCAGTTCTTCCTCAAGTACATCCTCGCCAGCGAAGCGGTGAACTGCGTCCTCCCCGGCACCGACAAAGCGGAATATATGGTCGACAATCTCAACGCCGGGCGCACGCGGCTGCCCAATGCGGCGATGCGCCGGAGAATGGTTGGGTTTATCGAGTCGCTCGGCTGACCCTGCGGGAGCGCGAAAAGCGTATTGGCAATCACATCAAACGCACCGGTAATAATTCACGCTTTACCTGGCATCTGTCTTGCTCATCTATCGGCGAGTAGATTTTTCGGAAGAGAAGTTGGGAACGGGGTGGCGGTAGGCGGTCGACGGTGTCGCCCTCCCAACAAGGATCAACGATAGGAAGAGGAGACTATGATGCATACACGCAAAGTTCTGACACTAGCTTCGATGGTGGCGATGCTGTTCGCGCCCGTGACATTCTGTGCGGCCGGCGTTTTGGGCGAAAAGCTCGACAGCGGCTTGGGCGACCTGCCGGCGAGCTACACGGCCGCCGAATTCCAACCGAACGTCGTCGGCCAGAAGCTGGACAGCGGCTTGGGCGACCTGCCGGAGAGCTACACGGCTGCCGAATTCCAACCGAACGTCGTCGGCCAGAAGCTGGATAGCGGCTTGGGCGACCTGCCGGAGAGCTACACGGCTGCCGAATTCCAACCGAACGTCGTCGGCCAGAAGCTGGATAGCGGCTTGGGCGAACTCCCCTCTACCTATATGGCCGCGGAATTCCAGCCGACAACGGCGCAATCCGGCTACCGCGTGATCGGCGAATCGCTGGACAGCGGACTCGGCAACCTGCCGGCGAGCTACACAGCGTCGGAGTTCCAGAAGCAGACGGTCGCCAACCTCTAAACCTCTGATCAAGCTCCTCTGGGCCGGGCGTCGCCTCCAAACCGTCGCCCATTCCAACGATACGGCTGGTGGCCCTCAAGGCGCCAGCCGTTCGATTTTCCAGGCGCCTCCGGCGCTGCGGTAGCAGAGCCGGTCATGGAGGCGGTCCTTGCGACCCTGCCAAAACTCGAATCGGTCAGGCACGAGACGGTAGCCGCCCCACTGTGGAGGGCGCGGTGGGGCATCCCGCCAGCGCTTGGACGCTCCCTCCAGAGCGGTTTCGAGTACCTCCCGGCTGGCCACCGGCTCGCTCTGGGGTGACACGATCGCCGATAGGCGGCTTCCAAGCGGCCGGACTGCGAAGTACTCGTCGGATTCCGCCGCGGATACCTGCTCGACGCGTCCCTCGATGCCCACTTGGCGCTCCAGTTCCTTCCAGCAGAAAAGCAGCATCGCCTGCGGATTTTCCTCGATTTCGCGGCCCTTGCGGCTTCGGTAGTGGGTATAGAAGACGAAGCCGAGCGCGTCGAAGCCTTTAAGCAGTACGGAGCGCGCCGAGGGGCGGCCTTTTTGGGTTGCGGTCGCCAGCGTCATCGCGTTGGGCAAAGCGATTCCGGATTGCAGCGCCTCGTCGAACCAGTTGCCGAACTGGGTGAACGGATCCGGTGCCAAGTCCCTCTCGTGCAGACCGGCACGCATGTATTCGTGGCGCAGGGCGGCGAGGTCCATGGAGGAATTCTACGCGCGGCGGCGAGCGTAAAAGCTTCCGGCGCAGAGGAGCAGCGCCGTCGCCCAGAATACGGGCGCCATGCCGAGCGCGGTGCCGAGCGCGCCGAACAGGAGCGGCATGCTCGTCTGGCTCAGATTGACGATGCTCATACGCACGCCTACCGCCTCGCCGGTCCGGCCGGGAGGCGCTGAGTTGTGAAGCAGCGACATGACCATCGGCTGGGACATGCCGAGCCCGAGGCCCAGCATGAATGCAAGCGCCATCAAGAGGTCTGCCCGCTCGAGCAGCGGAAACAAGAGGAAAGCCGCGGATGCCGTTGCCAACGACACCGCCAGCAGCGGCCATGCGGTCAGCCGCCGGGATATTGCAGGCAGCAAGCCGCGGATGACGAAAGTCGCCACGGAGAACGAACCGAGCACCAGCCCGATTGTCGTTGCCGAGAGTCCGATGCTCGAGCCGTAAATAGGAATCGCGAAGGTAAACATGTCCCACGCGGAAGCCAGCAGACTGCTCGTAATGAAAATGGGTCGCAAGCCGCGATGGCGCAGCAGGTCGGCGATAGAGCGGCCCGGTTCGGGCGGCTCGCCGTGCGCGTGAGGTGGCGGAAAGCGCAGCGCCCTAAGACCGAGC
>Ga0137435_1000265_pt1 | contig 18114 bp, 41 predicted proteins | sample EasRivERMGT100_2_FD_104904 | JGI IMG/M metagenome (GOLD analysis project Ga0137435, IMG submission 104904) | Soil microbial communities from meander-bound floodplain in the East River, Colorado, USA - East River MetaG ERMGT100_2 | ecosystem: Environmental > Terrestrial > Soil > Floodplain ... | reverse complement strand
TTCATGGCGCCTCTTGCTGCGTGGAAAGGAGCAAACAATACACGCAGCTAGAACTTACTACGGCATGAAGCCGCTGCTAACCTTCTCTCCTCCTTCGCCACCGCCGCCCTTGAGGCCGGACTCGTCGAAGGACTTGATCTGGTTGATCTTGTTGCCAGCCTCGTATTCCTTGGTGGCCTTCTTGACGGCGACGACGAGGTTGACCTCGAGCTCGCCCTCCTGCTTGTCGAGCCAGTCCTCGATGTCCTCGTCTTTCCCGGGGCCAGTCGGCGCCGAGTCAACGAGCTGCTTCAAGACGAAGGGCGTGTACTCCGGTGGGAGCATCGCGTTCGTCCAGAGCTTCCGGTTCTCATAGGGACCGGACTGGATCGTGAACTCCAAGCTGTAGTAGTCCTTGTCAGGGTGCTTGGCGTTCTCACTTGTCTGGCGGGTCTCCCAACCAGTGAGGAGTCCGTGGTATGTCCCGCGGGGAAGCGGATCGAAACCGCCACCTTGTACTCCATCAAAGTCGACAACAGGCATCTTACTCTCCTTGAATCAGGGTGTGGATTTTGAACATTGTAGGATCCAGCATTACCTCTGGCATGCGTGAGGAACGATCCTTACACACAAACTCGTCCGTGCTGCTGGAGAGCACGAACCTATGGAGGGCTTCATCTGCGTCTTGGTCAAGCTCACCTGTCAGAGGATTCACCCTGACGTGCTTGGCATAGACGAAGAGAACAATGTCCATGAAGCCGGCGACTTCTTTCTTGAGCTTACCGGACAACATGGGGTTCTTTTTCATACGACCCTTCTTGTCTTCGCTCTCGTCCAAGAGCGCCGTGAAGACCGTATGCATGGGAAGATCGCGGAACCGACGAATAACTCGACGCATCTGCTCACCAAGCTTGCCCCATTCGCGAATGGAAGGGACATCAGGATCTCGTTCCTCGTCCTCTTCGACAACAGCCTTCATGATGTCGCCCATGATCATTTTGTTGACTTCAGACAGGCTGTCAAGAACAAAGGTCTTGTAGCCGTGATCGGTTGTCAATAAGGTCTGGTACACTTGAACGAGTTCAGCCAGACTCTTGATGCGGACAACGTCGACGTTTGGATAGAAGGCCTTAAGCGAGAAGCTTCCACCTTCAACGTCGCCGATCAGTACAGGTGACATATCAGGTACATCGTCGGCACTTCCTGCTAGGACAGTTTTGCCTGCTCCAGGGTCTCCATAGAGGAAGATGTTCATCCACGGAGGTGCTTGTCGAACTGATGTAAGAGTCAGCCCTCCAAAGCTACGTTCGGTTAACACAGATAGATCAGGCATTGGTTCTCGATTCTTTGACAAAGGATTGGGTTAGGATCCACTCGTAGTCCTGACCTTCCATCTTTGCGAGGCAGGGAGCGGCTGTTGGACAGTTGTCACAAGCCCATCGACCTGGATGAGGATAGATCCGAGGGTCGTTGATCATGTCTGCTGTCTCGTCTTTGATACGTTGGCGGATACCCATCAGCTCGTTAGTGTTCCGACTGATCTCTGTACGCCGTACGTAGGTTGTTCCGAAGTCTTTCAGCCATTGTAGATGGTCTGCATACAACTCTACGTCCTCACCAGCTTCGGTGATGGTCTTCAAGTAGATGTCGTGGCTTGTGTATGCATTCTGACTAACACTAAACCGGCGTCCAAGTCGAATGACCTTGTTCTCATTAGGCGGTACAGGGTAACCTTTCAGGATCTCATTGTAGATAGCACCAGCAATACGAGTCCCAGTCATTAGGCTGTAACCCATAATGTAGGAGCCCATCTGTTCGTCCATCTCAAGGAAGCGCAGGTTGTCGGGCATGCGCGCTGTCGTCTTATGGTCAAGGATCCAGATGCGGCCTTCCTTGTCCTGGCACAACAGATCGATACGGCCTCGGAAGACTAATATAGTCCCAGCGGACTTTGGGCAGTACTCGAGTTGCTCTTCGTAGGTGTCATAGACCGGTACAACGAAATCATATTCAACACCGAGAGGTGTGATCCCGTAGTCAAGGTCACGCTTTTGTACCCACTCGAAGTAGTGGTATAACATACCTCGACCAAGGTCCATGTGCTCATCGAACTTTTCCTTCCAAGTATCGTCCAACACTTCCTGTTTGGTTACTCGGAGGTAACGCTTCTTGGTTTCATTCATGTGGTCCACGAACGCCTGGATAGCATTCATGATGACAGCTTCACGTTTAATACCATCAGCTAAGACAAGAGACCACGTATCAGGGCAGTAGTAAACTTCCTCACCCTTATGAATGGCAGAACCAAAGAAGAACGGGGTAGGAGTCTCTTCAGGTTTCCAGCCTTGGCGCAGATCGCTCAGCCAGTTCCACCGCTCACGACATCCTTTGAACCCTTGAATGTCAGAGTTATGGATGTAAATAGGAGTTAGGCCTTCTGGGAAGTCGCCCATCCTTTGCTCCTTTCTTGTACTATTATTATATAGTAAGTCAACTGTGAAAGTCAACACCAGTCGACTAACTTTTCCCTGGCAGTATTGAGGATTATCGCCTGGCTCGCTTGCTAAGAAGGATGACAGCGATTGCCAGAAGGATGATCGCCAGAAACTGGAACCACTCCCTGATCATCTCCATGGGCTCATGCCTGACATGTCGTAGAGGACCTTAGCTCCACAGGCTTGTCGCTGCTTGTCTAGCGGTACGTCACTATTGAAATCTTGGTAGGAGTCGATGTCGCAGTCTTGACGTAAACGTGTAGCATAACCCGATCGGACATGGTTCTGATGTAGCTGCCAGTACCCGTGACAGCAGAAGGTCTTGACGCTATCTTCGTTTCTGCAGTTTGATTCACGCCAGCCCAAAGAGTCGAACACATCTGGTAGTCCTGCCTGTTGTCTATAGAACTTCATCTCTGCACAGTTATCTAGGCCGGCTGGTGCAAATGCTAGGCCATTCAATCCTGTAACTTGTGTGGCATTATTCTGTCGTACAGCCCCTCGTAGGGAGGCCAGAGTGACAGGTCCGGCTACACCATCGACTGATAATCCATTTGATTTCTGCCACGACTTCACTGCCTTCGTTGTTTGCGGACCATACTTGCCATCTACTGTGACCGTATACCCGAAAGCCTTTAGGCGCATTTGAACTTCCGTGACCTCTGTCCCTGTGTCACCCGGTCCTGCTGCCTGGACTGCTTGGTAGGCTCCAATGACGAACCCTAAAGTGAACCCAATAATGGCAATCACCATGATGCGCTTCATTGTGCTGTTCGCTTTAAGCTCAGTTCCGTCTGGAACGCTTGCATGTTGGACTTGGCTAGTCTGCGCAAGTCCTTCAGGTAGCCACGTACCATTTTAGGCACATGTCGATGAACACAGGGATCGTGCTGCTCTGCTAGATGCAGCAGGTACCGGTCAATGTCTGCGATGACATCTTGACAGGCCGCTATGTCCATCTGCAGCTTTGCAATCCGTTCCTGTCGTTGCTGACCTGCGTTGGGTGCTGGCTTGGCAGTACCATCTCGCAGTTCTGTCAACAGCTTGGGCAATGGCATGTCTAACTCGTTGGTCATGCTCTCCTCTTTCATGAAGCCCCAATTACCAGGGCAGTTACATTCGAAGCAGTTCCTAGGTTCACCACAAACTTCGCAGCGCTCAAAGGCTATCGCAACAGTATGCCTATCAATACCCGTTATGCCTGTCGCTCTTGAGTGGCAGTCGTTACAGATCATTCTACAATGCCCATCTTGATAAGGACATCTGTGAACTCTTTGGCGATGACAATGTTCTCTGGGTGGTTCTTAGTCCCACGCTTGACTTCCCAGTTAAGGAACAAGTTGGCGTGCAAACCATTTTCGATGTAATGTAGTACAGTAGCTTCGACCTCTTCACGTCTTAGCGGTCCAGACTCTACCCATGTAGTGCCGTTTATTCTATGCATCAGTGCCATTTTCGCGGGCCCTTCTTTCCTTGATCTGTTCAACAATGGCGATAGGCTTGCGCTCTCGTCCATGAGGAGTGAAGCCACTGTCAACCAATCCTGTGGTAACATCTTCCCCATTCAGTACTTTGACAAACATTTCTGCCCACATTGTAGTGGCCATTTGATTCTCGGCTGTAACAACTCGTCCATCGACTGAGACAGTCAACGTAGAAAGATTAGCTCCACCTAGCCGAAGCTTTTGTCTGCTACGTACTAATGGGAAGAAGGACACTTGCACACCTTCAACAACCTGCCACAGGGAGGGCACGGAACAACAAATTGCTGCCAGTGGTTTCTTCTCGAAGTCAAAGGCCCTGACAAGTGCTTGTGCCTGCGGATCATCCCAATAAGCTTCGGTGTCCTTCATGTTGCCTGATACAATCATGAACGCATTGAACTCGTCGACAACCTTTTCGGGATCAACTGAGTCAAGCGTCCGCTCAAGAACATTGCGACGTCCGGTGAGCTCGTCAGCAACTTCTAGGTCAGTTGAGATGACTTCAAAGGTCTTCCCAGCGTCAGCCAAGACACCTAGTGCTGTCCAAAGCTCATGCCCGTTATATCTGCGGGCCACAAGTAATAGAACGTCCTTCACTTGGTGATCTGTCCTCTCTCGACAGCGGCACGCGACTGCACTTCATCTGGAGTAATGGGCATTGGCGGCAAGTCTGCCTCAGTCAGCTCGTGACCCTCGGTGCCTTTAGCATTCGGATCCTCGCGGATACGTGCCAAGTAGATTTCACCTTGGCGGCTAAAGATTTCGACAGGCAGACTGTGCGATGAGATGTAGGCACGCAACGATGAGTACAGCCCTTGAAAGCTGTTCTGCATTCCAGTACGATCCACCATCACAAGGTCTTCATTGCTCTCCAGGAACATCTTCAAGATGGGATAGCTGACACGTCCTCGACGGCCTTCTCTCACATTGTTGATGCTGGCCGGATCTACCGGTACAAGTTTCATTTCTTGTCGTCTCCTAACAGTTGCTTGATCCAACTCCACTTCATAGCGACTCTGTCCTTCTTGTCTGTTTCGATTGTTCCTTCCACATAGATGTCAATAACGTCTACGACATTTAACTGGCCCATACGATCAAGTCTGTCTTCTGCCTGATTGTTCTTTGCCGGTGACCAGTCTCTGGAAAGGAAGATAATGCAGGATGACTTGAATAAGTCAATACCCTCTCCGCCAGCTCCAATAGTTCCTAAGAAGACATCCACGTCTCCCCTCTGGAAAGACTCTACAGCCGTTACACGATCTGTCTGTTTGACATCTCCAGTGACCTTTACGTAATCGATTTTGGACTTCTTCAGACGCTCTTCGAACAAGGTCAGTAGCTGTTTGAAGGCCGAATAGATTACAACTGGTTGTCCTTCATCGAGTCGTTCTTGCATTAAGTCCCACGCAACATCACATTTGGGACTAGGCTCGCTCATGTGAACCTTGTCGTCCTTATCGATGATGCAGTAGGCACATGCGAACTGTTGCTGTCGGACTAATCTAGAAATGACTGCGTTCGCTATAATGGGTGAGAGCTCGTCCTCATCGGTCGCGCCTTCCTCTTCCATCTTCGTATGAACCCAGGCGACCATCTCTTCAGTCATCTGCTTGTAAGCCGCCACTTGCAACTCTGACATCTGACACCAGTACTCCATAGGGTTCTTCTTGAGATGCGGAAGCACCTCTGACTTGAGTCGCCGAATGGTGTACATCGAAATGAGGTGTTGCAGTTCCTCTTCGTTCTGAGGTCCAACTACCTTCATGAACTTTTGATTGCCTCCATAAGAGGACAGCTCTTGTCTGGTATACCTCTTGCGGAAGTTCCAGTACGATCTCCACGAGCCAGGATACAGCCAGTTCAAGATACTCCAAAGGTCGTCCGGCATCCCTGTGGAAGGAGTGCCGCTAAGCCCCGTTTTGTACTGCGTAGGAACCTTCTTGATGGCCTTCGCAGCCTTGGTATCTTTGTTCTTGATACGGTGCACTTCGTCAGCAATGATGTGCAGCCATGGTTCCTTACTGAGATAGTCCACCAACATAATCTGGACGGCTTCCCAATGCATGACTAGTACATCGGCATTCTCGTTCTTGAACTGCAGCCAAGATCGACCACGTGCTTTAGGGTCGAGCATGACTACCTTAAGATGAGGTTGCATCATCTGAAAGTGCTTGTACCAACTATAAACGACAGCGCCAGCTGGACATACTACAAGCGTTTTCCCATTAGGGAAGTCTTGTCGTCGTACAGCATCAAGTGCAACTGCCATAACAGTCTTGCCTGTTCCCATCTCGTCAAAGATGGCGCAGTTAGGAATGTCAGGAGGCGCGAACTTGTTGACTGCTTCTATTTGGTAAGGGCGTAGTTCAATCGGCATGATGTCGTTCTTTAAGAACGTCCTCCCTGATAAGGTCTCCGCAGCGATTACACCAGGCTTCTCGAACCATGTCTCTGCTTTTGTCCAGCCAGTATGTCCATGTGATTTCCTTCCACGGAATGCGGTGATGGCAGCTCTTACATCGGACGCCAAGGTCTCTTCCGGCTTTGAGTTCGTCGAGAGAGACCTCTGCCTGTGTTCCGGCGAGTACGCCTTCCACCTTCCGCTTTCGTCGAAACGTCTTGTAGGTGTACTCATAGTCCGAAGAACTCATCAGTCTTCTTTACGTCTATGACCTTGCGTCCACATCTGCAGAGTTCTACCTCAATGTGTTTGTTACGAATGTGATGGTAAATGTTCTGGGGAGTAAAGTGCCTCAGCCTGGCATATTCTCTAGGTGTGAGGAACCCTACTTCGGTCGCTTGATCCTCCAGATCGAAACGATCCAGGTCCTCCGGATCCATTGATGCTCCTTTCGTTTATAGACGCATATAGACCGTTGTCTATGCGAGTCTAACCGTTGCCCGAGCGCTCTGCGCGAGAGTAGTAACAGACGATGGTAGACTCGAATAGACTTAGTCGTGTGGCATCAGGAAGCTAAGGATCAAGGCAATAAAGACAAGTGCGAGAAATACTACCAAGCACCACTTAAGAACCTCAATCATTCCACTTCCCGGCTGTCCCTTAAGTCTCGTCCTACAGCGTCCTCAACAGTACGCATGCCTGCCGACAATCTATCATTGGACAGATTCTGAAAGGTTTTAGGACCTCGATTTTCATCCGGCTTTGGAACTGTACCGTCGATTCGAATCTGTACAGCCCATCGTTCGCCTACATCGCGGCATCGAGTATTGATGCACCGGAAGAACTTGATGACGCCATCTCCAGATGGTGCCTTGTTCTCTGCTACTTCGTCACCAGCTTCATGACAAGTAGGGCAACGACGTGCCTCTTCAAACAATGTGTCAGGCAACTTGGGCCTCCAATCTTTCGACTCGCCGTTCCAGAGTTCGAATGTACTCCCATACATCCTTGATGCGCTGGTCGGCAGCTTGGTCTTTGGGTGAATCCTCTTTCAGAACGGGCTCTGCATGCGACCTCCACAGGGCGTGAGATGGCGGCTGCATAATAGCCCATTGACTGCCATGCCCACCGCCTCCACGGCGCAATTGTCGAACGCAGTCCATAGCTTTGAGAGCCCGCATCACTGAGGTGTAGTACGGATTACTCAATCCAGTGGATGCTACGAGCTTGGTCAGAGACCCTTCGTAGATCCGACCTTCTGGGAAGTCCTGAGCCTCTTTGTCCATTTCTTTGAAGATCTGTTCGCAGTATCCGTACAGTGCTGGAAGTGGATGAAGCGCAGCCGGTGATGGTTCAGTCACAGAACAGCTCCATCTGTAACAAGAATGTACTCACCCTGATCATCGTTGAACTCGAAGACTGGCTCGCACCAAATCTCTGTCTCGTTGTTCGGCTCACGTGTCATCATGACTAGGTCACCGTATTGTCCCTGTAGACTTTCCAGTTCGACAATGGCGTCACTGATTTTCATTGGTCTCTCCGTTCGAGTTGAAGTCGCAGACGTACTCGCGCGACCTTTTCCTTGTGTTGCCTCATTTGAAAGAGTTGCCAGATGACATTGTTCTCTTCTGCTACCTCCAATTCTGGGACTTCTCCATCAATGCCGTCGATCCACATTCCAAGAATGTCCTCGACGACCTCAGCTTCGTCGTCACTCAGCTCTAGCTTCATACTCTATTATACCTTATTGTCAACAAAAAATCAAGAGGTCCCACTAGTGAGCCATATATTCGGACACATACCAGATTTCGATGGTGTTCTTCGCCTGTGCCCAGAAGTCAATCAGCTGCTCCCAAGTGTAAGCCTTAGGCGCCTTAGGTCCAGTAGAGTACCACAATCCGGCACACTTGATGGCCGCATAGGCATACATCTTCCCGCCTTCAGCGAACTGGTAGTCGAATCGAATGACAGCACCCTCTTCGTATTCATCGTCGCCGAACTGTTCAAGCACTTCGAGCTTGGACATAGCTCGTTCGATCGCCCTCTCCCAATAAGCCTTGGTAGCAGAAGGTGCCCTGGGAGATGAAGCTGCCTTGGGCTTCCATACTGATCCGTAATCATAGTCTTCGTCGGAGGGCCGATTGATGTAACTCATGTTTGCTCCTTTGTTGCGAACCAGCAGTCGCTGGGTCCTTTGTCTTCACGCCAACGCAGAAATTGCGGATGACGTGGAGTTCCTGCAGTGAGTCCGAAGTGCTTAACTTCCAAGACCCATTGCTGTTGGATGATTCGTTCTTGTCTGGCTGTAATCCTGATGCGCTCATCGTCGGTCATACCGCTGCATCGCACTTCGACATCATCTTGAGTCGTACAAACGATAGCGCCTATCAGACCTTCGTACTTACCTTGGCCAGGATCAAAGCCTGTAACGTAGGCTTCATAGGTGTCAAACTTCTTGACCTTGTACCAGTTGTTAGCTTGTCGCTTACCTGGATGATAGTGAGCAAGAGGGTTCTTAACCATAACACCCTCGCCGCCGTGTGTCACGATCCAGTCATACAAGCTTTCCTTCCAGCCAACCCATTGGCTAATGACTGCTCCCCAACTAGCTCCGAAGTAGTCATATGAGTCTGCCTGCTCGTCTTCGCATCTCTCCAAGATAACTCGACGTTCCCATAAAGGTGCATCCATATCAGGGATGTCAAAGATCATGGCGAGCGGAAGCTCTTGGCCAGGCTCTGGGTTATCCCAGTCGACAATGAACTCAGCTGCCTTACGTTGTGCCTCTGCTGCACCCGAACCCATAACCCTCATCGTCTTGTTGAAGTCGAAGTTGAGTGTACTGAAGCTAGCTCCTGAACGACTTCCTGTCCAAGTGTCGACATAACCGAGCTCGCAGTCGAACCATTCGTAGCCGTGCTTCAACCAGAAAGAACGAAGGTCATTCTCGGCCTTCTCCTTCCAGAGGTCAGGTATCTGAGGCAGAACATCTCGGCCGCTTCGAGTTAACGCTTCCGTCAGTTTTCCATACGGGAAATGCAGAAGCAAACGCATGCCATCGTACTTGGGCTCGCACAACCAATCTGGACCGATTTTACGGTCCATGTCTTGGTGCTTGAGCGCTACTGCCATTTGTGGTAACATCAGTCAGGCACGCAGATTAGACCAACTTGATGCTCCATAGGCGGGCACTGTTGATCAGGCCAGCAAACATTGCCTATCTTGATTTCGAGCGGCATACATTGAACCGGCCTAGGCGGCTTGACCTTGCGCGCTGCCTCGACAGATGTACCTTGAATTGAACTGCCCAAAAGGACCAGCCCAACTAATGTAATACGGGCAATCATGATTCCTCCTTAGATGACCGTCAGTTGATCGACTGGCAGTCGCATAATGGTTCCATCTTCTGTTTCGTCAAAGACTAGTACGGGGACAGTGATGTCTCCATAGTCCTCATCACGAAGTACTAGACCCTCTAGCTGTTGCTTGTCGCAGTACACACGCCATCCCTCTTTGAGACGAATCATGGCACCGGTAAGCGGGTCAGTATCCATACTTTGCTCCTTTCACTAGCGTGCCCTGAGTGGGATTCGAACCCACACTGCCCAGCAGCTGAAGACTGGGTCTCGCCATTCGAGTCAGAGCGACCATCGTGTCCGGAAGGAAGAATCCGTCACGAGGATGCGAGGCTGCCGACGGCGGGTAGAATCGGCAGCCCCGCGAACTGATTACGCCTTCGACGTTTCGGGCGTCGGGGCCACTGCAGCAGCCGTGTTGGCCTTCGCAGCGTCAGCCTTCTCCTTCTCCGCCTTGGCCTTCTCGCGGTCGCCCTTGCGCCCCTGCAGCGCATCATACCACGTGTTGGCAGCAGCCTCATCGACGATCCATGCGCCATCGGTGTTCTGCTTGGACGGGAACGGGTTCTTGGAACCCGCAGCGTTGTTCTTCAGGTACCCGTAGATGATCTGCGGGCGAATGCTCTCACGGTTCTGGTTCAACCTCTCGCCGAGGCGATGGGCGAATTCAACCGGTGTAACGTATCCGTCCGGCAGAGGAGCCTTGACCTTCTTTGCGGCCTTCTCTTCTGTCGGGGCTTCCGTCGCAGCCTTGGCCTTGACGTCTTCGGTGCTTGTAGCCATGATGTCTTGTTCTCCTTGTTGTGGCGATCGCTCGCTGTCATTATCTATTATACCTGATTCCTCAACTGAAAGCAACGCGGCAGTTGAAGTTTTCCCTGGCAGGAGACACGCTTTGCATGTCACGCCAGACTGGAACGCGGTCTGCTCTTCGAAGTCCTTCGTCCGAACTCCACAGGCCGCGATGAACATCGGTCCCTTCTCTCTGAACCGAAGTAGATGAACTGTCTTCACTCTTGGCCTATGCCCTCACGAATGATTGGACGAACTTCCCAAGAATCTTTGACCAACTCGTTCGACATGGCGAAGTCATACGCTGCCGCCTCATCGTCGTGGAACAAAGCTTGGAACTGGCCTTCTTCGTTGTAGACCTCGTAGATGGTAGTCATTGTACCTCCCTCACGAGAGCATGAACACCACTCAGAAGTCTTCCTGCGATGTCCATCAAGGCCTCATCCTGATTCTTGTCAGCAATTGCCTGAATCTGTCCGATATCGCCGCCCATCTGAATGGCTATAACCACCCATGAACGCTCGTTGGCCTTTTGGGTAGCTGCACGTCGACGCTGACGATTGACTGCCAGTTTGTCTTCGCGGGCCTCCTTCTTCTCGTCCCAGACTGGTGTGCTCGGGTCGCCGTAGCCACCTTCGCGCCAGTAGTGCAACGTGGCTGTGTGCTTCTCGATCCCCTTCTTCCGAGTTCCGAGGTTCCAACAGTACACTCCTGGCAGCGCGCCGCAAACCTGGCACGCTTCCGACTTCTTACGCTGATGTCCTATGCCCATTACTGTCCTTTCCGTTTGAGATTTTGCTTCATACATATATTATACTACATCCGACATATGACATTTCAAGAGGTCCCACTCAAAATAAGCGGCTCATGGCTTGTAAACCGCCACGCTGGTTGGCGTTTCCCAAACGGCCACTTCGATTAAAGTCCAGTCCGACTGCTCCCTGTGGAGGATATGATCACGCATCTCCCAGAAAAACAGTTCAGCCAGATTCTCGGCCGTCGGGATCTTGTCGATGAAATGGATGTTCATCCCATGCGCATCCTTTAACAACCTCCACAGGACGATATTCGGATCCTCCCGATAGAAGATGGCGCCGTGGTCATACATGTCGTGAATACAATCCACCATAACCGTCTTGAGGTCCGAAAAGTCGACTACCATACCTTGGTCGGAACCTTCTCGCTGGTTGATATCGACGTTACCGACCGCCGTAGCCTCTACCCTGTACCGGTGGCCATGGAGATTGTAGCACTTTGACTTGTGGTAAGGGACGCGATGTGCCGCGTCGAACTCAATCGTCTTGGTAATGGTGTACATCTAGCATCCTTTGTAGTGCGATTGATGGTTGTATGTGATTGGGTCGAAGTTTGTCGACCAGCACCTGAGCTTTCATACCAGCTTCCCAGTCACTATGATCCCACGGGCTATCTTCAGTACCTGTAGTCCATGTGTATGTACCCCAGTTTCCTTCTGGATGCATACGGGCTCGCGAGTAACCGGCCTCAGCCATAGCTGCCTCATAGGCGTGCTTCCATCTGAACTCGGCCAGGATCTGTTCGTCAGATAGGGGTAACATCAGGCATCCTCTTCTGTCCACATCTGGACTTGTTGCGCAGGGATATAGGTGTTCTTCCTGCCATACTCCTGATGGATGACCAAAATACCATCTTTGACCAAGCACCCGGTGACTTTCTCAAAAGTCGTGTCACGTACGTCGTCCTGCCAATAGAGGTTCCAGTACACTACGACTGTCTTCATCTCAGCTCCGCTCTGTCTAGGTATACGAATGAACCTGCACTGCGAAGAAGTTCCTTCCGCGATGCACTGATATGTGGTTTCCAATCGGTGTGCTGTGAACGATTCAAGTCTAGCCGTTCACACATCTCTCGGAAGGTGTACAGGATGTTATCGCACGGAGAAACCCGTGCTACATACGTTCCACCAAATGAACTAGGCGCCGTTACACGTACTGCAATTGGTCCTTTGTACTTAATGTACCTGTTTAGCAAGTTGACGATAATGTCAGCTAAATCGACCGCATCCTCCTGCATTGGATTGAGAGGAGTGTCTGTAAGGTCGAACTTACCCATCCAAGTGAGTGTTAGATGTTCCTTGGGATGCAACAGATGATCGGGTATTAGTGCAATATGCATCAGTCCACTCTCCGATACAGGTTGTCTCCCTCAGAGTACACTCCAAGAAGTTGTGTCTGATGGAACGGTAAGCAGTTGAAGGGAAGTCTGATAATCTCCCACGTCTTGCCGCCATCATGACTGTACTCTACCTTACCCATCACTCATCCTCCTCGTCATCCCAGCCTCGGTCATCGAAGTCATCGTCCATGATCTCGTCGGCATGCTCCATGTCGTACTTATTCTCGTTGTACCACATGAGTTCGGCATCTTCGTTCCAGTGCGCATAATCGCTCACCGGCGGAATGTTATCTCCACGTCGCCTACTCATAACGGAATCAACAGTCTCTTGGACGTCAGTCCTTGTGAATGCGGATAGCCTTCGGACTTGAGGTGCTCTTCGCACATATTTGCCCAAGGTCCAAGTTTCGTTTTGCCGTCGTATGGCGCGGGAGTCTTGACCCCGTATTCCATACCACAAATATCGCAATCTGGCAGTTCACCATACCAGGCTATTGGTCGGGCCATTATATCCTCCTCGTCTCTTCATCTTCGTTACTGACAAAGTACTCGACGATCAAGTCGTGCTCGTTCGGATCGAACTCGTCATCCCAGTACTGCTGTTCCGGATCGGTATCATCTCCGGCTAGGACGCGCCACCCTAGGGCTCCTCCTAGGTTGCCAACTCTAGCGCACTCGTCACCAGTGGCTGCGGCCCACAAGAGTTGCTCCTCCGATGGCTCGCCCTCTACGACTGTAATCGTAATAGTCGAAGTGCGTGTATGTTGGAAATAGTGTTCCTGTACCTCACTGGTCATGGTAACTCATTTCATTGCCTTCCATGTCGCCGATCTCCTCGTCGAACTCTGATTGGTTGACTCGCGTACGGAGGTCGTCACGAAGACGCTGTCCAAACGCGTTGTAGTTGGCGTCGCAACCTCCACAGCGGAGATCGCCCTGGCCACGGAACCGGTAGATTAGGTGTCCGCAGCGATCGCAGTTCCCCTGGACGTTAGACCTATCGTCCTGCCCAGGCTGAATGGTCATCTTCATGACTCTTCCTCCTTTTCCGCCTTGGCGCGTTCTTCGGCCAAGATCTGATCGAACTCGTCGCGATGGCGGGCAGCCAACTCGCGGTAGGCACGCTGTATGGAGAGGTTGTACTTACGGATCCAGACCTGTTGCTTTTTGGCCCGAATGAGTAGTTCTGCATCGGTCATCGGTATACTCCCTTCTGTAGGTCTTTCGGATGTCCTCTGAACATCACCAGAACGTCAATGACGAGATCCTTCCAGACCTCAGTCGTGACATCCCAGTACTGTGAATACCGCATCATCGGATACGTCGCCTCATCTGTCCAATCGTACAGACCGACATTTTCGCCCTGCACAATCAACGACCATTCCTCTTCGTGCATTTCGATACGACTGAGGACGATTCGGTGGACAAAATCCGTGTACTCACTGTCAGACAGGAGCCCCGCCACTATGGACTGAACAATGTTCTCCCTGTCCGTAAGGTACATCGGCCACGCCTTTTCAGACTCGTGACTTGATTCGGTTGTCATCTGGTCTCCTCCAGAGTCAGGATTCGTGTTGCCACGACTTCCTCGTAATGGTTATTGCGGCAAAAGAACCCTTTGCCTACTCCAGGCGCTCCAACTGTGTAGAACGCTGTTGGCTCACCACAAGCACCGCACGGTGCCCCGTCAAAGACGTTACACACGTGCTCTGCCGGATCATTCCATGTGTACGCGTTGCAGCAGTCCAGCCAGACCGCTTTTGAATCTTCCACTGTACTCTCCTATTCTGTCAGCCAGAGTCTGAACTCTGGGGTTAAGATTCTGTTCAACATCGGCGTCTTCGTCCGGAGTCCATCCGGTACGTGAGCCGCTGTCATCATGATTACTGCCGTTCCTTGATCGTAACCGCAGTCTAACAGGCACGAGTGGATTTCACACACGAGTTGCTCCTCGTCCGTGAGCTCCACTGTCCTGGCATCAATGTACTTCATGTTACTCCTATTATACTACAACGACGCGCGGACATCACGGAAGATTTCCTAGTCACCACGGTAGTGGAACAGCTCACCGAACGAGCGCTCAAGAACCTTGAACTCCTCGTCAGTAATGATTCCGGCATGTTGTGCGCCTCGAACCCAACTGTACGGCGCTCCGTAGTAGTAGTCATCGGAAGCATGCCTCACAGCCCACTCTTTGGTCTTGTACCTCAGATAGGCGCCATGCGGCTCGTCTTCCAACTCTTGCGTGTGATAACCCTTACGAATTGCCGTCTTGATCGTGCACAACCTACTCCCATCCAAAGAGGATGTGGAGTAATCATCGTGGACGATCTCACACCACCACGCTGGTCCAGCAGGTCCACCTGTGAACGGCTGCGAGTACGTTGGCAGCTTACCAATCGTGCCCGGCTTCATATCGTAATAGTTGTACACTCGCTGCCCGAGTTTGAGCGGAACCCACTCGTGATCGGCCAGTTCGAATGTTTCCGGCACTTGTTCCATCACTCTTCCTTCCACATTTCATCCCAGCACACTGGGTGTGTTCCTGATAGGATCATTTCGCGTTCATCCGCCGACAACTCCGGCAACGCGTTCTGAATGTGCACGTCGCGATCTCCGAACCGCCAACGATTGACCTTGTTGGCCAACTGTTGAGGCAGTGTCAGCTCTGAACGCTCACCGCACACCATACACCGACCAACAGCAAATGTTTCGGTCGGCGTGCCTGCTGGTATGTCAGGCCTTGAATCACCATGTTCCATAGCGGATTGTCCCTTCCTGATACAGCGCCACAATGCGTGGCTTGATGATCGGTTGGATGCGGGTTTCCCATTCCTCACGAGGAACGTCGAACTCCCACGTCCAGTTGCCGAAAAACGTCGCGACAGGTTCGCCGGCCGTTAGGCCAGTGTCAGCTAAGACACTGTTGATGAGGTCGCCAGGCCTGATTCCTCCTGGCGGGCAATCCAAGTCAATGGTCTGCATTTCATGCCTCCTTCGTGAACTCAATCGTAACGCCTGAGTCATACTCAATCGTCACCTTCGTCCATGCCTTGTTACGTGTCAAGTAACGATAAATGTTGGTCTCAGAGTACCGATCGTAGTTCTGAACGGTCTCGTAAGCCTTGTTGGTGATACGGTGCCCCTCGCGGAACGTCATCTCTCGGATCTTCATCCGTACCCTTTCTGGTTTGGCCGCCGAATCGCGGCAGTGGGCGAAGCGGCGGTGAAGCCACAACGCCCGGTCGATCAGAAATCGACGTCCCAGCACTCCGTAATATCCGTGTGATGGTTGATAACCAACTTCCCGCCTGCCCAGTCGCAATCTTCCTGCGCCGCTCCTGGGTCATCCGTATTCATGATAAGGTTCAACGTGTCTCCCGGCTCGGCGTTGAACGAAAAGTTGTAATCGCTCGGGATCCAAATCGTTTGGCTTGGCCTTTCCTCCACAGGCGGTATTGACGGCGCCGGGGAGTCAAGCGGCCCTACTGGACAAGTTAGTCCAACTGTCGCTAGCCCGAACATCAGGAGTGGTTTCACTTCACTACCTCCACATTGGTTTCTGCCATAATCGTCATTGGCGGGAAATATTCCACGACTATGTCGACTGCCTCCGCAACAACGCGGTGGAACTCGACTTTCCTCACAACCCACACTGGTTCTTGGTCAGGCGCGTCTGCGATGTTAACACGCACCCACATTCCTGCCTTCAGGTCTCTGGCCTTCATACCATCACCATATCCTTCAAGTAGTGTTCGGACGCGTATCGCACTGCACGCTTGTACAACAGGAGGCTTTCGACATCTTCCATCAAGTACGTGGACTTGTGGTTATACGTCGCGATTACGTGGTCGATGTACTCGAACAACGTAACCTTGTCAGCCAATTCGTCTTCCTGCCATACAGTCAGCGCCACGAGGAAGGCTGCTCCGTCCTCGATTGCCTCTTCCCTTGTCATTTCTGTCCTTTCCTGACATTGACGGTCGAAGTCAAGTGACTTCGTACGAACCGTCAATATTTTTTTCTTCATACATATATTATCACATAACGGACCTATGCCATTTCAAGAGACCTTTGGCGGCTTTTCAAAAATCCGCGGACTCGAAGTCGCGCGGTGTGCCCCTTTGCCTAAGGACTTTTGTTGTACTTGAGGATATTGAGGCGAAACGGTGTTGTTGCACATAAACTACCATTTAGTTGTGAAAAGATTGTACCATGTGATACATAGCCTCAACTGCCTCAATAAGTCCCTCTAGATTCAGTACCTGTTGTTTAGTTCAGGTTGTTGACATCAATGTTGCTCTTAGTTACTTTGTTAAGGATATATTAGGATAAACCCCTTTATATATTACATATTGTTACCTATATATTCCACGTGTTTCGCGTATTACAGGCAGCTCTCCTTAGGGATTACGGTAATCGTTGCTATATAGGGTATACGCCCGCGTTTCCTCAACGTAGATTGTCGAACCGTTAACTAAAGTTCACATGGGATATCATAGACGTGGCGCGATGAGGCGATGATACCAATGTACCACTACTACTCCCTGCGGCGCCTTCATGTCAGTCCCGCCCTGTGGAAGATCGTTCACGTGGGACCCGGGCCGGGGGGAACTCCGACCGTCATATGTAGTGCCCTGTACGGGTTCGACTTTGAAGGGCGACACGCCTGTCGAGATTGAAAGGTAGGACCCCCGGTAGGCAATATGAAGGGGAGGAGGCCGAAGCCCCCTCCCCGTTGTGTTCAGCTCTGGTCGAGCTTGGCCTTGCGGCGGGCAACGAACGCTGCTGCGAACGTCTCCGCCTGGACCTTGGTCAGCTTACCATCGGTCGAGAGGCCCTTGACCATCCCGTTCTTCCGATAGTTGTACATGTGTTGTTCACGCACATGTGACCAGCGGGACCCGAGGGCCTTCACTCCGGCCGCGTTGACCAACTTGGTCAGGCCGTACATGGTGACGTCGGCGACTTGCGTCGCGGGCGCCTTGGTTTGGGTTTCCATATCATCCATACCTTAATTATAACATATCCGACCTAGGCCATTTCAAGAGCCCATGGGCGGCTTTTCTCAAACAAGCCGACAGGTGGGACCCCTCCCGCTGCTCCGACCGTCATATAGTGTGCCGCTGTACGACCCCACCGCCCCGCCGGGTGGGACCCCGCAACTCCGACCGTCATATATGGTGCACTGCACCGACCAGTGGGACCCAACTCCGACCGTCTTATAGTGTGCTCGCGTAGGCCCCCTCCCCGTACGACCCGTGGGACCCGGCGGCGTGGCAGGCCCGGGCACGGGCAGCAGAAAGGCCCCGGGGGCCAGTCCGGGGCCTTCTGCCCGTGGTAGGGGCACCTGCCGGCATTCGCCACGGCCGCGTGGGGCTGGGTGGCTCGAGTCCGGCCGGCGCCCCGGCACGAGAACCTAACAAGAGGTAGGAGCCGAAGCTCCTACCTCT
>Ga0137435_1000263_pt1 | contig 18159 bp, 16 predicted proteins | sample EasRivERMGT100_2_FD_104904 | JGI IMG/M metagenome (GOLD analysis project Ga0137435, IMG submission 104904) | Soil microbial communities from meander-bound floodplain in the East River, Colorado, USA - East River MetaG ERMGT100_2 | ecosystem: Environmental > Terrestrial > Soil > Floodplain ... | reverse complement strand
TCCGCGTCGAGGGCGACCGGCCGCTCGTCGCGACCGGCGACGGGTGGCTCGAGATCCTCGCCGCTCAGCTCGAGGGGGCGGAGGAGTTGACGGGGGCCGACGCGGCGGCAACATTCTTGACGCCGGGTTGTCGGCTCGGCGATGCTGCTCCGGGGGGACGATGAACGTCGTCGTGATCTCAGCTCATCCCGACGACGAGCTTCTCGGCGTCGGTGGGACGGTGGCGCGCCACGTCGACCAGGGCGACCGCGTCCGCCTCGCCGTCATGTGCGAGGGCGTCAGCGTCCGGTACGACCCGCAGCGTCACTCGGAAGTCCAGGCTCAAGCCCGCGCCGCCGCGGCGATTCTCGGCGTCGGCGATATCGTCTTGCGCGACCTCCCGGACCAGCGCCTCGATACGCTGTCGCTGACCGACATCGTGAGCCAGATCGACGAGGTCGTCGCGGGCTTCGAGCCCGAGATCGTCTACACGCACTTCGGGGGGGACATCAATCGCGATCACCGCATTCTGACCGAGGCCGTGCTGGTCGCGACGCGTCCCTATGCGGCTCCCAGCGTCAGAGAGGTCTTGATGTTCGAGACGCCCTCGTCGACGGAATGGGGCTCGGTGCAGCTCGTCCCGGGCTTCCAACCGGGACTCTTCGTGGACATCGCGGCGACGCTCGAACGGAAGATCGAGGCGTTCGCCTGTTATACGAAGGAAGTGCGGCCGTCGCCCCACCCGCGGAGCCCCGAATCGCTGAGAGCGCGAGCACGGTACTGGGGCAGCCTCGTGAACCGACAAGCCGCCGAACCGTTCGCACTCGTTCGATGTCTGCGGTAGCTTTCGCCGGGCCACCATGCGTCGATTCATCGACCTCGTCGCCGCCGTTTCCGGCCTGGCGCTTCTGTCGCCGCTGTTTGCGATCGTTGCGTTGATCGTCGCCGTCGAGTCGCCCGGGAATCCCTTCTACGGCGGGCGCCGCGTCGGCCGGGGCGGCCGGACTTTTCGGATGTGGAAGTTCCGGACGATGGTGAAGGACGCCGATCGCGTCGGGCCGGGCATCACGGGGCGCCGGGACCCGCGGATCACGCGGGTGGGAGCCTTCCTGCGCCGGACGAAGATCGACGAGCTCCCGCAGTTCGCGAACCTCCTGCTCGGCGACGTGACGCTGGTCGGGCCACGGGCCGAGGTCCCCGACATCGTCGCGCGCTACACGGAGCCGCAACGCGAGATCCTCGCGTTCACCCCCGGCATCGTCGGCCCGGGCCAACTCTACTACACCACCGATCAGCAGCATGAGATTCCCGAAGGCGTGGCCGCCGACGACTACTACGTCGAGCGCCTTCTCGCGCCGAAGCTCGCCATCGACCTCGAATACGTCGAGCGTCGAACGCCCTGGTCGGACGCCCGCATGGTCCTCGCGACCGCCGGAGTGATGCTTCGGGGCTTGCTCGGGAAAGGCGCGTGAGCGGATCTCGCGACGTGGCCATCGTGGCGTTCCACTTCCCTCCCCAAGGCGGCGCGGGAAGTCTGCGTCTCCTCTCCTTCGCGCGGCACCTTCCGGAGCATGGATGGCGTCCACGCATCGTCACCGTGGGCGACTTCGGAGGCACCCTGACGGACAGGACGCTCGCGGCACGGATCCCCTCGGAGACAGACGTCGAGCGATGGTTCACATCGCTGGCCGCCTGGGCCTACCGCAAGTCGGCTCCGCAGCGCAGGACACCCCGATCCGTCGCTCGCGGTGCGGTGCGCCGTTTCCTCGAGAACTTCGCTTCGTATCCGGATCCGGCGATCGGATGGAGCATCGCCACCGGATGGCGTCTGGGAAGACGCTTCCGGGAGAATCCGCCTCGGGTGTTCATGACGTCATCGCCCCCGCACTCGCTTCACGTCGCGGGGCTGATCGCCTCCGTTGTCGCCGACGTGCCTTGGGTCATGGACCTGAGGGATCCCTGGATGAGCAAGCCCTTGGGCATCCCGCGCCTGCGGCACTTCGCCGGACGGCGTCTGGAGCGTTGCGCCCTCGCCACGGCGGATTGCGTGCTCGCGAATACGCCGCGACTGGCCGACGACCTTGGCTCCGCGTCCCCTCCGCCGCACCGCGTCGTCGTCCTCCCCAACGGCTACGACGAAGCCGAGATCGAGACGGCCCGAGCAGCGGCCCGGGGGCGACGGACGGATGACGCGTTCACCATCGTGCATGCCGGGGCGCTGTACGCCGGACAGCGAGATCCGCTGGATTTCCTCGGAGCGCTCTCCCGGGCGCTCGCGGCTCGCGGCCGCGGACGGAGGGTGCGCTTCATCATCCCGGGCGAAAGCTCTTTCCACCGGAATCCCGTGCTCCTCGACACGGCGCGCCAGCTCGGCCTCGAATCATCGCTGGAATGCCCCGGATACGTGCCGCACGATCAGGTGCTCGCGATGATGGCATCCGCCGATCTGCTCCTCTTGATCCAGGGTCCGGGGTTTCACCTTCAGGTTCCCTCGAAGGCGTACGAGTACCTCGCCCTCGGCCGACCCGTTCTCGCCCTCACGGGCGAGGGCGCCACGGCCGATCTCGTTCGATCGAGCCCGCTCGGAACGGTGGTGGCGCCGGGAGATCGGGAGGAGGTCGTGCGGGCCCTCATCGCCGCGATGGAGCGGGCGACCGACCCGGAAGGGCCCGGCCCGCCTCCGGGCGTCGCATCCCGGCGCCAGATCGCGGCGCGACTCGCCGATGTCTTGCTCGAAGTGGAGGCACGGGCGACATGAAGATCCCCGTCAAGGCCATCGCGCTGAACGTCGCGCTGGCGCTCGGATCGATACTCGTGACGTGCGTTCTGGCCGAAGTCGCACTCCGCTTCGCGCGCATCAACACCCCCTCTACGGTCGAGTTCGTCGACGGCAAGGGACTGCGGCGCGTCCCCGGGGCCCGGTACGTTCACGACAAGGAAGGGCACTCGGAGGGCCGCTTCAACTCCCACGGATTCCGGGACGTGGAGCGCACGCTCGCAAAGCCCCCCGGCGCCTTCCGGATCGAGATCTTCGGCGATTCGTTCGTGGACGCGCTTCAGGTCGCGCTTCCCGACTCCTTCCCCGCCCGACTCGAGCGCGCGATCGCGGCATCGTCCCGGAGGGTCGAGGTCCTCAACCTCGGCCAGTCCGGCTTCGGCACGACCGACGAGTGCCTGCGCTTCGACCACTTCGGGAAAGCGTTCTCGCCGGATCTCGTCGTCGTGGCCGTCTTCGTCGGGAACGACATCCGGAACAACTCCAAGACCCTCAACACGGAGTCGGTCACCTACTACTACGTGATCGGGCCCGACGGCCGGCTGGAGCTGGACACGAGCCTCCCGGATGCGTATCAGCGAGGTCGAACCGGCCTCCAGCGCGCGTTCCAGGCCGTGAAGCGACACTCCTACGTCGCGAGCCTGCTTTCCGAGCGCCTGTACCTTCTCCGTCGGGCGGGCGCGGCGAAGGCGGTCAAGGAACGGGAGGAATCGGCCGCGTCCAAGCCGGCTGGCCTTCCTCCCCTCGATGACCTCAACCTCTTCGTGGATGATGCACCGCGGGTCTGGAGCGACGCCTGGGCCGTGACCCAGGCGGTGCTCCTCAAGTTCCGCGACGACGCCCAGGCGGCCGGCGCGCGGTTCGCGGTGATGACGATTCCCACAGCGGAGCAGATCGACCCGGCGGCGCAGCATGAGATCGAGACGCGGCTCGGGCGCGCGCTCGACTGGGACCGCCCCGACGCCCTGCTGGTTCCGTTCGCGAAGGAGCACGGGATCCCGATGCTTGCTCTGGCTCCGACCTTCCGCGAGGCCTACGCGCGGAGCGGCGAGACGCTCTACGGCTTCGGCGGGGGCGGGAATCACGGACACTGGAACGAGCGCGGTCACGCGCTCGCCGCGACGACGCTCCTCGAGTTCCTCGAGCGGGAAGGGCTCCTCCACGACTAGGCGACGCATCGCTCTCGCCGTCGCGGCGCTCGCGGCCCTGTCGGTCGCGGTCCGGGGATTCTGGATCGAGCCGCGGCGGGTCGAGCCGGTCGCGACGACGCTTCCTTGCGCGGGCTCGCGCGACGGGGCGCTTCGGATCCTCCTGTTCTCCGACGTCGCCTTCCGCGGTGAAGGTGTCCGCGAGCGAGCTGTGAGGGACGCAGCGGCGCGCTTCGCTCCGGACGTCGTGCTGATCGCGGGGGATTTCATCGACGACGTGTGGGTGCTTGAGGATCCCGAGCTGCGATCCGATGCGGCTCGCTTCCTCGCCTCGCTTCCGTCGGCCGGGGGCCGGTTCATGGTTCCCGGCGAGATGGAGGCGGGTGCTCTCGGCACGGTCCGCGCCTCGCTCGAGCCGGAGACGGCGGTCTTGGTCAATGCATCGCGCCGCATCGTCGTCGGCGACCGCTGCCTGGAGCTGTTCGGCTCGCTCGAGCCGGGCGATCCGCCACCGTGGAGCACGGGTGAGGACCGGGGACGTCCCTTCGTCACCTCGCGTCACGCGCCGGGGAGGTCGCCCCACTGGCTTCGTCACGAAGGCGCGGCAGAGGCCGCACCGCGGGAGATCACGCTCGCCTTCCAGTCCGCGACCGACCACGCGCGGATCGCGATCGACCTCGGGGGCAGGGTGATCGAGCGCCACGAGGGGAGGCCGGACTTCAAGGCCCGCGGCGTCCTGCGCGGGCGTGCGGTCTCGGGGTTCACGCCGCGACAAGGCGTGTGGTATCGCGCGCGGATCGAGGCGCGGGTCGATGAGGGGGGCACGCATCTCCGGGCCCGGTTCTGGGACGAGGGCGCGGCCGAGCCGTCGGAGTGGACGATCGACGCGCTCGATCCCGGAGATCTCGAAGGGCCGCGGGGCTCGGTCGCGCTGGGCGGCCTGTGGGGCGAGGCACGCTACGCGGACGTGGAGGTGCGGGATGGGCGCGGCGAGACGCTGCTCCGCGAGAGCTTCGAGCCGGGGTGGCTCGCGCACTGGGACTCCGGCTCCGCCCTCGAGCGGTGGCTCCTCAGTACCTCCGAGTCCCCGTGTGAGCGAGTCGTCCTGTCGCACAGCCCCGACGTGATCCGGCAGGTACGGGACTCCGCGGCGCCGCGTCCCTGCATCGTTCTGGCGGGGCACACCCACGGGGGGCAAGTCCGGCTCCCGGGAGTCGGAGCCCTCTACAGCTCGACGTGGATCGGGCGGCGGTTCGACCGGGGCCTGTTCGATTTCGGCGGCGTGCCGCTCTACATCACGGCCGGCGTGGGAACGACGATCCTACCGATCCGCCTGTTCGACCCGCCCGAGGTTACGCTCCTCACGCTCGGACCCTAGGTCGTCCGGAGGCCCCCGTGCGGTTTCTCTCGATGGGCGTGTTCGTTGCCGGCTGTGTCACGTCGACCGTGGCCGCGCCGGACGCCATCCACGGGCTCGCGACCATTCCGGTGTCCAAGGCCGCTCAGCTCCACGTGACGCTGTCTTGGAGCGCCCCTTCCGGTGGGGCCGTCGCCTACGAGCTGCGCTACAGCGCCGGCGGGCCCTTGGTCGAGGCAGGGTGGGAAGCGGCCACCGCCGTGCCGGGACTTCCGTCGCCGGCCGCGGCGGGAACAACGCAGTCGTTCACGATCGTCGGTCTGAAGCCGGGCACCTCCTACTGGTGGGCCATCAAGTCGAAGGACGCGACGGCGGGATGGAGCGCGATTTCGAATAGCCCTCTGGGGGCGACTGCGAAGTACGAAGGGTACGGATATCGCACGGTGGGCGGCGGCGAGAAGCCGATCCATCACGTCACGACCCTGGCCGACAGCGGTCCCGGCTCGTTGCGCGATGCCGTTTCGATCGGGAACCGCTACGTGGTGTTCGACGTGGGCGGAACGATCACGCTCGCGACCCGCCTCGACTTGCGCGGAGCAGCCAAGAGCTTCCTGACGATCGACGGGAGCACCGCGCCTTCGCCGGGAATCACGATCGCTCAGGCCAGTCCGCTCGACGATGGGGTTCGAATCGGAGACATCGACAACGTCATCCTCACTCATCTGAGGCTCGTCGGATCCTTCGACTTCGACTCCAAGCCCACCGAGCTCGGCGACGCCATGTCCACGAACTCGACTTCGGCCTCGACGTTCGTGTCGAACCTCGTCTGGGATCACCTGACGGTGCGAAATGCGGGGGACTCCGCCGTCGATCTCTGGGACCGCGTCCAGGACTTCACGATGTCCTACTGCTTCATCACGAGGAACCTGCACCCCATGACCACGGGTGGATACGGTCCGTCGGCACGGCAGACGCTTCACCACAATCTGTGGGCGAACAACGGCGAGCGGCACCCCCAGCTCATCGGCCGCCACACGGACTTCGAGTATGTAAACAACGTCGTCTATCAGTGGGGCTACGACCCGAACCCGACACGCGGGTACGCCAAGGGAGCGTACGGCGTCCGGATCCGGAACAATTCGCCGGGCCCGGGGGACGTGGACGCGAACATCGTCAATAACCTGTTCCTCCCCGTCAGGCGCCCTGACCAAGCCCTGGTCTACGGTGCCGGTAAGGGGCCGGACGTTCAGGAGGAAAACGGTCCCGCGACGTGCCGCAAACAGGGGACCGTTTATCCCGACTCCAGGATGGGGGAGCTCTGGGTGGCGGGGAACGTGTTCCCGCGCGAGAACTGCGACGAGTACAGCACGATCGCGGCCGCCCGCTCGACACCCGTGGGCGCTCGAGTCGTCGCCGATCCCGCATCGAATCTGAAGACGACCGTCCTGCCCGCCGTGGGGACGCAGTACCGAAGGCCCGACGAGCAGTCCCTCATCGACGCGGTGCGCATGCACGGTGGCCGCGAGCTTGTGGGGCGCCAACGCTGAAGGCCGGGTCAAGTCGTTGTCAGCAAGGCCCTTAGCCCTTGAGTGCCTGTGCACGGTTCGCGCGTGCATCGAGTGCTGCGAGGCGAGATCGGGTCGTCGTCTCTCGGCAACACGCGAATCTCGATCTCGACCGCGCGCGCACCCCACAACCTTGCGGCCACCGTGGTGCGCATGGCGCTCGCGAAGGTGCGATAACGAAGTCGCAACCCACGCTGATCGATCCCGAAGCGTGTACCTTCGATACCATTTCGTAATTCACTCCGTGCACGTTAGGCGGCGCAACGTTCTCGTCACGCGCCCATCTCAGGCGAACCCATGCGTTGAGAACGACTTGAGGTTGCTGCGCCTAAACCGCGGCTCGGGGGAATCTGGCACTTACGTTGCAAACGCCGGAAGCGGTCCGAAACGTTTGCGAGGGATCGCCCCCAATGAAGATTCCGACACTCCTGATCGCCGCTGCGCTGACGACTGGCCTGCTGTCGATGCCGGCTCGAGCAGGCGACATCAATCTCGCGTGGGACCCGACTCCGGGAGCCACCGCGTACCACGTGTACTTCGGTACGACGCCCGGCGTGTACAGCGGGAGCATCACGACGTCGGGAGCCTCCGCGACGATCAGCGGGTTGCAGGACTGTACTTCCCATTTCGTTGCGGTAAAGGCGGTAAACGGCGCCGGCGAGTCGGTCCAGTATTCCAACGAGATCTCAGGCTGGCCGCGACCAGCGGTCACCTCCTCCGGGTCCCTCAAGGTGATGCAGGGCAAACAGGCGGTTCTGGACGTCGTCGGGGCCAATTTCCAGCCCGGCGCCACGGTCGAGCTGGGCGATTCCCACATTCTCCTGGGCTCGGTCTCCGTGCTGTCCTGCACACACCTCCAGGTTCTCGCAACCGTGGAGCCGACGGCCCCGAATGTCCGGCCGGCGGAGGTCGGAACGAAAGACGTGACCATCGTCAACCCTGACTATGTCTATGGGTTGCAGGCGCAGGGGTTCGAGGTGGTCATCAACCCGGCGCGCTTCGATATCAACCGGTCCGACTCGGCGACCACGAACCGGATCGACGGCAAGGACACGATCTACCTGTCGCGTGCGTTCGCGGCGTCCGAGCCGAGCCCGGCCTACGATCCCGACTACGACTTCGACGGGAACGGCTGGATCGACGGCACCGATCTGAACTACATCGCCATCAACCTCGGCCGTTGCTGGTCGTCGTCTTCCGGCGCGTGGAGTTCGTCCGCGTGCCCGTCGAGCCTGCAATGACCTCGCATACGGGGGCACGGATGAAGATGGGCGCGTTGCTCGCGTTGGTGGCGCTGGTTCTGGCGCCGGGGTGCGGCGGCGGGGGCGAGGAGAACGCAACAGGCGGCTCGCCGGGGACGCTCGCCGCGGTGTTCGTCGCCGATCAGTTTTCGCCCACCGCCAATACAGTCTCGATGTCCCAAGGCTCGCGATCCGGGGACACCGTGATCGTCAAGATCAACCTGACCGACACCACCTCCGTCTTCGGCGTCGCTTTCGACGTTGCGTTCGACGAGACGAAGGCGACCTACATGGGATTCACCAAGGGATCGGCCCTCGAGTCCGGCGGGAACACGCCGAACTACACGGTGGACGGGAGCAACCAGGCCGGCCGGGTGATCGTGGGCGTCTCGCGCGCGGGAAGCACGACGACGTCGGTCAGCGGGACCAAGATCGTGATCAGCCTCACCTTCCGGGTGAAGGAAGTCGGGACGTACCCCATCGCCTTCCAGAACGCCGTCGTCACGGACGGACAGACCGTCCCCCAGCCCCTTCCGGGAATCGGCTGGTATGCCGGTGCGCTCCAGGGCTCCTAGCCCGGCCCTTCCTTACAAATACGCGCCTCCGCGCGGTTGCCCGGCGCGCTTCTGGAACCTAGATTTCGGCCACGTCACGGTTGTGCCCGACACGGGGATCGACACTTGAAAGCTCCTGCAGTTCTGACCGACGCGGCGACGCGACCTGCCGCCACTTCGGCCGCCCTCGTGGCGGTAGCGCCGGAGTTCTACCGCCGGCTGATCGAGGGGATGCGCTGCGGGATCCTCATCGTGGACCGCGGGGGCGGGATCGTCATGGTGAACGATCACGCCCGCACGATCCTCGAGCTTCCCGAGCTTCCGTCGGCCGGCGCTCCGGTGGACGAGGCGCTCGCGCTCCACCCGCAGCTCGCCCACATCCTGCGCGACTCGTTCTGGATGTCGCGCCTGCCGAACCGTGCGGAGATCGACCTCAAGAGCCGGTCGGAGACCGGGAAGACCATCGGCTTCACGCTCTCGCTCGTACGCGACGACGGCGGCGAGCCGACCGGGGCGGCGCTGTTCTTCAAGGATCTGACGCACGTCGAGCACAAGGAAGAGCAGGAGCGTCTCAAGGACCGGCTGGCCGCGCTCGGCCAGATGGCGGCCAACCTCGCGCACGAGATCAGAAACCCGCTCGCCGCGATCGAGGTCTCCTGCTCGCTCCTCAAGCGCCGCGCGCCCGCGGCCGACGGCTCGCGGGACCTGCTGGACAAGATCATCGCCGAGGTCAAGCGCTTGAACCGGACGATCACCTCCAGCCTCGAGTTCGTGCGTCCCGTTTCCCTCGCGTTGGCACCGGCGTCGATCGAGGACGTGATCGACGATGCGCTCACGGTTGCGGTCGGACGCCGCGGCAAGCCGGGGATCCGGATCGAGCGGCGCGCCTGCCCGGGGCTTGCCGCATTCCGGATGGACCGCGGCCAGCTCCGGCAGGTCTTCGAGAACCTCTTCCTCAACGCCTTCGAGGCGATGGGGGAGACCGGAACGCTCGTCATCGAGGTGCAAACCGCCGAAGCGCCGACGGCACCGAGCACGCCCTACCGTCCCGTGGGATCCACCGATCCCGTGGAATCTTTCGACACCTACTGCGTCGTGCGCGTGGCCGACACGGGCGCCGGCATCGCCGAGGAGCACCTCGACAAGCTCTTCTACCCGTTCTTCACCACGAAGAAGCAGGGGTCGGGCGTCGGGCTGTCGATGGCGAAGAAGATCGTGGACTCGCACCGTGGCCTCATCGACGTCGCCAGCCGCGCCGGCGAGGGCACGGTGTTCACCGTCCGGTTGCCGGTCGTGCCGACCGGGGCTGCGGAGACCGTTTCATGAAGAAGATCCTGGTGGCCGAGGACGAGCAGACCCTGCGCGAGGGAATCGCCACGGCATTCCGCGAGCGCGGATGGGAGGTCGTCGAGGCCGCCGACGGACAGGCGGCGATGGCGCGGCTCGAGGAAGCCGTCTTCGACGTGCTCGTCACCGACTATCAGATGCCCGAGCGCAACGGCCTCGAGGTCCTCAAGCGTTGCAAGATGATCAACGACGGGACCGTGGGGGTCGTCATGACCGCCTACGGCACCGTGGAATCCGCCGTGGACGCGATGAAGGCCGGGGCGTACGACTACGTCTTGAAGCCGTTCGACCTCGAGGAGATGGAGATCAAGGTCGAGCGCGCGCTCGAGCACCGGCGCCTGCTCGCCCGCATCGAGGCCTACGACCGCAGCGCGATCGTCCCGCGCTTCGAGAACATCGTCGGCGACTCGCCCCAGATGAAGGAGGTCTTCCGGACGATCGAGAAGGTCTCCCGCTCCAACGCGACGGTGCTGATCCTCGGGGAGACCGGTGTGGGGAAGGAGCTCGTCGCGGAGGCGCTCCACCGCAACTCGAGCCGCTCCGAGCGACCCTTCGTCAAGATGAACTGCGCGGCGCTCCACGAGAGCCTGCTCGAGTCCGAGCTGTTCGGCCACGAACGGGGTGCGTTCACCGGTGCCGACCGGCAGCGAATCGGCCGGTTCGAGCTCGCCAACGACGGCACGCTGTTCCTCGACGAGATCGGCAACATGACCGCCTCGACGCAGGCCAAGGTGCTGCGGATCCTCCAGGAGCGCGAGTTCGAGCGTCTGGGCGGCAATCGCACGGTCAAGGTGGACGTGCGTCTCGTGGCGGCCACGAACAAGAACCTCGAGGACGCGATCTCGCGGGGCGAGTTCCGCGAGGACCTGTACTACCGCCTCAACGTCGTCAACATCCACGTCCCGCCCCTGCGCGAGCGCAAGGAGGACATCGTCCCCCTCGCGACCCACTTCACGGACCATTACGCCAAGGAGCTGAAGAAGGAGGTCCGAGGCCTCGACCCCGGTGCCGTGCGCGCCCTCAAGCGCCACACCTGGCCCGGCAACATCCGCGAGCTGGAGAACACGATCGAGCGCGCGGTGCTCATGGCGGAGGGGCGCTACATCATCGAGGACGACTTCAGCCTCGGCGGGGCCGGGAAGGGGGCGGGGGACAACGTCGCCTCGCTCAACCTGCGCCTGCCCCCGACCGGCATCGACCTCGAGGAGCTCGAGCGTCAGGCGATCCTGGAGGCCCTGCGCATCAGCAACTGGGTCCAGAAGGACGCTGCGAAGTTCTTGGGCATCTCGTCCCGCGTGATGAATTACAAGGTCGCCAAGTACGAGATCAAGAACCCCCGCTGGAGCAAGAACAAGCTCGTCAGCTAAGGCCGGCGGCGGACGGTGCTGAGCAGGCGGCGCGCGCGGGCGATCGCGCGCTGCTCGATCTGCCTCACGCGCTCGCGCGTCAGCCCTATGGTCTTGCCGATCACCTGCAGCGTGCGCGGCGGCTTCCCGTCCAGGCCGTAGTGCGCCGCCAGGATCGTGCGCTCCAGGGCCGGCATCCGCGGCAGGACGGCGACGAGCGCCTCCTTGAGCTGGTGCTCGAGCACGACGTCCCGGGGATCGACGGTGTTCGCCGAGGCGAGCTTGTCGAGGACGTGCCGGTCGCTGGAAGTCTGGGTGAAGTCTTCGTAGGAGAGGATCCGCTCGCGGCGGGGGCGCTCGGGCTCGGGCTCCGCGTCCGCGGCCACGCGCGCGGGGGAGGTCGTCTGGTGGGCTTGGCGGTCGATCGCCTGGATGACGAATTTCCGGATCCACCACGAGGCGTACGTCGCGAACCGCACGCCCCGCTCGGGATCGAATCGATTCGCCGCCTCGATGAGCCCGAGATTCCCCTCGGCGATGAGATCGTCCACGCCGATCCTGGCGTGCTTGTACTCCATCGCGAGCTTGACGACGAGCCGGAGGTTCGCCTCCACCAGGTCCTGGCGCGCCTTCACGATCCCCTTGCGCATGTCGACGCCGAGGCGGTACTCGCCGCTCCGGGTCAGGAGCTCGTACCCCCGGATCGACCGGAGATAGCTCTGCAGCGCCCCGCCGTACATGGCTGGCTTGCGGCTCTTGGCTCGCGATCGGACCACCCGCGTCGTTCCGTTCATGGGGGGACTCCAGTCCCGAAAAGATGGCGTCATTGTCCGGTGGGACGGGCCGAGCGTCAAGCGGGTGCGTGCTACGATCGCGGACGAATTCTCCGCAGATCGAGGGTTATGGCGATGTCGCAACGAGTCGGGTGGCATTCATACTTCATGAACATCGCGCACCAAGCCGCCACCCGCTCCACGTGCGACCGGAAGCACGTCGGGGCCGTGATCGTGCGCGACAAGACGATCCTCTCGACCGGCTACAACGGGTCGATCCGCGGGCTTCCGCACTGCGACGACGTGGGTCACATGATGGACGCCGGGCACTGCGTGGCGACCGTCCACGCGGAGGCGAACGCGATCATCCAGGCGGCCAAGAACGGGGTGCGCATCGAGGGCGCCGAGCTGTACACGACGGCATCCCCCTGCTGGAGCTGCTTCAAGCTCATCGCCAACGCCGGCATCCGGCGGATCTACTTCGGCGAGTTCTATCGCGACGAGCGAAGCATCGAGGTGGCCTCGCGCGTCGGCATCGAGCTCATCGACCTGTCGGCTGCCCGCGATTCCGAGGCCGTCCCCGAGCGGTGAGAGTCCTCCTCGCCGGAGCGCTCCTCGCCGCGATTCCGGGCTGGGCCGCCGCCCCCGGAAGCGTGCGCGGGACGATCACGATCGCCGGGAAGAAATCCGAGCCCCTGGATCCGTCCCGGGCCGTCGTGTGGCTCGAGGGAGGCGCGGCGCGCGCGGCCGCTCCGGCGAAGGGCGTCATGACGACCCGGGGGAAGAAGTTCGCGCCGGAGGTCCTCGTCCTCCCCGCGGGGTCCGAGATCGACTTCCCCAACGAGGACGAGATCCAGCACAACGTCTTCTCCTCCTCCGAGGGGAACCGGTTCGACGTCGGGCTCTACGGACCGGGGCCGGGCAAAGCGGTCGTCCTGAAGGAGCCCGGTGTCGTCCGCGTCTACTGCAACGTCCACCCGCAGATGGCGGCGATCGTCGTCGTGACGCCGACGGCTCTGGCCGCGCGCGTGAAGGCCGACGGGAGCTTCGAGATCGGCGACGTCCCCGCGGGGACCTACGAGCTGAAGGCCTGGGACGAGCGCGGCGGGACGACGTCCGTGCCGCTCGAGGTCCGTTCCGGAGAAGTCGCCGCGGCCTCTCTGGCGCTGGACGGCAGCCGGTTCAAGCGGCGCCCGCACCTGGACAAGAACGGCCGGCCGTACGAGGAGCGGGGCGCCGCCGACTACCCATGAAGCTCGCCTACCGGATCGCGACCGTGACGACCGCGATCGTCGCGGGCGTCGTGCTCGCCGGTCTGGCTGCCGTCTGGGTGGTCACGCAGCGGCTCGAGGGGCCGGAGCTCGACGCGGCGCTCGAGCGCTCCCGAGACCTCGCCCACGACCTCATCGCGCAGCGCCTGCAGCGGCTCGCCCTCGTCGACACCTTGCTGGGAAGCGACCCGGCCTTCAAGGCCTACGTCGCGGAGGCCGACGCGCTCTCGGTGCTCGACAGCGTGCGCGAGCGCGCGGCGCTGTATGGGTGCGACCGCTTGGTCGTGACCGATCGTGCCGGCCGGCTGCTCGCCGACTCCCTCCGCCCGGGGGCGGCGGGCACCGATCTGTCGGGCACGTCGCTCGTCGCACAGGCCCTCGACGGAACGTCGCGCGGGGGGGCTTGGCTCGACCCCGAAGGGGGGCTCTTCCTCGCGGCCGCAGCACCGATCTTGCAGGGGGGCCGGGACGTCGCGGGGACGATCGTGGCGTTCGACGCCACCGACGACGCGATGGCGCTCGAGCTGCGAAATCTCACCGGGAGCGAGGTCGCGTTCGTGACCGGCTCCCAGGTGGCGGGCTCGTCGGTGGCCGTGGGCGCAGGCTCCGCGCGTCGCGCGCTGGGTGCCAACCCCCTCCCGGCGCGCGTGCCGATCGAGTCGCACGACTACCGCGCCGGTCGATTCGACCTGCCGGCGCTCGGGGACGAGCCTGCCGGCGCGCTGGTGCTGCTGCGCTCGGTCGACCGGGAGCTCGCCCCGCTTCGTCGGGTTCGCAGCGCGCTCGTTCTGACCGGGGCGCTCGCGATCGCCCTCGGCATCGCCGCCGCGGCGGGGCTCGCGGGGAGGATCACCCGCCCGATCGCGGACCTCGCGCGTGCCACGGAGCGGATCGCCCGGGGCGACTTCGACGCCCCGCTCCCTCGCGCGACGGCCGACGAGGTCGGGCGTCTCGCGGTGGCCTTCGGGGCGATGACGGCGCAGCTCAAGGAGAAGGAGGCGATGGACACGTACCTCGGCGGCATCGTCGCCCGCTCACAGACGGTCGCGGGCGAGCCGACCTGGTCGATCGCCCCGGAGGCCGAGCCGCCGCCACCCGATCTCGGAGAGCGCTTCGAGCCGCGCGGCCTGATCGGACGCGGCGCCACGGGCGTGGTCTGGCGCGCGTACGATCGTGCGCTCGCCGAGACGGTCGCGCTGAAGCTCCTCCCCCGCGGCTCGCTCGAGCGCCTCGGCCGGGAGGTCAAGCTCGCGCGCCGGATCTCCCATCGCAACGTCGTGCGGATCCACGATCTCGTCGAGACGCCGGAAGGGCCGGCCATCGGCATGGAGCTCGTCGACGGCGTCCCGCTCGCCTCCCTGCTGGGGCGTGAGCGCCTGCCGCTGGGGGCGGCGTTGCGGATCGCGCGACAGATCTGCGACGGGCTCGCCGCCGCCCATGCGGAAGGGGTGATCCATCGGGACCTGAAGCCGGCCAACGTGCTCGTCGACGCCTCGGGTCGCGTGAAGATCGCGGACTTCGGTCTCGCCGAGCTGACGGGGGGCGGCGGCGGAAAGCTCGCCGGCACGCCGTCCTACATGGCTCCCGAGCAGACGTCGGGGCTTCCCGTGGACGCCCGTACGGATGTCTGGGCGGTCGGCGTCATCCTCTACGAGATGCTCTGCGGCCGTGTCCCGTTCCGCGCGGACCAGGCGGAGAGGCTTTACGCGTCGATCCGCAGCGACGACCCGCCGTCTCCGAGGAGCCTCGCTCCGGATCTTCCCGAAGCGATCGAGACGGTTCTCTTGCGCGCGCTCGCGAAGCGCCCCGGCGCGCGTCCCGCGTCGGTGCGCGAGCTCGACGAGCAGCTCCTCGCGGGCGCACCGGGCGGCCTTTCCGTCTAGAAAAGAAAAGGGCCGGTGTCGCCACCGGCCCTTTCCACGAACGGCCTGAGTTGTCTTGAAAGACGCTTACTTCTTTGCGGCCTTCTTCTTGGTGGTCTTCTTCGCAGCCTTCTTCTTCGTAGCCATGTGTCCGATCTCCTGTAACCCCGGTCTCCTGATTGAGCCCCGCCCGGGAAACGAGACTCAAGATCTGGTGGTATCACCAGACCAATCCCACTATATAGGGCGACCCCTTCGTGTCAAGAGGAAATCAGGAGGAGGACGACGCGAGAACGGGCGGCGCGATGTTCGCGTTCTTCAGCATCGTGAGGAAGCCGCCCTTGTCGAGCGCCTTCACGTACGCATCGTCGACGGTGACGACGTCGCGCTTCACCAGATCGAGCAGCGCGTCGTTCAACATGATCATCCCGACCTTGCGGGAAGTCTGCATGACGCTCGGAATCTGGAACGTCTTTCCTTCGCGGACGAGGTTGGAAATCGCGGGGATGCCGATGAGGATCTCGTAGGCCGCGACGCGACCGCCGCCCTTGCGCTTGAGGAGCGTCTGCGAGATGACGCCCTTGAGCGACTCCGAGAGCATGACCCGGATCTGCGCCTGCCGATCCGGCGGGAACTGGTCGATGACACGGTCGATCGTCGAGGGAGCGGTCGAGGTGTGCAGCGTGCCGAAGACGAGGTGGCCGGTCTCGGCGGTCTCGATCGCGATCGCGATCGTCTCGAGGTCGCGCATCTCGCCGACGAGCACGATGTCCGGGTCCTCGCGGAGCGCCGCCCGCAGCGCGCGCTTGAACCCCTGCGTGTGGACGCCGACTTCCCGCTGGTTGACCAGGCACTTCTTGTTCGGGTGCACGAACTCGATCGGGTCCTCGATCGTGATGATGTGATCGGTGCGATTCCTGTTGATGTAATCGATCATCGCCGCGAGGGTCGTCGACTTCCCGGATCCCGTCGGGCCCGTGACGAGCACGAGCCCCTTCGACAGGTGGCACAGCTCGAGGACCTGCTTGGAGATCCCCAGATCCTCGGTCGAGGGGATCTTCGAGGGGATGATGCGGAATACGCCCCCCGGGCCTTTCCGGTCGGCGAAGACGTTGCAGCGGAACCGGGCGAGGCCCGGCATTTCGTGGGCGAAGTCGGTGTCGGAGGTCTCCTCGAACTCCTGCTTGTAGCGCGTCGGCATCAGCCGGAACAGGAGGCGCGCGGCCTCCTCGGGGGAGCACTCCTTGGCACCGGGGATCCGCTCCATGTCGCCGTGCACGCGGATCATCGGGGTCTCGCCGGAGGAGAGGTGGAGATCGCTCCCGTCCGCCTCGACGAGGTACTGGAGGTACGCCTCGATCTCCGGCGCACCCTCGCGGACCCGCTTCGGATCGAAGCGCGCGGCGCCACGGGACGCGGTCGCCGCGGGAGCGGGGGCCGCGGCGGGCGCGGGAGACGGCGCGGATGCGGGGGTGGCCGCCGCAGGGGCGTGGGGTACGAGCCGGGCGAGGAACCCGGAGGCCGCGGGACCCGCCTCGACCGAGAACGACCGGCCGTCGGCCATCTTGTAGATGAAGCGCGAGGGCCCGCCGTCGGCGATCCGGGCCGCGTCGGCACCGGTCGACAGCTCGCCGACGAGCTTCAGGATCTGGGCGCGGGAGAGCGCGGTCGGCGAGACCGGCTTGTCCCCCTCGGGGAATCGGAAGGTCGGCTGCAGGCCTTCCTTGAGATGAAGCTCCCGCGCGCCCCGGTCGGCGAGGGCGCGCAGCATGGCGTCGAGCTGGGGCACTTCCGGTCCTCCTCCGCGCTGGGAATATAGGTTTTCGGGGGGGCGAGGCAAACGGGGCGCGGTTGCGGGTCTGTAACCTTGCGCCTACGATGTGCGGTCGTCACAGAGGAGATCGCACTCCATGAAACTCGCTTCGTCCGTCCTCGCGGCCGCTTGCGCCGCCGCCTTGTCCCTGACCGCCGCCGCCGCGGCCCCGGATGCCCTCAAAGACCCCTCGAAGGTCACCGCGAAATCACCGGAGGTCTTCAAGGCGAAGTTCGACACGACCAAGGGTGTGTTCGTCATCGAGGTGCACCGAGACTGGGCGCCGAACGGGGCCGACCGCTTCTACGCGCTCGTCAAGAACGGCTACTACGACGGGGTGAAGTTCTTCCGCGTCGTGCCCGGCTTCGTGGTGCAGTGGGGGATCCACGGGGACCCGGCGATCGCCAAGACCTGGCTGCAGTCCACCATCAAGGACGACCCGGTCAAGGAGAGCAACAAGAAGGGCTACGTCACGTACGCGAAGAGCAATGCGCCCAACAGCCGCTCCGTGCAGCTCTTCATCAACCTCCAGGACAACACCGGGCTCGATAGCAAGTGGTTCGCCCCCTTCGGCAAGGTCGTCGAGGGGATGGACGTCGTGAACAAGCTCAACGGCGAGTACACCGAGGGGCTGACGCAGCTCCAGGGCCGCATCGCGGACGAGGGGAACGCGTTCCTCGAGAAGCACTACCCGAACCTCGACGCGATCAACAAGGCGACGATCGAGTAACCCATGCGCGCGGCACCCCTCACCGGCCTCGTGCTCGCCGCCGCGGCCGCCGCAGGCGTTGCCCCGGCCCGCCTGGCCCCCGTCGTCTCGCCGCACGAGGCGACCTCGGAGCGCACCGCGGGCTGGTACGCCACGGTTCAGACGACTCTCGGCGCGTTCACGATCCGCCTGCTCCCCGAGCAGGCACCTCAAACCGTCGCTCACTTCGTGGGGTTCGCGCAGGGGACGATCGAGTACACGGATCCGTTCACGGGGAACAAGACGAAGGCGCCGCTGTACGACGGGCTCGCGATCCACCGCATCACGACGGCGCAGCGGTTCGAGGCGGGGGACCCGACCGGAACCGGGCGCGGCGCCCCGCCGTTCTGGGTGCCCCGCGAGCCGGGGCCGGTCAATT
>Ga0137435_1000261_pt1 | contig 18302 bp, 27 predicted proteins | sample EasRivERMGT100_2_FD_104904 | JGI IMG/M metagenome (GOLD analysis project Ga0137435, IMG submission 104904) | Soil microbial communities from meander-bound floodplain in the East River, Colorado, USA - East River MetaG ERMGT100_2 | ecosystem: Environmental > Terrestrial > Soil > Floodplain ... | reverse complement strand
TTTTTTTGTCTTTAATTCTCTTGTTTCATAATATAACATAATATCTTTAATAGTCTTACTTGGTTGCGAGGTTTTCGAGATATTTTTGATGTGGAACTACTCCCCATTTCCAATCTGGTGGTTCTTCATATAAGATTTCATCATCTTGGTTATCTGCCATTTTATTAAACCAACAGAATGTATCAATACCAGTGGATTCATCTTTAAGTTTAGTAAAAACTTTCTGTGTTTTGAAATTTAATTCATTAAGATACTTAAGTTCATCATAAACACTACCAAGTTGAATTGTGTTTGCTTTTGTTGGTGGTGAAGTCCATTTGCTTCTATCATAAGTATTTCTTAGTGAATATTGTCCTGATTCAATTTCATCAGCAATTCGTTTTGATAGTTCTGCTAATCTGTAAAGTTTGTCTGCTATATCAGATAGTATATTACTATCTTTCATTTGGGGTGAAGTCCTCGCGTTATAGTCTAATTGCTTAGATGCTTCAAGTGGTCTTAGAACGCTTTCTAACTTTTCGAGAGAATAGCTAAAAGTCTTGATAAACATATCATATCTCATGCGAGGTTATCTCCTTTAGATAAGTCTATCTTTGGTCCTTGAGTGTTCTTTAAGCGATTGTTAGTATCACAGATTAGCCAATTAGGAGAATTCTCTATTCTGTTTTGAAGATTTAATAGTGTTTGAATCATAGCTCCTATTTCATTGAAATTTAGCTCTTCTAGGATCGCGAGGGAATCAAGTGTAGAGCGGCTATTAAGTTCTAGCTTATCTGATCCATTAGCTATAGGCTCTAACTTTGTTTTGACTGCGAGGTTCACTTCTTTTATTTCAGATATAAACTTTGCAAACTTCATTATTAATCCTTTAGGTAACTTTAGTTTGTTTGGAGATATAGTGTTGTATAGAAGTATGTAATTTTTTGGATTGTTCTTGTTGAGTGTAAGTCTACTAGAGCCATAGTGTGTGTAGGTGTGTTTAACTTGCAATGCACATGGCTCAGACAAGCACATTCCATGCCAACACATAATTAAACATTAATAACTCTTATATTAACCTATATCTACTTGATGATTAAATTTCCCCTTCTCAATCATTTAGTAATAACTGAGAGGGAGAAACTACTACTGCGATAGAGTTTCTCTTGTATTAAGAAGCAATTTAAAGTTGTTCAATAAGTCTTACCCTCACAGACAAAGTAACTGTTATCCTACAATTAAAACTTCTTAAGTTCATGCGAGACTTCAACTCTTCTTAATTCGACCATTACAGTCTAATATAGTGGGATGACCTTACGCCACTTAGCATTACTGTTAGTTTCATATAGTGAATTTAGTATTCTAACAACATTACTAGCTTACTAGCAAAAGGGGCTTTACACCCTATTCTTTGTTAGACATTAGCTCACTCTACTACTTCTAGTTTGAGTATAGTTTTACTAAACCTTACGGTTCTAATGCTTTAACACTTATAGTTATGACAAGTCTCTTAACCCCGCAGATGTTGCAAAGTTAAACACAAATAGGGCAACTCCCATTATAGAAGTTGCCTTGATTTGTGTTCAGCTAGACTTTTCCACTAACTCTTTTTGTTCCTTCAGCTCATTCTTGAGAATCTTGAGCAGACGAGTAAACTTAGTTTTATCGTCTGTGAGTTTCTCAATCTTGGTTTCGATTGCTTGGCGTTGCTCCAAATCCTTTGGCTGCATTGCTTCAAGCTTACCGATAGCCGTATCAGTTTCGACAATCTTCCAGTGTAAATCCTTACACTGATCTTCGAGACTGCCCAAACGGGAATAGGTTCGAGTCTTAGCGCGAGATACATTTAAATCTCGGAAGCTTACACGAACTTTAGCACCGCTTTGGCGAGTGAGATTGTAGCCGTCATCAGTTAAAGCTTTGGTAGCTAAAACTGGTAGAGCTTCAATTTCACCCATGATGGTTTTCGCAATACCATCAGGCAATCGGGCTTTACTGTGAATACTGCAAAGAGATTTAATCTCCTTACAGACCTTAGTGAACAGAACACCGCTTTGGAAGTTAAGTCCACCGTTTTTAGTGGTCGCGTGGCGAAACACTATCTCTTTAACTCTGAGAACATCAAAGTTATCGAGAGACATTCCCGGTGATGCGAGTTCTGTTGCATTAGATGCAATTGCTTTGGACATAGTTTTATTGGATTGATTGTTTACATTCCATCTCCCGTTAGATGTTAACGAGCCATGGAGTTAAACTATCCAAAGTCTAGCTTTATTAACGCGGACGGGTTATGTTCGATAACCTTACAACGTTAAATGTATTGACACCTTTTCAGTATACAATAATACTACTGCGTGCTACATTATCAGATGTAGACGTAGGATTTCCGCGCTATCCTAGAAGCACCTGCTAAAGACATAGCCTAGATGTTAGGCAACCTGTAGCCGGTTACTGAAGACACCATCGCATATTCAGGTTCAAAATCCAAGACAAATTTACATCTTTTTAAATGTAAATTAGTTACAATCAAACTAACAATAACGCTACTTAATAAATGTGACCGAAATAATCTCGTCCAGAAAGGCCTACCTTCTCTTAGAATTTTCCATATAAAATTCCAAAAATAGCCCTGAGTTAAAATAACTTTAACTAGAAGTGGCATAGCAAGTGCTACTCAGACAGATAGTGACAACTTTGACAGATTTAGTAAATGAGTCCCTCAAAAGGAACTTGTTGCACAACATAGTTCTTAGGAATTCTGAAGTTGTCTTTCTTATAGAAAATCTCGGAAGATTAGGAACTGCATCTGCAAAAGAAGCAGCTCTGCTGAAAGGTATAGTTGATAAGTTGAATGTGAGTCGGTATGATAAGTGAAGCAATAAAAGCACTTTACGAAAACGACAATTTGTCCCCAGAGCAGATATGCGAAGCTCTTGGAGATGAAATGTGCATAGAATCCGTAAAGATAAGCTTGCTTCAAAATAGTGCTAAATACCGACAGGATATTAAGACTCCAGAAAATAATAAAGATTTCACAGATGACGAACTAGAAACTGCCAAGATTACAATGGCTAGATGCATGAATGCTGAAGATGAGCATCTCGCGTTCAAGGCAGCTAAATTTGTCTTTAACGAAAGAAAAGGTCGCCACAACGTAAGATCGTTGCTTAAAAACGTTAATCTAAATGTTAATTTAATTAATGTTCAGATGCAAAAAGCTCGTGAAGCAAAAACTCGGGCTTTAACAAAGAGTCAAGAACATAGCAAAGAACTTGTAGTTGAAGTGGTTGAAGAGAAATGAACTTTAAAGCAGTAGTTCAAATGCCCGTTTCGGAACAAGCTAAAGCTACACCAGCTCAGATTGTAGAAGGGAACTTGAAACTTGCTGTATTTATGGCTAATCAGTTTGCTGCTGGTGATTATAATAAAGTAGATGATTTGGCACAAGAAGCAGCTATTGGTTTACATATTGCTGCTCTAAGATTTGATCCATCTAAAGGTGCAAGTTTTGGAACTTATGCTGGTTATTGGATTAAACAACGAATTAAACGTTTTCTTCAAGATAATAACACAGTCATTCGAGTTCCAAATCATCAATATGATAAAAACAAAGACAAAAAGAAACGAAAGTTTACTCAAGCAGCATTAAATGCAATTTATGGAGTGTTTTCTATTAGTGATATAAAGCTTGAAGATGAGGAAGGAGAATTTGAAATTAAAGATGAAAACGCTGTTGATCCATCTTTAAATTTATCAAATGCTGAATACAACTTACTAATAACAAAGCTGATGCAAACAGCTCTTTCAGAACGAGAACGTGTTATTCTAACTGAAAGATTCAATCTCGAAAACAAATATGATAAGCGCCCAACTTTAGATGATCTTGGGGCTAGATTTAACTTAACACGCGAACGAGTAAGACAAATTCAAAATAATGCTCTTAAGAAACTGCGAGCTAAATTAGAACTAGAAACAAACCAATGAATTTTTGGGATAAAGTAGAAATGATCTTAACTATAGGATTGCTATTATTTACGATCTATTTCTTAATTTTTCGCACATATGGATTTTAAGAAATACCTCGCGTTCATGTTATTGCTAATTTCCGTTTACTTTGGAAATGCATACACCCTAAGATTCGGATGGCGAGCAAACGAAGAAATAAACGTAGTTAAATATAGGCTGACTTATTGGACTACAAATTCTACAAATTATTTAGATATAGCTGGAAGAACAACCACAAACACAAGTATTCTACTCTATAGCACTAACAGCTATTATTTTCAACTTCAAGCGGTCACAGATATAGGTCTTGAAAGCGATCCAACAAGTCCTCCTCTCTTTACTCCAATAATAACACCGCCTGTTGATTTTCGTATAATCGGTGTTCAAGTTAGCACTAATTTATCAAGTTGGAATACAATTCTTCAGTTCACTAACTTTGCATCTGTTGGAATTTCAAATGAGTTTTATAGATTAACAATTAAATAATATGGCAAAACAAAAACCTAAAACACGTGAAGAATCTAAGAATAAACCGTTATTTTCAAATTCACTTCAGCAATCAAGACATGATTTGAAAGTTGAAAATCCACAATATCAAACTATTGTAGATTATAAATTGCGAACACACGGAAGAATTAATAATCCGGTTTAGTATGGATATTATTAAACGGAATATCCTGTTATATAAACTTAGAAATCCGTTTTTTAAGCTTGTATTTCTTGAGAAGTGTAAGAATATTTTCTTCAGAAAGGAAAATCAATCTATACTAGATATTCTGTTTCCTAAATATGTAAAAAGAGTAGAAGAAACATCTTCTTCGGTATTAGGAGATATACTTACTTTTTGCGCTACTTGGATTCAATCTGAAGAAAGAGCTGAATTAAATTGGACTTATTCTGGATTAGAGCCTGCATTTTTTCATATAGAGCATGATCTTAATTTTAGTGAGAACTGGGATACTACAGAGAATGTTGGTCCTACTCTTAGAACAACTAATTTTGATGGGACTGGATTTCCTGTTTCAACTCTTATACGTTTTCGTATTGCAAGACATGATAGTGTAGATATTATTCCTCCATTCTTGACAACAGATATATTAGAAATTCAAAACGGAGATTTTGGACCAGTGTGCGACGTTTAACCAAAAGGAAACAAAATGCTAATACAACCTATTATAGATCAGTTAAATATTGACAGAAATATATTTGAATCTATCTGGCAGCAGTTAGGTTTAACTGAAGAAGAGGCCAATCGTCGTGTAAATATCATAGATCATAATATCGAGTCTATGACTAAACTTAATCAAGTGATTGGTGACACAGATTTGCTTGGATCAGTAATTAGGTCTGACCCTTAATGATCTATCCCGGCAGTTTAGAATTAGACGACGCGGAAGCCAATCCTTTAGAGGAAACTGGCTTCCGCGCTCTCGAATTTGCTGATCCGGCTGAACTTGTATGTTTCTTTGATCCACAAATAAATGCAGGAGAAGTAACATTACATCCTTGGCAAGTAGAAGTTACAGAACAATTAGCAGCAGCTAGACCAACTTCTAAGAATCCATATAAGTTTGCATTATGCGCTGCAAATGGAAGTGGGAAAGACTACTTTGTAATAGCACCATTTGTAATTTGGTTTGCTCTTACTAAAATACAATCATTATGTGTTATCACATCTAGCTCTGGAGTTCAGCTTACATCTCAGACTGAAAACTATATTAAACGTTTAGCAGAGAAAGTGAACTTGTTTTATGGTCAAACGATCTTTAAAATTAGACAACGTTTTATATACTGTTCCCTCACTGGTAGTGAAATCAGGCTTTTTGCAACCGATGAAGAAGGGAAAGCGGAAGGTTATCATCCGCTCGAACCGAATAAAGAATTTGCAATCATAGTAAATGAAGCTAAAACAGTTGCACCAGAAATCTTTCGCGCTCTTAGAAGATGCACTGGTTATAATTATTTTATTGAAGTTTCAACTCCCGGCGAACCTTCAGGAGATTTTCATAGACACTTTACTTCGTGGCAAAAGTATGAATATGAAAATGCAGCAGTTAAGTTGTCACGAACTCGTAGAGTTAATTACTATGATTGTCCACATCTTTCTGAAATTGATTTCGAGGAAGATAAACAAGAGTTCGGAGAACATTCAGCTTTATTCAGATCGAAATGGCTTGCTTTATTTACTTCGATGGGAGGCCAAACAGTAATTGGCTCCGACAACATAGATAAATGTATCAAGACTAATTGTCCTTGGATATTTAAGAAATGGCCTAAAAGAGTTGGAATTGATTTTGCAGCAGGTGGAGATGAAACTGTAGTTTCTATTTGGCAAGGAAATAAACGTATTGCGCAACTTGCATTTCGCGAACGAGATACAGTAGTCGCTACTGATTTTATAGATAAGTTTCTTGGAAAGAATAACATTCCTAAAGATCATATTTACATTTGGGCAGATGATGGTGGTATTGGTCGTGGTTACATAGATAATCTTCAGCGACTCGGTTATACTGGTATTAATAGGATACTTAATAATCATGCTGCTCTTCGCAAAAAAGAATTTGGTAATCGTGGTGCAGAACTTTGGTTTAAGTTCGCTCGTCTTATTCAAGAATGCGTTCTCATATTACCTGTAGATGATGAGAGAGGAATGACTCAGTTAGCACAAAGATACTATAGAGAATCTACTGGTGGACGCTTTTTCTTACAAAGTAAACCTGAAGCTAAATCTGAAGGTAGACCTTCACCAGATAGAGCAGATGCAGATGTTTTAGCTTTTACTGATTTAAGTCTTGATGACTTTCTTAAACCTGAAGAAGAACCCAATAAATCAAAGAATAAATATATGGGAACTACTCTTGAGGAAATTGAATCAAATTTGGATAGTGATGACACTCCAAAACATCGACCAATTAAAGGCTCTTCAAGAGTCATGTTAAAAAATCATAATAAAGGAAATTCAATATGGCAAAAGAATTGATAGCTCCAGCTCCATTTAAAGATGAACGTGAAAAGTCTGTTAAAATGGATGACGAACTTCAACATGTAGTCAATTACATCAAGAAGTGTAAAGAACCAAAGAAGTTAGACTTTATCCGCGAAATGATTTATGCTCACGAAGCTGAACTTCGAGCTGAGAAGATGCTCAAAGATAAGCCCAAAAATAAATTAACAGATAAGCCGATGGAATATGAGGATGACGAAGTTTAGTAAAATTACTGTTCACGCCTCATTAAATGATCAACCTGCTTGTGGAGTCTTGAGTGATTCCACAAACATAAAATTTAATTGCAAGAATTGTAAACGGATTATTAAAAGTAGTATTCGATTAAGGAAAATCTTTTATGGCAACAGAAGCACCAGTGGAAAAAACTCCAGAAGAAACTGAAGCATACGATAAGAAGTTTAAGTTCTCGCAAGTTAGAACTAACCTTCAAGGTATCGTAGATTATTTCAGAAAAGAAGTGAACGATACTGATATTCGCCGTCAAGAACGCGATCTTGAAATTGGTGATATTGAAGAGATGCGCGAATCTGGTGAACTTAAACCAGATGATACTTTCATTCCTGAGCGAGTAATTAACACTAACATTCGTCGTGAACAACCAGACTATGTTAATTTCTTAACTCAGAGTCAAAGGCTGTTGATTTTTAATTGTCTGAGTAATCCAGATTTAGATACACGTAAATTAGAAATTGACTTTACGCGTGGAATGACTTATAAAGGTTGGATTAAACCACATGTAAGAAGTGTAGATGGAAGTCAAACTCATGGATGGGATTCTGTTGAAGTTACATTTGATTCAACTAAACCATTAAATTGTGGAGTAGAACAAATTGGTCACGATAAATTGTTGTTTCCAAAAGGAACTACAGACATTCAGAAATGTGCTGATTTGCTGCGTGTTTATGATATTACTCCAATGCAAGCAAGAGATTTCATTAAACAGTATGATTTCTCTAAAGACGTGCTTGAAGCTATTTTAGCGAAACGCTCAGGTAATCGTGAGCACGAACATTTACGTATTTATAAGAGATGGTGTAAGTTTGAAGGCGCTGTTTATGTTAGTTGGTTCATGCTTGATGAAGGAGCACAAGATTGGTTGAAAGAACCAATGAAACTTGATTTAGGAATTGCTGAAAAATCAACAGATGAATTAGGTAATGAGACTTGGGTTCCGGTAGATATTAAACAATATCCTGTTTTCATTTTGCCTTATATGGAAGGTGAACAAGATAAGATCGAATCTCTTAAAGGTCGAGTTTATCTTGATGGACCAAAACAAGAAGCTAAAACTGCAATTCTGTCCGGCTATGTTAATGGTTTGCTCCGAGCTTCTGCTACTTACTGCTCACCAAAACAAGATGATGGAAATAATGCACATCTAAAGCAATTAGATATGCCATTAGAGAATGGAGCAATTCTTAATAAGCCTGTAGAATTTTATAACGCTCCATATCCTGATCCAGCAGTTTTACAAGGACTTAATTATTTAGATATTACAAATCAACAAGAAGCAGGTAAAATTGCATCATCAGTCTCTAATCGTAAAGATAGCCGTAAAACAGCAACAGAGTTATCTATTGCGAAGGAAGAGTCTGCTGCTATTGCATCTGTTCCAATTGCACTATTCAGTAATCATGTTCGAGAAGTCTATTCTTTTGCTTGGTTGATTGTTCAGTCTCAAGCACTTCAGGGTCATATAAGATTACTTCTGATTCCACAAACTAATGCGGCTGGAGTGGTTGAATGGGTAAACAATATTGAAATAATTTCACAAGACTTTGAATGTAGAGCAGCAGGTGACGTTGATGTTATTATGCGTGCTCAAACAATCAATAACATGCAGAATGATCTTCCACTCATGATGCAAACTGGTGCAGCTAATGAGTTTATTGGTGATCTTGTTCGTCTTAAATATCCAGAGAAAGGTGAACGTTATGCTATGTTGATTGAGCAAGGTAATAGGCAAAAAGAACTTATTGCTCAACTTTCACAACTAATCAAAAGTTCTATAACATCAGAAATGTTGGCTCAAATGCCACTTGAACAACAGCAAATGCTTGCTCAACTTGATGCACAAGTTCAACAAGAATTAGCACCACCACAAATAGCTGCATGATGGAATTTTTAGCACGACAAAAGTTTCGCTTTGATTTAGGACAAAGTATCTTTAACATTATTACGTTAATCTTTGTCCTTATTTCAGCGGGCGATAAGATAAGCTCTTTATTAAAGCTAGAAACCAAATACATGGTATTTATACTTGTTCCTTTGGTTCTATTTGTTGTTTGGCTATTTGGTTATTTCCTAGATAAGAAACGTTTCTTGGCAGCTTATCTAAAAGAATATAATAAACAAAATGAAAAATTAGAAGAAATATGCAAGAATACCCTGAAATAAGCATTATAATACCTGTTTTAGATCGAAATAAAGATAAATATTTAGGGAAATGTCTTGCTTCAATAGCTAACAGTGAGTATCCTATACATAAGATAACTGTCATAATTAAAGAAGGTTTTGGATATAATGAAGGTAAATCTCTTGGTTTAAAAGAGGCTAAGGGCGAATTTATTTGTTTCTTAGACTCCGACAACGTGGTTTTACCAAATTATTTTAAAGATGCAATTGGAACTATCTGGGGGAATGTTTACATATTTAACTGGAGCAGATGAAACTTCGTTACAACCGAAAAGACTATAAATAAACTATGAAGCTATACGACAAAGCTGTAGGAAGATTGCCAAAACCTCCTGAAGAGGAAGAACCACCAGCAGAAGTTGCTCCAAGTATAAAAGAGCAATGGGCTGCTGAAGATGGAACACAACAATTCATAAATCATCTTGCTTATAAACGACAAAATAATTTAGAGCAGGTTGCTAATTACGCTTACCATAATGGCACAATTGGCCACAAGCAAATTTCACAATTAATTGAAGCGGAATCAATTAAACTAGCAATACAAGAATACTTAGAGAAAAGAGAAAAACTAAAAACAGAACAACCAACACAATAATATGTCTCCCACCGGAATCCCTGCAAGTAACATGAAAGAAGGCGATAAATTGCCTGATCTTGAAAAACAACTACCTGATCTTGACGATGAAGAAGATTTACAACAAACGGAAGAAACAACACAAACCGATGACACAAAATCAACGGAAGAAACTCCTGATACAAGCAGAGAAACTAAGAAAGAAGATAAACCTGCTGACACAAAAGCTGGTAAAGATGGAGACAAAAAGGATAGCGCTTTAGACTTTAAAGATTTTAATGATGCTAAAGAAGGTATCTTCAAAAAGAAAAAAGAAGAACCCAAAGACGACAAAACAACTGATGATAATAAAGTTGATGATACCGGCAGAGACTACTCTGGTCTGAGTGAAACAGAAATTCCATTATTCAAGAAAATGGGCAATGCAGCTTTTGCCTATGTTAAGCCTCTTGTAATGGAACAGAAACAACTCAAAGAGACTAACACTCAACTTCAAAAACAAGTTGAAGATTTGAAAGTAGGTAAAGTTTATTATCCAGATTCTATCTACGAGCATGACAGAGCTTATCTATTAACACCAGAATTCGATAGAATTAATAACGATAAGTTAACTGCTGAAGCAGTTTTATCTCATTGGCAGCATCAAGCTGTTCTAATCCGTAAAGGAAAAGACTGGCAAGATATTGAGGATGATGGTAAAGGCAATATGCGTTTACTTCCTCCGAAACCTGCTACAGATGATGACGAAACAGAAGTCAATAATAATATTGCTTTTGCTCAACGTCAACTTGTTAAGACAGAGAAAGTATTTGATGACTTTACTACTGGTTTTAAAGGCCGTCATAGTTCCGATGTTAAAACTCTAAAAGATGCTGAAGCTCAGTATTTTCCTGATTACGATAAACCAGATCATATTACTGCCACAGTCCAGAAAGAAACAATGGAAGGTTTACCCCCTTCTTTCAGGAAGAGTCCTCTTGCTCCCCTTGTTTGTAAACTCGTTGGAGCAGTTCGTCTTTGGCAACATAAATACAATCAAGTTACTAAAGAAAAAGATAAGACTGAGAAAGTTAAAGAACTTGAAAAGAAAAACGGACCAAAAGAAGGTGAAACTTTAGGCACTGGAACTAAACCAGCAAAAACACCAGTTAGTTTTGCTGCTTTTAATGCTGCAAAAGAATAACTTCATGGGGGAGGCTGTGTAGTCTCATAAACTACAGGACTGAACCCTCAACTCGCAATGAGTTAAAGAGCTAGAGTTGCTACACTCTAGCTCTTATTTATAAATATGAATATAAAATTTTGGACTAAATATTATTGGACTGGATTTTGTCGAATTGTCTGCTCTGGCAATTTTAAACGACTGTTTCAGATATTAAATGTTCTTGTCAACAAATGGTTCTACAGCAGTATCTTTTGGTATTATAAAAATCCTAACGAAAGATATTGTGGTATAAACGCTAACTTCTCTATAGCTGATTCATCTCCTGATCATCTCTGTCCTTTTGGAACAAAATACGATAATTCAACTAATCGTAAATTTGTTCTGAAAATGAATAGGTTAGTTAAATCGTATTCACCAGCATTCTTAGACTTAGGTTGTTCTGGTGGTCAGCTTGTTGCAGACTTCAGAAGTATTGGTTGGATTTCTGTTGGACTTGAAGGATCAGATTATTCGTTTAGACACGAACGTGCAAATTGGAAGAAACTAGCTTATAAGAATTTATTTGTTTGTGATATAACTAAATTCTTTCAAATTAGTCCTCCAAAGTTCAGTTTGATAACTGCATGGGAAGTTCTTGAACATATTAAAACAGAAGATTTACATCAAGTATTCAGAAATATTATACGGCATCTCTCTATAAACGGATACTTTATTGCTTCTACTGCTCAGGGTTCTTCTGTTGTAGATGGAGTAGAACTTCATCAAACTAGATGGTCTAATGCAGAATGGAGAAAATTTATTGAAGACAATTTTCCAGAATTAACTCCTGTTGATCTTGGTCTTACTCCTTCATCTTTAGTAAGATATGATTTCAATGATCCGTCAATACTAACATACCAACACAAATAATATGCCAACATTACAAATGGCTCCTGAAGAACAGGAGATTGATCCAAATAAAATACGACCGATGCGAAACATGATTCTGGTTAAATATGAAAAACCAGACTGTGAACTCCATTCAGGCATAGTCATACCTGAATTAGCACATCTTGAATTAGGTCCAAGAAATGCAACAGTAGTAGCTGTTGGACCTAATATGAAAGATCTTAAAAAAGGTGACAAGGTTTTAGTTAAACCATATGGAACTCAAAAGAGATTTGGAGATACACATGCATTATATCTACCTGATGAAGTTTACGGTATCCGACAATAAAGTCAGCTAACCGCCAGAGATAGACTAACTTCATAATTAGAGTTAGTCTATCTTATTTCTGGCACTCTTTCTGCTATAAGACACTTGCCACTGAGCGAAGTGTGGGCAGCTTCAAAAATTCCACCACTTATTAATTGGTTTGGGTGGGCCAAGTAACCTAAACATAGATTAACTTAATAAGTATATGCCTGTAACGACAATGCCAGCGATTGATGCAGACATTTGCTCAGGTTGGAGCCAACAGCAAATTGATCTGTATAATGTATTGCCGTTTTACTTTGCTAAAATGCAAGTAGAACGACGTAAACATTGGACCATCTATAATAAGTTTTGTGGAAAACGTAGATGGCAAGCGAATCAAGGTGATATTATGCGCCTTGTTCGTAAAGAACCTTCTCCACATATTCGGCAATTCGCAATGCCTAAAACTCTTGTTGGAACTCCAAAAAGAGATATTATGGACGTTCGCGAAGTTAAAGCGGATGTGCAACTTTACAGACACCGATTTGAATCTCCTGTCTTGAACTTTGTTCCTGACTTTCGAGATTTCATGACGGATCACGTAGATGCACATGGTAATGATATCATGGAGAAAATTGAACGATTTGAAGATATTTATATTCGTTCAAATATCTATCATCAATCTCCGTATATTCTTATCTGCAAACCGAATGATGTTGAACTTGTTGTAGCTCCTCAATGGGCTGGAACAGGAACATTCACTGATGGTGTAGATGGTAAGAATACACCGTTCATGATTACACAACTTGCAAATGTTAATGGTAATCTTAGTCTTCTTGCTCTTAATAAGGCTATTACTATTATGGAAAACGATCTTCGTGTTCCTCCTTTCAAGGGAAGTTCTCTTCCTACTGAAAATGCAGGATTGCAAGATAAGTATGCACTTGTGAATGAGAGCGAAAGTTACAATCAGTTTACTTTCGATCCTTATTTGCAGGCCAACAAGAATTGTAATCTTGATGTTGTTCATTCAACATTCAAGGGTGATTTGTTTGGTCGTTTAACTTGCAAACTTGAAGATTTGCCTCTTCGTTGCACTTCTGAAGCTGTATTTCATGAACCTGAACTTCGAGTTGGAGCAGGTCTGAATATTGGTGAAACAGTTGGTAACGATTTGTATAATCTACCACAAAATTCGCCTTATGGTATCGGAATTTTGTTTGGTGCTCAAGGTTATGATGCTGTTGATGTTGGCCCTCCGCCAGCTAAATTTGCATCAGATAATCCGCCAGATAATTTCGCTGCAATGAAATGGAATGCGGAAGTTCGCCTTACCAAGAAATTCCTTCTGGAATGTGTTGGTGATGATGGTATTGTTCGCTACGAAATGAACACTTATGGTGAAAACCTTAAGTATATTTCGCAAGCTGCCTTTGGTGTTGCTGGTAAACAACGCAGAAATGCTACTCCAATTATTTGGCTGCGCAAACGTGGCGTTGGTCCATAAGCAATATCAAATTAACATTATAAACCAATACTAATAATATGAAGAAAAAGAACAAAAAAATTAAATCATATCTGTTTCCAATCATGGCATTTCTGATGCTATCTTTTGGAATCACTCAAGGAGCAGTAGTTACGGGCACTTATGTAGGTGCCCCAACAACTAATGCTCTTGTTCGAACAGGTTACGCAATTGTTTCAACAGTAGTATTGTCTACTACAAATGCACTTGGTTCTATGGTGCATTTTATTGACAATACGAATACAACTACTGTTATTACAAATGCGGCATTTACTAATCGCATTGTTTACACATCGAATCTAGTGAATAATTATGTAACAACCACAGGTGTTACTAATTTCTTTACTAATCGTGTGCAAATTTCGCAAGTAGTAGTTGCTCCTGCTGCAACAAACAATCTACCGCACGTAGCGGTATATTTTGTTCCCGGTCCAAATCTACCACAAATATATACTTTGGACGCAATTTTTGCAAAGGGAATAGTTATCTCGAACAGCACTCCGGGAGTAACTATAGCGGCTACATACCGCGGTCCTTGAGCAAATAAAACTGGGAGAGCTGCTTCTTTTAGTTGAATGTTAGTGTTGGCATTTAACTTGTCGTAGAGAAGTAGCTCTCCCTAAATTAAAAATAATATGAGAAATTTACTAATTTTATTAACCGTTGGTGTGATTCTTTACTTTTGTGTTGGCGCTACTACACAAGTCAATACTGCATCTCCTACTTTAGTTACTAATGTAGTAACAAATCTTTCTGTTACCAGAACTAATTCTACTAATTTTCTTGCGGCTTTCGTTCTTCTCGAAACTAATATAATTGTTGCATCTGGCACTATAGATTTTCCTAGCACCGCAGCAGGGACAGCAAATGAATCAAATATAACAGCTACAGGAGCTTTACCGGGAGATTGTGTATTTCTTGGTGTTAATCCTTCTGCTATGAATTTTGCTGCAAGTGCTCCAGATCAAGAGCCATACCATTATTTTGCTTATGCAAGCAATAATATAGTAATTATAAAATTTGTAAATGCCCATGTTGTAAATAATCATAATCCTCCATCAGCAACGTTTAAAGCAATTGTATTTAAACCATAATGATACCAGCAGATGACATGAAAGAAAGTGTTGTAGAATTATTTTGCAAACTTGGTGGAATGTTAGTAGGTGGTGGCGGAATAATTGCAGTAATTCAAATTTCTGAAGTAAAAGATTGGGTGTCCATTGTGCTTGGTTGTGTAACTGGATTTTGTTTACTAACAACAACTTTTCATTCATTATTCTGGAAAAATAGAAAACGAAAAAGAAAAGAATAGTATGTCTGAAGAAGTTAAATTAGAATCAAATGGAAATTCTAAAATGTTTGGAGTTTCTATCAGAGCTTGGATTACTGTTTGGTTTGATTTTATAGTTCTGGGTGTTTGGGCAGCGAATCAAATTTTTGCATCTATTGGTTGGACAATTCCAGATACAAAAATAGATGAACCTCTTTATACTATTTTTGTAGCAGTTAATACTTATTACTTTAGCACTATAAAACAAGGTAAATGAGCCAGCAAAGAATAACTAAGTCTAAATCTGTTGCTTTCGGTGGGAGAGCAAGAGTTAAGTCAGTTATCGCTCCGCCCGATAGCTCTCTTTACTCTTCTCCCACTGAACACCCTAAACGGGATGCAGAATTTATTGACAAGATAAATTATTATCTTGCTCTGCCTACTTTTAGTTTTGATAATTTTACAGTTGATGTTACAGCAGAACCGGTAGCATTATTTCGCTACACTCTTCCAGAATCAATTTCGATAATTGAAATTCCAGAAAGAGATGCTGATGTAAATTACAATTTGGTAATTGTAATTGATGGAGTTCGTTATAAAGTCTGGAATGAAAATGAATTTGCATTTCCAATAACCCTTTATACTGGACAAAGACTTGGTCTTGAGTTTGATATTGAAATTTGGGCAACTAACTCTGATCCTGTAATTTCGAATGAAGAGATTAGAATGAGAACTTCTACTCTTCTCGATCCAGATCAATGTGAACTTTCTTGTGTAGACACTTCTGATATACAAGAAGCTTATTCAATTTTGATTCCATTTCAATATGCCAGTTTTGCAGAAAACATTACATTTGCACTAAGTTTCAGTGGTGGATATTTTGAACTTGAATTAGAAGAATTTATGGACTCTGGAACTTTTAGTGCTGCTTTGACTGGAACTGAATATGCTCCAACATTTGATTCAACTCTATTTACATTTGATTCCAGCATACTAACTTTTGATACAATTGCAACCTAATTATGGCTAAACAAACAATAGGTCTTGGTGCAGCTCCTGATGACAATACAGGAGATAATTTACGTCTTGCTGGAGACAAAATTAATGATAATTTTGATGAACTTTATGCTCTACTTCAAAAAGCATCATTAGGTATTAATACTGTTGATCGTTCAGTTCATGCGCATCAAGGTGGATTTACTACAATTGGTGATGGTTGGCAAACTACATTAACTGCACAACCAGGTTTTGTTGGTGATGATAATATGCCTCAGGGCAGAGAAATAGAAACTTCTACTACTCTTGACACTGATGCATTTTTTGAGACAAGTCAGGGTGGAACTGCACCATTTCAATTTCGTTCAATAACAACTCAAGCTTTATTTATTGGACGACCTAAACAAATAACTGGAAATCGTGTATGGCTTGGCTTTACAGATTTAACTGGAGTAAATCATTTCAATGGTGGTGATGTTCCAGTAGCAAATATTGCAGCGTTTAGATCGACAGGTGGTGAAACTTGGAAAGCAGTAGTTAGTAATGGTGTTAGCACAACTACAGTTGATACTGCTATAGCTGTTTCAACAACTACTGCTCAAGTTCTAAGAATTGAGTGGGAATCTGGTGGTGCAGAAGTTAGATTTTATATTAATGCAACATTAGTTGCAACTATTACTACTAATCTTCCCACTCAAGGAACTAACATGCGATATGTTGCAGGTGTTAGTAATACTGTTGGTGGAGCGGGAACAGCGAGATCACTGATTGTTCTTGGTATAAAAACCAGAGAAACTATCTTTACTGCTATATGAGAAAAATGATTTTTAAACAATTTCGTGGAATTTTTCTTTCAAATATTTATATTCCAGTATCTGATCTTTGCCTTGAAGGTAAAGTTCAATGCTCAGTAATTGATGGAAAAACAAAAAAGATTATCCGCGAATATCCCGAACAAAAGAATCTAATCCTTAATCAAGGGATGGATAATTTTGCGTCTAACGATTTAGCCGACTTGTATCTTTATGCAGTAGCTGGAACTGGAACAACTCCAACGTCTGATGATAGCGGAGCTACAACTGCTTCTCAAACTTTGACTACAGTTACATTAGCTGGTGGAGCTTTTACTCTTACTGATACTGCAACTGATGCAGGAAAGATGATTAAATGGGATTCTGGCCAAGAAGCTAGAATTGTAACTGTTTCTAGTTCTACTGTTGCTGTTGTTACTCCAAGTCAAAGTGTAGGTTCTGGTGAATTTACAGTCTATCGCACTAACCAGACAGGTTTAACTACAGAAGTCAAACGTTCAAACACATATTTTACAGGTGCTGGAAATTGTGGTGTAACTTATGATGATTCAACTGGAAGAATTTCTGGATTTCGCACTTACGATTTTAGCACTGAAGTTGGTTCTGTAACTTACAATGAAATTGGATTTTCAGTCGTTGCAACTGTTGCGTCCAATCTGAATATAAGAATCAAATTAACTAGTGGCATTGCTCTTACTGTTGGTCAACAACTAAGAGTTAAATATACACTTAGTATAACTCAGTCTCCAGCAGTTTCTGCTGCAACAATAGCTGTTTCTCCAATTACTGGATGGTTAACTGCGACTGGAACAACTAAAATTCAACATCATGGACTTTCATTTCCAGATGAATCCACCGGTGCAACTACTTATGATGTAGTGCAATCACAGAATTCTTTTGGTGGAGAACCTAGCAGAATAGTTAGCATTAAAATCAGCAGTTATGCTAATGGTCATGCTCCTTGGAGGGATCAAGGTGGAATAAGTGGTGATATTTATTCTGAAAATTGTGCTCTTTCAAGCTATACATCACTTGATTTCTACAGAGAAAAACAAGTCGGTCTTGGACTTCTTGAAGGTAATTCTGCCAGTGTCAATTCGTTGTATATTTCAACTAATGCTAACACTACTCCATTCTTTCGTTACCTTTTAACCAATACTCAAACAAAAGACGATAATCATATTCTCCAGCTTAATTTCCGTATAACTTGGGGAAGAACATTAGCCTAATATGCCATTAGATTTCATTTTAACTAAAGTTGCTTCAGATTATGGAGCAAGTAATTTGGATGGAAATCCAGATATCAAAGCTCTATTAATAGATACAATCAACGAAGCTGCTGAAGAAGTGTGGGAAGAAAAAGATCTTCCCGGTTGT
>Ga0137435_1000260_pt1 | contig 18369 bp, 19 predicted proteins | sample EasRivERMGT100_2_FD_104904 | JGI IMG/M metagenome (GOLD analysis project Ga0137435, IMG submission 104904) | Soil microbial communities from meander-bound floodplain in the East River, Colorado, USA - East River MetaG ERMGT100_2 | ecosystem: Environmental > Terrestrial > Soil > Floodplain ... | reverse complement strand
GGCCTCGATGGTGGCCGTCCAGTGCAGGTTGTTCACGTGGTCGAGCGGCGCGCCTGCCTTGATGAGCCGGCGCACGACGCCGTCATGGCCCAGGTGCGCGGCGGCGATCAGCGCGGTGCCGTCGTAGCGGCTGGTGATGTTCTTCGCGCTGCAACCCAGCGCGAGCGCTGCCTTGAGGGTCGGCACGTCGTTCGCGACCGCCGCGATGGTCACGATGTCGTAGCGGTCGCGCTCGAGCGCATTCGGGTCGGCGCCGGCGGCGACGAGGGCGCGCATCGCTTCGTGATGAGCGCCGTAGGCTGCGACGTGCAGGGGCGTGCGCCGGTAGCCGTCGAGAACGTCGGGCTTTGCGCCTTTGGCGACGAGCGCCTTGATCTGAGCCGCGTCGCCTTTCGCCGCGGCGGCGAGGAGCCCGGTGTAGGCCGCCTTCTCCGCGGGAGAGGGCTGCACCTGGGCGAAGGCCGAAAAATTCGCCGCGAAGAGGACGGCGGCGGCCAATCTATGCATCATGCGCTGAATCCTGAACCGGGGGTCGGCGCTACGGCTTCATAAGGCGGAAGGCGCCGGAGACACGCCGATGGCGACCCTGAGCTTCCCCGTCGGCGTAAGTTCCGAGCGCAGCGCGGAGGGCACCTCGGGGGACGTGGCGCAGGAGGACAGGACGAGCCCTGCGAAAGACATCGTCAGGAATCGGATCATGGTCGAATCCTCATTGGGACGGCTGACTCAGGAAAAGGGCGGCGTCGGCGGATACACGTACATGCCTAGCTTCCCTTCGGCGGCATGCTCGCCGCCCACGCGAGCAGAAGGAATCCGCCGACCATGGACAGGTTTTTCAGGAAGTGCAGCAGCTGCCCGTGCTGCTCCGCGCCGGCGAAGCGCCAGAACTGATGCGACATGAACGCGTCGACCACGAGGAACAGGGCGAGAAGCAGTGCAATCCAGCGCACCTGCCAGCCGACCAGGATCATGAGGCCGGTGACCAGCTCGAACAGAGCGAACGCATAGCCGGCCGGGGAGGCGGGGGTCGCTCCGCCGCCGAGCACGCCGAAGGCGGTCAGAAAGCGCTCGACCCCGAGAACCACGAACACGCTTGCAAGCAGCACGCGCGCAACGACCAACAGTTCGACACTTTGCAGGATTTGCACGGTTCCTCCCGTTCAATATTGCATTAGAGTACACGTTCTGAAGGAGGACGCTATGAACAGGCTCGGCAGATCCTTCCTTGCATCCGGCTTGGCCAGCGTTGCATTTTCGCTCGCGGTCTCCGCGGGTGCGGCCGAAGACCGGCCGAAAGTTGCGGCGGAGCCGGCGGAGGTCCAGGTCCAGAGCATCGAAGTCATATTCTCCCAGGTGGGACCGGTGGTGCTGCTCAAGTTCTGGAACAAGGCGGTTCCGGTTTTCGTGGACTCGCTCGTCGCAGGATCCATCCAGGGGGCGCTCACCGGACAGAAACCTCCGCGTCCGCTCTCGCATGACCTGATGCACACCATCCTTGAATCCCTGGACGCGAAAGTATCGCGGGTCGTCATCACGCAGAAGGATGGAATTTTCTATGGAGCCCTCACGATCGTAGTGGGGAAGACCCCCAAGGTCTTCGACAGCCGGTCCTCCGATGCGATCGCGTTGGCGATTCGCTTCAAGGCGCCGATCCTGGTGCAGCAGAGTCTCGTGGACTCTTTCGGTGTGGATCTTCCGCAAGCGCGCGGAAAGGAGCTGTGAACGGGACTGTACTTCGGTTGCGGTTTACGCCATCAGTACCAGAGCGAGCGCTATTGCCGCTGGAAGCGCCTGGACCCAGAGAATCTTGCGGCTCGCAGTCAGGGCGCCGAACACGCCGGCAACGATGACGCAGCTCAGGAAGAAAATCTTGATCGGGTTTCCGGCGCCGCCGAGGACGAGACCCCACACGAGCCCGGCGGCGAGGAAGCCGTTGTAGAGGCCCTGGTTCGCCGCGAGCGATTTCGAGGCCGCGGCGAATTCAGGCGTCAGGCGAAAAGTCTTGAGGCCGAGGGGCTTGGTCCAGAGGAACATCTCGAGGACGAGGAACCACAGATGCAGCAGCGCCACCAGCGCGACAGCGATGTTTGCGACAGTCGTCATGCATGACCTCCCGGTGATGTGTCCAATTGGCGCGGCGGGCATTTCGCGGAACCGTACGAGCAGAAGACGCAGCAATCGCCGGCCTTGGGCTTGAGCGTCTCGCGACAGGCTGCGCACTCGTAGAAGTGAAGGCAGGCATCGGTGGGCATCGCCTCGGCCTGCCGGTGGCCGCAGAGCGGGCAGGTGATGGTCGCTTCGAGAATCACAGGTGCCGGCCGAAGAATGCGGCGATCTCGCGGATCGTAGCCGTGAGCAGTCGAGTGGAGCGCCGCGTCAGGCGAATCAAAGGCGGCTCATGACCCATTGTCTTGCAGCCTCAAGCTCCCCCGCAGAAAAATGCCTGATCTCGGCTGACACAAAGTGTGACGCCAAACGCTCTGCGACATTTCCCATGGGGGAGTCGGTTACGAGGCCAATCTTCTTGATGTGCTTGTGATGATCTCGTACGAAGCGGAAGTGGGCCGCCATTGCTCCAAGATTTTCCCATCCGGGAAACGTAGGGGCTTCGATGATGAGGCCGGCGAGATCTCCCGTCTTTGCGATGTATGGGTCGACCGTCTTCGCGAGTTGCACGAAGTCGCCCTGCTCGAGCGCGGATTTTGGTCGCACATACAGAATGGAGTGCGCAGTGTCGAGTGTGTGTTCAATCATGTAGTACTCCATCCGTATTGATGGAACCCTATGCCGCCGTGTAGCAGGGGCGGGGTACAGAACCAGTCGCTGGATGCCCCATTCGCGGGCATGACGGAATTCAGACCAGCCCGTCCATCAACATCACCTCGACGTAGTCCCCCGCCTTGACGCTTCCCTGCTCGTGTCCAAGCACGACGAAACAATTCGCTTCGGTCATCGAATGCAGTATCCCCGAGCCCTGCGCGCCGGTCAGGTGCACGCTCCATTCGCTGTTCTTGAATTCCAAAATGCCGCGCTGGTATTCGGTGCGCCCCGGTTTCTTGCGCATCGCGGTTTCCGATTTGGCGCGCAGGAGCGGGAGCGTGGTGTCGTTTCTGCCCATCATGTACAGCAGCGCGCCGCGCACGAAGTGATAGAACGTGACCATGACGGCGACGGGATTGCCGGGCAGGCCGAAGAGATATGCCGCTTTTCCGCGCGTGCGGATGCGCCCGAAGGCCATCGGGCGGCCCGGGCGCATGGCGATTTTCCAGAACACGACTTCGCCGAGCTTCGCCATCATCTGCTTGGTGAAGTCGGCTTCGCCCACCGACACCCCGCCCGAGGTCACCACCGCGTCGGCGCACGCCGCGGCCTTGCGGAACGCGGCTTCCAGTTTTTTCGGGTCGTCGCGCACCACGCCCAGGTCGATCACCTCGCACCCCAGGCGCTGCAGCATGCCCCACAGCGTGTAGCGGTTGGAGTCGTACACTTCGCCGGCCTTCAATTTCTTTCCCACCGAAACCAGCTCGTCGCCGGTAGAGAAGAACGCGACTTTCAATTTCCGCCGCACGCTCACTTCGCCGATGCCGAGCGAGGCGATCAGCCCCAGCTCCGCGGGGCGCAGCAGCGCGCCTGCCTGTAGCGCAGGTTTGCCCTTCTGCAGGTCTTCGCCCGCGAGCCGGCGATTCTGTCCGGGCTCCTGGCCGGGCGGGATGGCGATGCGCTTTCCGTCCACCGCCACCGCTTCCTGGATGACGACGGTGTCGGTGTTCTCCGGCATCACCGCGCCCGTCATCACGCGCACGCACTCGCCGCGCCCGACTTCGCCCGTGAACTCCTTGCCGGCATAGGCCGTGCCGATTTCGGTGAGCGTTACCGGCATGTGTACGCCGAGGTCGTCGTTCCGCACCGCGTAGCCGTCCATCGCCGAGTTGTCGTGCGACGGGACGTCGATCGGCGAGACGATGTCTCTGGCGAGCACGCGGCCGAGCGCCGCGCGCACGGGAAGCTTCTCGATGCCGGAAACCGGCGCGACGAACGATCGGATGACCTCGTTCGCCTTGGCGACCGGCAAGGCGTCCGGGTCGTAGTCGCTGGTGCAGGAGATGATTTGTTTCAGGGACGAGGACATTTGTGGGGGATATACAAGGGGCGTGCCCTCTTGTTCGATTAGCTCAGCGTCGCCATATGCGCGATTATGCCGCAGTGCCGGGAGGGCGCGTAGAATGGCGGCGACTCCGGCTTCATGTGGATTTCCTATGGTGGTGCGCAAGCTCATGACTTGGCTGCTGGTCGCAGTGCTTGTGCTCGTCGTCGCGGTGTTCGCCGCGGCACAGGCGGGATTGCTCGCGGGGAAGGAACCCGTCGATCTGGGCGTCGTGAACGGCAAGCTGAAACCTCCCTCCCGCACCGAGAACAGCGTGAGCAGCCAGACGGGCCTGTACGCCGATCATCCGATGAAAGCGTATGCGGAGATCGCTCCGATCAAGTTCACGGGAGAGGGCAGGGCGGCGATCGAACGAATCAGGCGCATCGTCGAGTCCACCCAGGGCGCGCGCGTCATTCGGGTGGAGCCGACCTATCTCTACGCGCAGTTCCAGACCCGCTGGCTGAAATTCGTGGACGACGCCGAGTTCTTCGCCGACGAGGGCGCCGAGGTGGTTCACGTGCGTTCGGCGTCGCGGATCGGAAGGGGAGACCTGGGCGTGAACCGTGCGCGAATCGAGGCGATCCGCGTGCGATTCGCCGCTCAGTGATCGGGCACCGGCAGCCGAAACAAAAGGAGGAGTATCCGTGAAAAGAATTCTGATCATCTTGGTTGCGATCGCGGCGGCGATTGCGGGCTCCGCCGCCCTGGCGCAGAGCTATCCCGCAAAGCCGGTCAGGCTGATCGTGCCCTTCCCGCCGGGCGGCAACACCGATGTCCTCGGCCGCCTGATGGCGCAGAAGCTCAGCGAAGCCTTGGGCCAGCAGTTTTTCGTGGAGAATCGGGCGGGTGGCGCCGGCACTGTCGGCGCCGATGCCGCGGCCAAGGCGCCTGCCGACGGATACACGATCTTCTTCGGCACCACCGGCGCGCTGTCGAGCGCGCCAGCCCTTCAGCCCAAACTCTCTTACGATCCGGTCAAGTCGTTCGCACCGATCAGCCTGCTGGCGGGCGCGCCGGTTGTCGTGACGGTCAGCAGCGCCATGCCGGTGAATTCGCTCAAGGAGTTCATCGAATACGCCAAAGCGCGGCCGGGCAAGCTCACCTACGGGTCAGCCGGCGTCGGGCACTTCCTGCATATCGCGGGAGAGGCCTTCAACGCCGCCGCCGGCGTGCAGCTCTTCCACGTCCCGTACAAGGGCGTGAATCAGGCGCTGGTCGATATGCTCGCCGGGCGGCTCGACGTGATGATCGATACGATCGTGATTTACGCGCCCCATGTGCAGGCCGGCAAGCTCAAGGCGCTCGCGGTCGGGCAGGGCAAGCGGCTTTCGCGCATGCCCGATATTCCGACGACCGCGGAGGCGGGACTGCCCGGTTTCGAGTTCGCCGCGTACTTCGGGCTGCTCGCGCCGGCGGGAACTCCCGGGGACATCGTGCAGCGCCTGAACACGGAAGTCGTGAAAGCCCTCGGTGCCCCCGATGTGATCGACTCGCTCGGCAAGATGGGCCTCGAGCCCTATCCGACCACGACCGAGCAGTATGCGGCGCAGATCGCGGACGATCTGGCGAAGTGGAAGAAATTGGTGAGCCAGATCGGAATCAAGCTCGAGTAGGAGTTTGTTGCTGCCCGGAAAGAAAGGCCGCGAAACGCGGCCTTTTTCATTTCCGGTCGAGCGATGCATCACGGCTCCAGGTACTTCGACGCCGGGACATCGCGCGAGTAGACCGGAGCGGCGAGGAAGGCCTTCGGGTCGTAGGTCCAGAACTGGCTCACCTGCGGGTAGGTCTTCACCACGGTGTTGACGAGCTTGCCGCCCTTGCGCTCGACCTTGCGGATGTAGATGTTCTGGATCGGGTTGCCGTACTCGTCCATGCGCCAGTCGCCGCGCGGGTCCTTGACCGCGCCGGGGTTGCGCAGCGCCTTCATGAAGGCCTCCTTGTCCTCGACTTTGCCGCGCACCGCTCGGGCCGCCGCTTCGACGAGCGCGCCGGCCGAATAGGCGCCGAGCGTGTAGTAGCCGGGGTCGGCCCCGTACTCCTTGTTCACCGCGGCGACGAAGCGCGCGTTCTCGGGCGATTCGATGCCGGCCGCGTACCAGCCGCCCGTGACGACGCCGAGGGCCTCGTCGCCCATCTGCTTGAGAATGCCCTCATCAGCGGTGGTCATGCTGCCCAGAACCGGCAGAGTCATCCCGTATTCCTTGTACTGCCTCAGAAAACGGAAGCCGTTCGCGCCGGCGAAACCGGCGTAGACCGCATCGACGTTCTTCTTGATCTGCGCGATGTAAGTGCCGTAGTCGGGCACGCTCAAGGGCGGCAGGAGCTTTTGCACCACCTTGCCGCCCGAGTCCTCGAACACGCGCTGGAATCCAGCCGCGGTCTCGTGGCCGTAGGCGAAATCGTCGGCGATGATCACGACGCGCTTGTACCCGAGCGTCTTCGCGGCGTAGTCGCCGAGCGCGTGGTTGGGCTGGGCGGAGCTCGCCGCGCTGCGCGCGAACCAGGGGCTGGTCTTGCGCTGCGTCATGTCCTCGGCCGCGGCCGAGCAGGACACGATGGGCGTGCGGGATTGGCGGATGTAGTCGTCGATCGCGATCGCCTCGAACGCGGCGAGCGGGCCGATGATGACGTGCACCTTGTTGCGCTCGACCAGCTCCTGCGTCTTCGTCCTCGCGCCCGCCGGGTTGCCGCCGGTGTCGGCGATGATGAGCTCGACCTTGCGGCCCGCGATGGTGTTGTTGCGCTCCTTCAGGAAGAGCAGGATGCCTTCCTCCATCTGCTTGCCGCCCGCGGCGAGCGGTCCGGTGCGCACGGTCAGGAACCCGATGCGGATCGGATCGCCCTGCGCGGCGGCGGGTTGGGGCAACGCGAGCGCCGCGGTTACGGCGAACGAAGACAAAAACAGCCTGATGAACTTGTCACGCATGGTGGCCTCTTTCTTTTTTGGGTTGAACCTACGCCTTCAGCGTCTCGAGCACGCGCGCCGGCGTGAACGGCATGTGGTTCAGCCGCTTGCCGGTGAGCCGGTAGAAGGCGTTGGCTACGGCGGCCGCGACCCACGGATTGCCGATCTCGCCCAGGCCGCTCGGCGCGGCGTCGCGATCGACAAAGGCGACCTGCATCTCCTCGGGCATGTCGGACATGCGCAGCACGTGGTAGTCGTGGAAGTTGCTCTGCTCCACCGCACCGCCCTTGATCGTCACGCGCTCGTGGAGCACGCTCGACAGGCCGTAGACGATGCCGCTCTCGACGTTCGCCCGCGCCATCTCGGGCTGGACGATGAGACCGCCGTCTATCGCGAGCCAGACCTTGTGCACGCGGATCTTGCCGGAGGCGCGCTCGAGCGAGATCTCCGCCACGCCGGCGCCCAGCGATCCCGAGCGCTCGGAAATCGAGATGCCGAGCGCGCGGCCTGCCGGCCGCGAAGCCTTCCAGTCGGACATCTGCACGGCCTTCTCGAACACCGCGCGCGCGCGCGGCGTGATCGACATGCGCTGGAAGCGGAAGTCCACCGGGTCCATGCGCTGGTCCACCGCCATCTGATCGACGAAGGACTCGATCGCGAATACGTTGAACACGTGACCGACCGCGCGCCAGTGCTTGACCCGAATGCCGTGCGATACGCCGCGCGCCTCGATGTGCTGGTTGGGAATGGCGTAGTAGCTGCTCGGCCTGATCCCGGTCTGCAGCAGCACGCCGCCGTCGCCGACGACGCAGTGCGTCCAGCCGGCGACCTTGCCGTCCTTGTCGAGCGCCGCCTCCAGGCACTGGAACGACTGCGGCCGGAACATGGCGTGCGCGATGTCTTCCTCGCGCGTCCACACGAGCTTCACCGGGCGCTTCACTTCTCGCGCGATGCGCGCCGCTTCCGCGGCGTAGTCGCCCAGGGTGCGCCGACCGAAGCCGCCCCCCATGTAGCACTGGTGAAGCGTGACCTGCTCGGGGCTGAATCCGAGCGCCTTCGCTACCGCCATGCGCGATGCGTCGGGCGCCTGGGAGCCTTCCCAGACTTCCACCTGGTTGCCCGCTGCGTCCAGGCGCGCTACCGCGTTCAGCGGTTCCATCTGCGCGTGGTAGCCGTAGTCGCTGCGGAACTCCGCCTTGTAGAGCTTGGCCGCGGAGGAGAAAGCGGCCTTCGCATCGCCCTTGGAATCGAGCGTCTGCGTCTTCGCCGCCGGGTCCGCGTGGATCTTGGCGTAGGTTTCGTTGAGCGCCGCTTCGGAGTTGAAGCCTTCCGCCTTGGCGCCCTTCTTCCAATTCACTTCGAGCGCCGCCCGCGCGGCCATCGCCTGCGGGAAGCTGTCGGCGATCACGGCGACGCCGTCTGACAGCCGCATCGTGCCGATCACACCGGGCATCGCCTTGATCCTGGCGTCGTTCCAGTTGTCGGGCTCGCCGCCCTGCACCGGGGAATGCTTCGCGGTCGCATACACCATGCCGGGCAGATCGACGTCGATCGCATATTGCGCCGTGCCGTTTACTTTGGCCGGAAGATCGCGGCGCGGAACGGGCTTGCCGATCAGCCGGAACTGGTTCTTCAGGGTGAGCTCGCTCTTGTCCACGCTGGGCAGCGGCGAGGGCACTCTTGCGAAGGAGGCGATCTCGCCGTAGCTCATGCGCCGGCCCGACGCCGGGTCGATGACCACGCCGGGCTCGGTCTGAAGCGACGCCATGGCAACGCCCCATTTTTCGGCCGCGTTCGCGAGCAGCACTTTGCGGACCTGAGCGCCGGCGATTCGAAGATCGTTGAAGTACAGCATCACGGCGCGGCTGCCGACGATCTGCATCATGCGCTGGTTGGCGAAGGTGTAGCCGTAGACCTTCGCATCGGCCGGCGCCCATTCGATCGCGACCTTAGCCCAGTCGGCATCCATCTCTTCCGCGAGGATGAGGGGCAGCGAGGTCATCGAGCCCTGGCCCATCTCGGCGCCGGGCGAGAGGATGGTCACTACGCCGTCGGGCGCGATCCGCACCCAGGCGTTCATCGAGCGCGCTGCGCCTTGCGCTTCGGCCTCCGAGATCAGGCGAATGCCGTCGGCGCCGAGCGCGACGCAGAATGTCAGTCCGCCCGCGCCCTTGAGGAAGCTGCGGCGGGAAATGTCGAAACCGGTATTGGGTTTGGCGGTCATGGCTCAACCCTCCCTGGCCGCGCGCTCGATGGCGGCGGCGATGCGGTGATAAGTGCCGCAGCGGCAGATGTTGCCGTTCATGTGCGAGACGATCTGCGCGCGCGTCGGCTTGGGGTTGGCGGCGAGCAGCTCGGCCGCCTTCATGAGCTGGCCCGACTGGCAGTAGCCGCACTGCGGCACCTGCTCGGCGATCCAGGCTTTTTGCAGGGGGTGCGAGGACGTCGGCGACAGTCCCTCGATCGTGACCACCCGCTTACCCGCGACCGCGGAGAGCTGCGTCGCGCAGGAGCGCACGGCCGCGCCGTTGACGTGCACCGTGCAGGCACCGCACACCGCCATGCCGCATCCGTATTTGGTGCCGGTCAGCTTGAGCTGATCCCGGATGACCCAGAGCAGGGGAGTGCTGGAATCGGCTTCGACCGAGACCGGTTTTCCGTTGAGGGTGAATGCGACCATGCCGTTTTCCTCCGAAGGGTTCGCGAGTGGGCGCGTTATCTTCTGCCTTTCCGGGCCGGGGATCAATGCTGCGATGCGAGAAGCGCCGCCGCGCTCACTCCGGCGGTGCGCCATCCAGGGTCTGCAGTTCTTCGCGGGTGTTGATGTTCGAAAAAGCCTCGGCCTCGTCGTCGAAAGCGACCTCGACGACGTTGAGCGTCGCGTACCAGGCATCGATCTTGCGCCCGCCGCCTTTCAGGAAATCCCCGAGGTGATCGAGTACGCCGCGGCGCATGAGCGAGAACACCGGGTGCGGCTGCTCGCCGGTCTTCGCGACGGCGAGCTCGGCACCGGTTTCGTCGAGTCGTGCGTACAGGCGTTCGACGAGGTCCGCGGGGAGGAACGGCGAATCGCAGGGAACGGAGGCGAGAAAGGGGCGCTTGGACACCGAGAGGCCGGTGTGCAGTCCGGCGAGCGGCCCGGCGAATCCTCCGATGGCGTCGCTCACCACGCGCACGCCGAAACTCTTGTACTCCTCCTGGTTCTGGTTGGCGTTGATGATGATGCCGCCGACCTGCGGCGCGAGGCGCTCGAACACGTGATCGACGAGGCGCTTGCCGCGGAAGGCCTGCAAGCCCTTGTCCACCCCGCCCATGCGGCTGCCCTTGCCGCCTGCGAGGATGAGCCCGGTGACCGAGGAGAGCACGGCGGGTGCGCCGCTAGGCTACCAAGGTCGGCGCGACGGTTTTCCTGAAGCGGTGTTTGCCGGTAAACAGCAGATAGTGCTTGCCGCCCGCCGCGCGGCCGATCATGGTGATGCCGAGCTTCTCGGCGATTTCGTGGCCCATCTTGGTGAGACCCGAGCGCGAGACCAGGAAAGGAATCTGCATCTGCGCGGCCTTGATCACCATCTCGGAGGTGAGGCGTCCCGTGGTGTAGAAGATCTTGTCCGAGCCGTCCACGCCGTCGAGCCACATCTGCCCGGCGATCGCGTCCACTGCGTTGTGCCGGCCGACGTCCTCGATAAAGTAGAGAATTTCCACACCCGCGGCGGTGTTCGTCGCCAGCGCGCAGCCGTGCACGGCACCGGCTTCCTTGTAGATGGCTTCGTGGCGGCGCACCGCATCGAGCAGGGCGTGCAGCGCCTCCTCGGTGAGCGCCACGTCGTCGCGCAGCTCGATCGAATCGATCTCGTCCATCAGATCGCCGAACACCGTCCCCTGGCCGCAGCCGGTGGTGACGGTGCGTTTCTTCATCTTGTCGGCCAGCCCCTTGAGGGGTTTCCGCGTCGTAACTGCGACCGAAGCCGTTTCCCAGTCCACCTGCACCGCGGCGATGTCCCCGATCGAACTTGCAAGCCGCTGGTTGCGCAGATAACCGATCGCGAGCGCCTCGGGCGCCTGGCCGAGGGTCATCAGCGTGACGATCTCGCGCTTGTCCACATAGAGCGTGAGCGGATGCTCGCCCGCGATCGGCGTAGGCACGGCTTCGCCGCGCTCGTTGATCGCCTCGACCTCGAAGGTGAGAGGTCTGGAGGCGCGGGTGAGCCGCGGACGGTGCGGTGCCTTCATCCGCCTATATAGGACATTTCGATCTTGCGCAGCTTCGCGGTCTCCGCAGTGCGGATTTCCGAGTAGCGGTCGGTTCGCGCCTGCCAGATGCGCGCGATCGCGCCCGAGATCTCCTCGTCGGAGGAGCCGCCGCGCAGCATCGCGCGCAGGTCGTAGCCTGCCGCGGCGAAGAGACATGTATACAGCATGCCTTCGGTGGAGAGCCGCGCGCGCGTGCAGGTCGAGCAGAACGCCTGCGTCACCGAAGAGATCACGCCGATCTCGCCCGAGCCGTCCGTGTAGCGCCAGCGCTCGGCGACTTCGCCCGTATAGTTCGGGTCGAGCGGCTGAAGGGGCATTTTCTCGCCGATGGTGCGCACAACTTCGGCCGAGGGTACGACGTCGTCCATGCGCCAGCCGTTGGTCGCGCCGACGTCCATGTACTCGATGAAGCGCACGATATGTCCGCTGCCCTTGAAATGCCGAGCCATCGGCACGATGGAATCTTCGTTCACGCCGCGCTTCACCACCATGTTGATCTTCACCGGCGCGAGCCCCGCTGCGGCGGCCGTGTCGATCCCGGCGAGCACTTCCGAAACGGGGAAATCGGCGTCGTTCATCGCGCGGAAGGTGTGCTCATCGAGCGAGTCGAGGCTCACCGTGACGCGCTTCAAGCCGGCCGCTTTCAGCGCGCGAGCTTTTTTTGCAAGCAGCGAGCCGTTGGTGGTGAGCGTCAGGTCGAGGCCGGGAATGCCGGCGAGCATTTCGATCAAGTGCTCGAGGTTCTTGCGCAAGAGCGGCTCGCCACCGGTGAGGCGGATCTTCTCGATGCCCTGGCCCCCGAAGACGCGCGCGAGCCGGGTGATTTCCTCGAAGCTCAGCAATTCGCTTTTCTCGAGGAACGGGTACTCGGGGCCAAACACGTCGCGCGGCATGCAATAGATGCAGCGGAAGTTGCAGCGGTCGGTCACCGAAATGCGCAGGTCGCGCAGGTGCCGGCCGAGGGCATCCGCGCCGGCGCGCGCTAGCGCGCCCGATTCCCCCTTTGGGGGAAGGGGCTTTGCTCTGCGCCCGTCGCTGATTGGGATGACTCGGTCCGTCATGGGTTTGCGTAGCCGCATCATGAAATGCGGTTCATAATTCGCCGTTTGCTCTGACAGTGAGTATAGCCGGAAAAATGTCGCACCCTAGCATCGCCGTGGCGGTCGTAATGGAGCGAACGCCGCTGAAAAACAATCGCTGGCAGTCGGAAAAATGGGAACCGATAGGGGTTCTGCCCGACTCGAGCGGACCCGGCGCTACCCCGCGCGCGCTGGTGCAGGACGAAGCGCGCGCGCAGTGGCTGCACCCGGGATTCAAGCTGGAGCTGTTCCACGACGAGGCGGAAGGCTATTACCTGAACCTCAGCTCGAACAAGCCGTTCGTGTTCGTGAACTGGCTCGAGGAAGAGGGCACGGGTGTACCGAAGTTCGTTACCGTGAGCTACAACGAAGCTGCACGCCTGCTCGACGCTGGCGCGCGCGTGGACGGCGTGCCGATGCCGCCGCAATGGATCCCGTGGCTCGCCGAGTACGTCGAGCGCAACTACAGGCCCGAGCCCAAGAAGCGCATTCGGCCTCCTTCGTTCAAGGGTGCGAGGCGCGATGACCGCTGACGACGACGAGAATTTCGTCTCTCGCTGGTCGCGGCGCAAGATCGATGCGCGCAAGGCGGAGGAGAAGCCGGCCGAACCGGCGCCGTCTCCGGAGCCCGCGCCCCCGGCGACCCCCGGGGCTTCGGGCGCGGCCCCCGCGCCGCCGGACGTGTCCACGCCCGTGGAGCTGCCGTCCATCGAGTCCTTGAAGGGCCTCGCATCCGAATACCGCGACTTCATGCGGCCGGGCGTGGACGAGAACGTGAAGCGCTCGGCGTTGAAGAAGCTGTTCAGCGACCCGCACTTCGAAAATTTCGAACGATTCGAGGCGTACTGCGAGGACTACACCCAGGGCGAGCCGATTCCTCTGGCGATGCTGAAGACGCTCGAGCACGCCAAGGGGCTGCTCTTCGACGAGGAAAAGAAAGAGGAAAAGGGCGTGGTCGCGGAGAAACCGGCGTCGGCCTTGCCGAAGCCGGACGAGACACCGCAGCCGCAAGCGACAGTGAAGGCCGAATCCGCCGCCGCCCCCGCGCACCCGGAGGATAAAACCTGACATGGTGTTCGAAAACAAGACGCTCAGGATCTGCAACTGCAACAAGACCATGGCGCTCGACGCCAAGGCCATTGAGGTCGCGCTCAAGCTCGGTCAGCCGATCCAGATACACACCGAGCTGTGCCGCAAGGAAGTCGGCAGCTTCCAGGAGGCGCTGAAGCAGGAAGCCTGCGTGGTCGCCTGCACGCAGGAAGCGCCGCTTTTCTCGGAGCTGGCGGAAGGCGCCGGCGCCAAGACCGAGCTCAGGTTCATCAACATCCGCGAGCACGCCGGCTGGTCGAAGGAAGGCGCAAAAGCGACACCGAAGATCGCGGCGCTGCTGGCGCTCGCGCAGCTGCCCGAGCCCGAGCCGGTCGCCGGCGTCTCCTACGAGTCGGGCGGGCAACTCCTCATCGTCGGACCCGCCGCGGCTGCGCTTCCCTGGGCGGAGAAGCTCGCCGCGCAGCTCGAGGTGAGCGTGCTCGCCACGGACGCCAGGGAATCCGAGCTGCCTTCGGAACGGCGCTATGCGGTCTGGTCGGGAAAAGTGAGTTCACTGAAGGGCCACCTCGGCGCGTTCGAAGTCGCCTGGCAGCAGGACAATCCGATCGATCTGGAGGTGTGCACGCGCTGCAACGCCTGCATCCGCGCCTGCCCCGAGCAGGCGATCGATTTCTCCTACCAGATCGACATGACGAAATGCAAGGCGCACCGGGAATGCGTCAAGGCCTGCGGCGCGGTCCGCGCAATCGACTTCGAACGCGCCGACCGCGCGAGAAGCGAACGTTTCGACATGGTGCTCGATCTCTCTCGCGAGCCGCTGCTCAAGACTCCGCAGCCTCCGCAGGGCTACCTCGCGCCGGGATCCGATCCGCTCGAGCAGGCGCTCGCGGCCTCGCAGCTCGGCCAGATGGTGGGCGAGTTCGAGAAGCCGAGATTTTTTGCGTACAACGAGAAGATCTGCGCCCACAGCCGCTCGGGCAAGATCGGTTGCACTCAGTGCATCGACGTGTGTTCGACCGCGGCCATCTCCCCCGACGGCGATCGCGTCAAGGTCGACCCGCACCTGTGCATGGGCTGCGGCGGCTGCGCCACCGTCTGTCCGTCCGGTGCGATGACCCACGCCTACCCACGCGTGCCCGATCTGGGCGTGCGTCTGAAGCGCGTGCTCTCGGTGTATCTCCAAGCCGGCGGGAAAGACGCCTGCCTGCTGTTGCACAACCCCTCGGAGAGCCGGGCGCTGATCGCGGCGCTCGCGCGCCGCGGGCAAGGCCTGCCTGCGCGCATGATCCCGCTCGAAGTCCACCACGCCGCGTCGGTCGGGATGGATGTGCTGCTGGGCGCCTTCGCGTATGGTGCGAGCCAGGTCGTCGTGCTCGCCACGCCCAAGGAGGCAGCCGAGTACGGCGACGCCCAGAAAAAGCAGATGGATTTTGCCGAAGCCGTCGTCAACGGCCTCGGCTACAAGGGCGCGCATTTCAGGCTGCTCGCGGCTGATCGGGTCGCGGAGCTCGACCGCGAGCTGTGGTCGATCGAGCCGGCCGCCGCAGTCTCCAAGCCCGCGACCTACAATCTTTCCGTCGAGAAGCGCGCGACGCTCGAGTTCGCGATCGAGCACATTTCGAAGCTCGCGCCGAAACCGCAGGAACAGATTGGGCTCGGCGCGGGCGCCCCGTACGGGCAGATCCTCGTCAACAAAGAGACCTGCACGATGTGCATGGCCTGCGTCGGGGCCTGTCCCGAATCGGCGCTTCACGACGGCCGCGACCGGCCGCTGCTGAAGTTCATCGAGCGCAACTGCGTCCAGTGCGGCCTGTGCGAAAAGACCTGTCCCGAAGCCGCGATCACGCTCGCGCCGCGCCTCCTGCTCACGGCGCAGGCCAAGCAGGAAGTCGTGCTCAACGAAGCCGAGCCGTTCAACTGCGTGCGCTGCGGCAAGCCCTTCGGCACGCGGCAGATGGTGGACAACATGCTCGGCAAGCTCACCGGCCACTCGATGTTCGCGGGCGGCGGCGGGCTCCGCCGGCTGCAGATGTGCGCCGACTGCCGCGTCGTCGACATGATGGAGAACAAGGACGAAATCTCCATCCAGGAAGTGAAAAGATGAGCGCGAGCGTCACGCCGCTCAATTTCCAGCCCCCGGAGGTACCCGAGGATCAGGCGCGCGCCGGGTACTACGCGCTGCTCGGTCGGCTGTTTTACGCCGGACCCGACGCGCAACTGCTTGAAGCGATCGCCGGGTCGGATGAGATCGTCGCCGGCGGCGGGCCGCTGGCCGGGCCGTGGAATGCCCTCGCTAGCGCGGCCCGGGTGATGGATCCCGAGGCGGCGCGCCTGGAGTACGACGAGGTTTTCGTGGGCACCGGGAAAGCCGAGGTGACCCCTTACGCCAGCTATTACTTGGCCGAGACCGGCCGGGAGAAAATCCTGGTCCGGCTCAGGCAGGATCTGGCCGCTCTGGGCCTGGGCAAGACCGGCGCGGCGCAGGAGCCCGAGGACCACATGGCCGGGCTGTTCGAAGCCATGAGGCTCTTGATTTCACAGGGCTCCAGTGATGCTGCGCTGCAAAAGCAACGCGACTTTTTCAGCCGATACATCGAGCGATCCTGCACGCCATTTTGCAGTGCAATATCCCGTTCCGAGAGAGCGAACTTCTACAAGCCGGTGGGACGCTTCGCAGAAGCCTTTCTTGTGGTTGAAACAGAAGGGCTAAAGGTGTTCTAATTGCCCTCATGCAATAGCTTGCATATTCAGGTGTTGACGATAGGAAGGGAACGACATATGAAGAACGAAACCAAGTCCAAACTCAGCCGCAGAAACTTCCTACTCGCAGTCGGCGCCGCCGGTGGTGCAACGGCAGCCGCTGTCGCTGGACGGGCGATCACATTGGACGAGCCCAAGGCAGTCGCAAGCAACGACAAGCGGCGCGGCAAGGGATATCAGGAATCCGCGCACGTCCGCAGCTACTACAACACCGCAAAAGTCTGACCCCAGGAGGCGCGACCATGATGCTCACCAGGAAATCCGCTGGAGCCCCCGCTCATCTTTCTTCCAGCCGTCTTTCTCGCAGCCTCTCGGGGATGCTGGCGAAGACCATCGACCGCCGCACGTTCCTGAAGCGTTCGGGCGTCGCCGCCGGCGCCGGCGCGTTCGCCAGCCAGCTGCCCTTCAACATGATCGGTACCGCCGAGGCACAGGCCAAGGCCGCCGCGGTCGAGGTGAAGCGCACGGTGTGCACGCACTGCTCGGTCGGCTGCGCGGTAGATGCCGTGGTGCAGAACGGCGTATGGGTGCGCCAGGAGCCGGTGTTCGACTCCCCGCTCAATCTGGGCGCGCACTGCGCCAAGGGCGCGTCGGTGCGCGAGCACGGCATGACCGAGCACTCGCACCGCCTGAAGTACCCGATGAAGCTGGTCAACGGCAAATACCAGCGCCTTTCCTGGGACCAGGCCATCAACGAGATCGGCGACAGGATGCTCGCCATCCGCAAGGAATCCGGGCCCGACGCGGCGTACTTCGTCGGCTCCTCCAAGCACAACAACGAGCAGTCGATGCTGTTTAGGAAGTGGGTGTCGCTGTGGGGCAGCAACAACTGCGACCACCAGGCGCGCATCTGCCATTCGACCACCGTCGCCGGCACGGCCCAGACCTGGGGCTACGGCGCGATGACCAACTCGTACAACGACGAGCAGTTCTCGAAGAGCCTGCTCTTTCTCGGCTCGAACGCCGCCGAGGCGCATCCGGTTTCGATGCTGCACACGCTGCACGCCAAGGAGAGGGGCTGCAAGGTGATCGTCGCCGACCCGCGCTTCACGCGCACCGCGGCGAAGGCCGACACCTTCGTGCGCATCCGCTCGGGAAGCGACATTGCGTTCATCTTCGGGATCCTTCACCACGTGTTCAAGAACGGCTGGGAGGACAAGGCCTACATCAAAGCCCGCGTCTACGGCATGGACGAGGTGAAGAAGGAAGTGATGACCAAGTGGACGCCGGACAAGGTGACCGACGTTACGGGCGTATCGGAAGCGGAAGTTTTCAACGTCGCCAAGACGCTGGCCGAGAACCGGCCGGGCTTCATCATCTGGGCGATGGGCCAGACGCAACATACCACCGGAAACGCGGTCGTGCGCGCGAGCAACATCCTGATGCTTGCGCTCGGCAATGTCGGGCGCTCGGGGGGCGGCTGCAACATCTACCGCGGTCACGACAACGTGCAGGGCGCAACCGACGTCGGTCCCAACCCCGACACGCTGCCGGGGTATTACCCGGTAGGGGTGCCCGGCTCCTGGGCACATTGGGCGCGGGTATGGAACGTGGATCTGAAATGGCTCCAGGACCGCTTCGCGGCGGGTGGGATGGCCAAGCCGGGCATGACCGTATCGCGGTGGATCGACGGCGTGATGGAGAAGAACGAGAACATCGACCAGGATTCGAACATCCGCGCGATGTTCTACTGGGGGCACGCGCCGAACTCGCAGACGCGCGGTCTCGACATGGTCAAGGCGATGAAGATGCTCGACCTCCTGGTCGTCATCGACCCGTACCCCTCGGCCACCGCTGCGATGGCGGCGATGCCGGTCGAAAACGTGCAGGAGAAGGCGGGCCGCGGCGTGTACCTGCTGCCCGCGGCGACGCAATTCGAGTGCGAGGGTTCGGTCACCGCGTCGAACCGCTCGCTCCAGTGGCGCGAAAAAGTGATCGATCCCTTGTTCGAATCGCGCTCCGACCACGCGATCATGCTGCTGCTCGCCAGGAAACTGGGCTTCGAGGACCAGTTCCTCGGCAAGAAGGACGGCAAGCAGAATCTGCGCGTCGTCAAGACCAAGGGCGGCTACGACGAGCCCTCGATGGAGGACACGCTCGCGAACGAAATCAACCGCGGCGCGTGGACCATCGGCTACACCGGCCAGTCGCCCAAGCGCCTGCAGGCGCACATGCGC
>Ga0137435_1000257_pt1 | contig 18395 bp, 32 predicted proteins | sample EasRivERMGT100_2_FD_104904 | JGI IMG/M metagenome (GOLD analysis project Ga0137435, IMG submission 104904) | Soil microbial communities from meander-bound floodplain in the East River, Colorado, USA - East River MetaG ERMGT100_2 | ecosystem: Environmental > Terrestrial > Soil > Floodplain ... | reverse complement strand
GCCGTACCGGGAAGCGAGGGGCGGGCCGCGAACCCGGTCGGTGCCCTCATCTCCGCGCGTATGTCACGCGCCGTCTCGACCGCGAGTGTGAACTCCTGGGCACCCAACCGCACCAGGGCTGCGATGGCCTTTGCTACGCTCATTCCTAAACCTCCCTACGCCAGCCGTTCCTGGCCGACGTTAGGGGGAATATCGGATATCCGGCAGGCCAAGTCAAGTAGACCCTTACTAAAGGTTGGTGGGACGGAAGGGGATCGAACCCTCCATGTGCGGGTTAAAAGCCCGCTGCTTCACCGTTGTAGCAACCGTCCCATTGGCTGGCAGGAGAGGAATCGAACCTCCATATCTCCCGTTAACAGCGGGGCTCACGACCGATTGTGATACCTGCCAACACTGCGGCCACTATGCGATCGTGACCGGCCTTCGCTTCCTCCCAGCTACTGTACCGCTCCTGGTCCTGCATGTCGTTCGTGTAGCGTACCAGGGTTTCGAACACCTTCGGGGCCGCCTCGTGCTGAGGGATGTCTGCCCCTGTGAAGATAGTAGAGACGAGCACGCCCTGGATGACGACGTGCCCTACGATGATGGCCGCGTCGTGGGTGCCCATCCAGTCCGCCCACTCGGTAGGATCCTCGACCTTGACCGGACGCCTCTGCTCATCCATCACGTACATTGGCATCATCGGCTCACAATCGTTACCTTGCCCTCGTCATAGTCCACGACGGTCGGCCGCCGCTTCATCTGGTAGGCCTCGTCGCATATGGCTGCGTTCACGAATACGATCCCGTCTTGCTCCAAGACGCCTGGGTCCGAATGGTCATGGCCGAAGACGTGAAGCTTGGGGCTCACCCTGGGAAGCTCGGCTAGGAGATCGTGGCACCCGATGTGGTTCCCGTGATGTACACGGTCCAGGATGCCCTGGGGCGGGCCGTGCGTGATAAGCACGTCAACCCCTGCCGGGATCCCCGCCCAGTGCTCTGCGGCGATCCTGGGAGCTGTGGGGCCTAGTAGGAAAGGCCTCTCCGACTCCGACCGCTTCCGGTCCAGCTGGAAGGCCCAGTCATAAAAGCGTGGTGTCCAGGGCGAGCCCCAGAACTCCACCTCCTCGACCATCGCCATGCTGTCCTGGAGGTAGTGAATCCCTCTGGACCCATGCCCCAAGGCGATCTTGGCCAGGCCATAGTCCTTCTCGAATAACTTGTCGTGGTTCCCCGCGATCACCAGCTTGTGCTTGTGGGGCAGCTCGGCCAGCTCCTGACCTACCCTGGCTATCTCCGCGAACGTCCCCTGAATGGTCAAGTCCCCCGCGTGGATTAGTACGTCTCCATCCGGGATATTCAGTGTAGCCAGCGGCTTCATGTCGTGCGTATCCGAAATGCAGACGATTCTCACTGCTGGATCCATCTTTCTACCTGTGCTTCACAGGCGGGATGATAACGCTTCCAGTTCCTCCAATTGAACTTACCGCAGACGGCGCAGCGTGCGGACCAGCTAAGGTAGACGAAGGTGCAGCCGCTTGGCTGCTTCTCCTTCCAGCCGAATGCCAGGTCTCTCCAGTCGAAGTATGGGAGTTTCATAAAGGTTGGCAGCCCGCCAGGGATTCGAACCCCAATTACCGGCGTCAGAGGCCAGCGTCCTACCGTTGAACGAGCGGGCTATAAGGAGGCTAAGGTTAGGCATCTGCCCCCCTAGGGGTGTCAGCCGCCTCGCAATTAACGTCCCGCCTCCAAGAGGACGAGCCTAGTTTATTGTCGGGGTGGACTAACCCCGGAGACGTTTAAGCCGGGTTTTGCTGGCGGGTTCATATCCGCCACCCTCCGTGAAGGGCAGGATCCCGGACCCTGGGTGAGCCTTTCGTCTCGGTGCTCTACCACGACCATGACACCTTGCTGAAGGGTGCCAGCAATACGTGTCGGCGACTAAATGGTGGGAGACAGCGGATTCGAACCGCCAGCTACTCGCTCCCAGGGCGAGTGGGATACCGTTACCCTAATCTCCCGAATCTGTGCCCCTGAGGACTTGCACCCCTCTCACCGCGAGGCCCACGGGTTCCCGCGAGAGCCCGAAGGCCCTGAGAGAATCGTTAATGGGGTGAGGCGTGAGACTTGAACTCACTCTGGGAGGGCCACAACCTCCCGTGCTCGCCGTTGACACTAGCCCCACGAAAGGTCCAACACAGAGGACAGTACGCTTGACAGTGCTCGCTGCCCGCCTTCGTTACGACTACTCCGTAATGACACCAGCAGTAGCACTGCACTGTGGTAGGGGACCAGGGGATTGAACCCTGCACAGATGCTTTGTAGGAGCTTCCCGGACCCCAGTCCTGTGTCCCCCATTGTACGCCTACTCTGGTAACGCTAGAGTGTCCATGAACGGGTTTAATGGCTGCTGTACATGGCTGCTGTACACGTATCGCCCGCTGTGTATCGTCAGCTCTGCGGTGAAGCTGAAGGGTCCGAACCCCGCCGTCTGATGATCCCAACAGGTGATGAAGTCCTGTACCTGCCTGGGCAGGATGAACCCAAGGTTCCCGTCTAGGCAATAGGCCGCGTGTCTATGTGGGATCAGCCACCGTAGCCCGGTAGCCCGGTTGACCGCCCGCGCCACTGCGCAGTCTTCCTTGTTCCCGTACTGACCGCTGTTAATGTCCTCGGCGGTTACCTCCACAATGAAAGTATCCCCGAGTCTGAGCCCCCTGGACCGCATGTCCATCAACATGTGCTTTCACCTAACCTTCAAGTGGTAACGGGGGCAGGAGTCGAACCTGCCTAGATCGAGCTTATGAGACTCGCATGTTCCCACGAACATCACCCCGCTACGGATGGTAGGGCTAGGGGGATTTGAACCCGCCATACCCCGGTAGAGAGCCGGGAGGACTGCCGTTGTCCGATAGCCCCAAAAGGGGAGGTGCAGTCGGTTCCGCTTATAAGGCAGCCGTTAGCTGCACCCTTCCCCAGCGCCCCAAGAGGGGAGCTATACAGCCACTGAAGCCATTACCCAGGGAATCAGTTCCCGGAACCACATCACCGTGGGGGCGGTACGTACTTACGAACGCTTGGTGGACCGCCAGGGAATCAAACCCTGTCTTGCCGGGTGCAAACCGGCCGTGCGCTCACTGACACTTGCGGCCCGAAAAGGGAATGAGGCTCGATTTACCGGGCCTTCGACTTCCGCCCGTACCCCATTCTGGCGCGGCACACGGGGATTGAACCCGTCTATTCTCCCGTGACAGGGGAGCGTCCACACCAGTGAACTTGTGCCGCCTCAGAATGGTAGGGGCGCAGGGAGTCGAACCCTGAAGGAAGGGTATCAGCCTCCCCTAAGGCGGGTTTGAGCCGCCTATGTTTGCCAGTTACATCACGCCCCTGGACGGAGCTACCGCTATTGCGTCTTGTGCTTGATCTCCGGAAGGATCGGGCTGTGATTCGCGAGTAAGTTCGCACGAACTCCGAATCGCTCGGTGCGCAGCTGAAGGTTCTCCAGGTACGAGCCCAACTCTTTGCCTGAGTAGAGGCTCACGTTCCTCCACCAGCTGTAGCAGGCCCCACACAGGCCTCCTACGAGCTGATGCCGGGCGGTCGCATCTTCGCGGTGACAAACCCGGCACAGTATGTCTTTGTCCTGGCCCGACTTCGTACCGTGTTGGAGCGACCGTCTTCGAGCGATACCTGAGCGCATAGCTACCTGGCCTTTCCAAGGTTGACGGCACTGGTGTGCTTGCCTTCGAAAATGGTGCCCGACCGGGGATTCGAACCCCGACTGAAGAGGGTTTAAGCCTCTCGCCTCTGCCGTTGGGCTAGACGGGCAATGGAAAGAAATGGTGGCCTCGCTCGGATTCGAACCGAGACTAATCAGTTCCTAAGACTGATGCCTCTGCCGTTGGGCTACGAGGCCAGGGTACGGATCGCATGACAGTTAGCGCATCTAACGTCGCACTTCTCAACCTCTCGTTCTATTACCGGCCATGCACGGTAACAGAGTGCGGCAACGGTTGCCACCTTGGCCGTACTGTGCCGATGATCGAACTCCAGAGCTAAGGCGTTAACCGCATATCCGCAATCCTTACAACCAGCGGCTAACTTGATCTGTGCTAGGCGCGCTCGATTCCTTCCTGCCCTTGCCTTGTCCCTAGCGCCTTGGGCAGTAATCGGCGGCCTCCGTAAAGGTGGACCAGGGAAGATACCCTTCCTCCCTGGTCCGGTTAATCAGACATAGGTTTTCAGGACCCATGAGAAATCACGCTGGAAAAGCGTGCTCTCAATGTCTTGCCCCAGCCTTAGTCTCTGCCAGCTACATTTAAGTGGGCTATTTATCTCTGAGACCAGCTGCTTTTCCACTAAGCTATGGAGCCGTCAGGAGGGTAAGAGGGCCAGAGTACGGGCATTACGGCACGTCCCCAAGGCGTCGGCGGCGAGCCTAAGCTTAAAGCTTTAGTGCGCGTACTTTCTCTTACCCTCTTGGAGGCCCCAGGGGGATTCGAACCCCCGGTCGTCTGGTTTGGTGAATTCCCCACATTCGATCTGGCGTCTGGACTGGGTATTAGCTTTGGCGCAACCAGCTTAAGTTTGAAATCGGTACCTAGGTTAGTGCCTAGGGCGGATTCCCACCCGCTACAGGGAACACAGATAGCTCCCTGGAGGACTCGAACCTCTTCCTATTCAGTTTCAGCTTGAGCGTCAGCTTGTACGCCACTCGTACGGGAGGGTAGGGACTTGAGACCCTACTGGGGATAGCTACAGAGGCGCGATTAGGAATGCGGGCGGTAGGTGAGGCCTTGGCCTTGCACCTAGTCTGCGCCGGGACGCCCTGCCCCGCTCTCCAGCTTGAGGCATGTACCCGTTATCCCTTCCGGCATGTATCCCCGAACCGTGGAGCCGTATTCTGCACGTCCAGTCCGCGCTGCCTCCCTGATCTCTACTCCGCTAGGATCCAGTCGAAAACCTTTTTGCCCACCTTCACCTCAGGGGCCTCGATGACGTTCGCTTGCTCCCGTGCGTACTTGATAGCGGCTAGCAGCTCCTCGACCCTCTCGACCACCTGGCGCTTCCTGGCTTCTGGCCAGGCCCCGGTGAGCTTGATCTGCTCGTACTTCCCTACCACCTGATCCTCGGTGATCTGTACGGCCTGGCCTGGATGCTTCTCGGTAGGAGCCAACAGCACCAGGGCCTTCTGGACCTTCTTCGTCCTGGCCGTCATGGTGGGTTTCGTCATGTGAAGCCCCCTCGCCGGATCCCTTGACCACTCCTCTGCCGGGTCCAGGGTCGGCGCGTGCCCCATGATCGTGTGCATGTCCGTTAGGATCTTCTCCAGGAACAGGAGATACGTTACTGGGAACGGCCCTAGACTCAGGCCGTCGATCTCGATATTCGCCGCCGCCTTCATGTTGGCCAGATCCTTCTGCGCTTCCACGTCGAAGAGCTGCGTCAGAAGCCTGGCTACGTCGCCCGCGACCTGATCGGCTACGTACTGCACCTTCTGGATTTGGGGAGGAAGATCCTCGCCGTCATCTTCCCGATCCTTCTTATAGGTCTTCGTGAACCCGTCGAAGAGCGCAGGCTTTTTGAATACCTTGTAAAGCGCATCAACCTGCTGGTTGACCTTCGTCTTTACGCCCTTCTCGACTGCGATCACCTGATTTAACTTTGACACTTTGCTTTCACCTTCACCTTGATGGTACGGGGAGAGGGATTCGAACCCTCATGGGTAGCTAACCCACCAGCCTCTCAGACTGGCGCGTCTGCCATTCCGCCATCCCCGTATTGGCCACCCTTGAACACTGGTCAACCGCTCGCTACCCACCCGGCATCGGGGTGTTACGTTCCCAGGACATTAAGCGTTAAACCCCTACCGGCCCATTTAGCCTCGTCCGTTGTGTGCCCAAGGGTGATAGGACAGCTTGAAAATGGTCCTCGCGGGCAGACTTGAACTGCCATCCGTGGGCTTAAGAGGCCCCCGCTCTACATTGGAGCTACGCGAGGATGGAGCCGCTACACGGGATCGAACCGTGACCTGTCGCTTACCAAGCGACCGGGCGCACCTTGCACACCGTAGCGGCTTAAGCCGCTGGCGAGGCACCTCCCCCCACCAGCGGTACTCATCGACTATGGGTTTTTCTCGGGATATGGCACTAACGGCGTCTAGCCGTGGGGATAGTCCATCTAACCTCCAGCGGTCCCTTACGAAGGGTTTTGGAGCGACACCAGGGAGTCGAACCCTGTAATCCCAGCTTGGAAGGCTGGAGCCTTACCGTTCGGCCAGTGCCGCTAAGAAATGGTGTCCACGTTGCGGCCTAAACCGCTGGCGTAGGAACCAAGAGCCGGGTCGCGTGGCGAGTGAGCGCCGTATCCTCCCGGTACCCAGTAACCCCCGTCCGTGGACGTTGGTTGGTTGGAGCGAAGGACGGGGATCGAACCCGCAGTCTCGGCCATGGCAAGGCCGGATGTTACCGTTACACCACCCTCGCGTGAGGGGAGGACCGCACTTGCATCACGGTCCTCCACCCTCGTTCCGCGTCTACTGTCGCTTGTCAAAGAGCCCAGCTTCTAGAGCTGGTGGAGCGGGAGGGATTCGAACCCCCACGGGTCAGGCCCGATTGTCGGTTTACAGCCGAGTACGTTATCCAGTTCCGTCACCGCTCCGCGCTGGCGGGAGACCAGAGAATCGAACTCTGTCCTGAGGGTTTGGAGTCCTCTCGGTCGCCATGAACCTGTCTCCCACCTAACGGCAAGCATCAATCTAGGCTTCCTTATTGAGGGAGTCAAGCCTTTTCTTGGCATTTATGGAGTCTTCAGCGTTTTCCATCCCGCGAAGCCAGCGCCTCGGTACGTGCCGCTTGCCTTTGTCGCCCATGGCGAACCCGATCAGGGATATAAGCGCCCAGTCGAATGTGGGGATTTCTACAGTATTGAAGCGGAATTCGCAGTCAGGGTTGAGACAATGGCGGCGGCGGCGTATGAGGATGCCCGCAACCGCGCGAGAATTCTTGACCGAGACCTGGCCGCCACCACAAAGAGGACAGTTCACGCCTCGACCTCCTCTTCCTCAGCGGCCCGGACTGCGGTGTCAGCTGCTACTCCAAGCTGGCCCAGGTTGACCTCGCTCATGGCTAGCCAGTCCGTGCCGGTCTTCACTGAAACCCCGATGCTCAGCTGCGCTCCCATGTTCCAGCCCGCGGGGCAAGGCTGCTCCGGGATCGCTCGCGTCATCTCCGTAACCATCCTCTCGATACACTCGTCTTGCTTCGTTTTAGGGACCTCGACCAGGATGGAGTCATGAACGAGGGCGCGTACCGGAGTCTGTCCATAGTACAAGTCACCAATGTAACTAGGCGTACCAGGAGCCATGAGGCGTAAGCTGGCTTCCTTGATGACACCAGCCGAAGTGGACTGAGGAAAGTACGCAACGACCCTTTTAGAGTCCTCTCCTGGCTTCCAGCTTTGGCTCGCCTGGTTGTAAACATAGACGCTCCAGAACCAATGCTTATACTTGAATGGATGTTCGTCCCCGCCTAGGTAATGCTGCTTGAAGGCCCGGTCCCGTACGCTCTTCTGCCACGGCCCGAGCTTCGGACATACCTCGAAGTAAATACTCTGAGTCTTCTGAGCGCTGGCGCGCGTGAATATCTCAGGGTAGTTATTAACCATGCCAATAGGAGTAAGCCCATAATTGCTCCCGTGGACACACCGCTTAGCGCGGTCATAGTCACCCTTGAATCGGTCCTTGATAAGCTTGAAGTGTTCCCCAAGGTCCTTATCCGACCATTTCAGAGCAGCGGGCTGCCCAACCAGATGAGACGCCAGATATGCGTGGACGCCGAGTTTGGCCAGCCGAATGTAATCCGGATCTCCGGAGAACCAGCCGGTTTCGACAGCTTCAATACCGGCAAAGTCCGCTTCGATGAGCACGCAGCCTGGTGCAGCCACGAGACACGAACGAAAACCACTAGCCAGCGCTTCCGGCCCAGCTCTATCGGATACCACGTTTTGCAGATTGGGATTGACACAGGACAGCCGCAGCGTAGATGGCTTATGAAGGAAGCTGGGATGAAGCCGACCATCTCCACCCAGCCTCCTAAGTGACCCATCCACGTAAGTCCCCAGAACCTTCCCGATTTCGCGGTGGTCAAGGAGCTTTCCATAAAGAGGATCCCTGGTCCCCTTCTTTAGAGCCTGGAGGGTCTTTCGGTCGGTAGATCCTCTCCCTGTCTTGCTGTGCTTAGCTCGTCCAAGGGGGTGCCCTCGGTGGGCTGCATAAAGTCGAATTTGGTCTGGGCTGGATGGGTTGAAGTCGAGCGTTTTGACCCAGCGGGTGACATCTGCGTCGTGCAGATTAACGGAAGGCTGCTTAGTTCGATCAGCACAGCGGTGGCTCTTAGCAACTTCGCTAGCACCGCAGGCTGTGCAAACCTGGACGACTTCTCGCCGTCGTTCAGGTACTGCTCCAAGGTTATCGTCAGGTGCCCTCTTCCAGAGTTTAACTGGCTTAAGAGAGTCCGGTACGAGACCTTGGATTTCGCCATGTAAGACTGCCGTCTTGGTTTCGAGATCCGCTTTGAAGGCATCTAGTTTTACCTTGTCTACGAGAAGCCCTAGCTCCTCAGCTGGTCTTAGTACCTTTGCGTCAAGCTCCCAGACGTGCCGGAGGAATGTCGTCCACTGCCCCTGTCGTTCGAGATCCTTAGCGATTCCGTAAGCAACTCTGAGAGTCTGGAAAGCGTCAATAGCAGCGTATTCACCAGGGCTGGATCCACTGAGATGCTTCCAAGGACCATACCTGGAGTAGAAAGGGGCCACGTACCCGAGACCTCTTGGGGTGTCTGATTGGAGGATGTGCCAAGCCCACATGAAGTCGAGGGCTGGTTCGGATACAGGAAGGCCGACTGATCGAAGCCTCGCCGTATCGAATCGGGCGTTCCAGAGGACCTTAACTCCGGTGGCTGATAGTAGGGCTCGGATTCCTTCGGCATACTGTCCGCCAAACGGTACAGTGATTCCCTCGTTAGGGTTGCAGGAGAAATTGATTCGTAGGATTTCTCCCGTCCAATCCTCCACCTCTGCTTCATCTTGCCCGGCTTTTTCCGCCGTTTCGATATCGACTGCAAGCCAGATGTTCCCGCCTTGACGTATGGCATCTAGGTACTCCGCGATCCACTCGTTAAACCAGCCTATCGGGGGATCTACTACCGTATGAGCTGGGTCTTTTACGACGCCGTTCCTAGCCGCCTCCTGGGCGACCATTACGTCATGGATTACCGTCCCTAATAGCCTCTGCTGTCCCCTAACCAGAAACGCTGGATGGAACGTCGGCACCACCCATAAAGAGTATTCATCGCTCCATACCGTGGTGCCATGCCAGTCCTGTTGCTTATGCCCCTTACGACCAAGATTAAGAAGGCGACGGGTAGCGGAACCACCAAGAGCAACAGCAACCTTGTGGGATTCGCTTTGCAGTACCGGACGCAGGTACTGGTTGCAATGCTTGACCGCTTCATACTCCCAGGGGCTCCCATCGAGCCAGTCGTTCGGTGGCTGGCAGGACACAACGTTGGCTATCCGGACTTCATCCCGGTCTATCCCGATCTTCCGAAATACTCTGTTAAGCATCTCCCCGGAAGGCCCGACGAATGGCTTTCCGGTGGCGGCTTCTTTGAACCCTAAGGCCTCACCTACGAAGACTAGTGGGGAGCTTACCGGACCTGAAGGAGGAGCGAATCCATGGCCTTTGTCTCGTAGTACGCAACCTTGGCATCCGGCAGGCTTGGCGAGCACACACCCTCTGTCCACTCACCTGACCTACCGATTCGACCGGCGTAGCCTACGAATGAGAACTGGCCAATGAATTGCTGCGTCATCATGGTTCCGTCGTCTACCAGACCGACGAGTGGGGTTATCTCCCTTAACGGATCTGGAGCCATGAACCAATACTTCTTAGTCGCCAGTCCCAGGCAGCCGAATCCCAGTGTGCTGAGGAATAGTCTGCGTTCCACGAGTTAGCTCCCTAATCTTTAGAATCTCACTGTATAGCTTGACGTTGATAGCCAGAATGATTAGATCCATAGCCGACAACCCTAAGACGAACATCCCTATCCAGGCTACTTCCACTCCAGCTTCTCTCCTTTGGCTCTAGCCTTCGAGTAGCACCACTCGGATAAGCTGTCTAACTTCAGGTAGAAGAACAGGTCTCCGAACCACTTCCACATTAGTTAACCTTCGCTTTGGGTTGAGTCTTCAAATAGAACTCGCGGGCGATGGCTAGGAACTTCTCCTCATCGAACCCAGCGGAGTGTGCCATCCCAGAGAACAGTGCGCCTAGAGCTAGTACACCATCCAGATCGCACTTGTAGGTAGCCTCATTGTCGTTAAGCAGCGTGCTTAGTACCGCCATGCGACCGTTTAGCCGGTTTAGAAAAGCGGCTTCGGCCGGTAGCTCGTCCGGATCCAGAGTGAGGTATCTCCCCATCGGCTTACGTCTCAGCTCGTTCTTCATACTTTGACCTTCCAGTGACTAGACCTAGTGCTGGTCTGGAGGCTCTCCGTTTCCGCCTCGCGTTTGTTCCCTATGTCCTCGTCCAGAGTCTCCTGAATCTCCATCTGGTTGAGCCTCAGGTTCAGGTCGCGGAGGGTATCCGGATGTAGGTACATGGTCGGCGGGCCGAAGAGATAGCTCCGCGCTTGCCTCGCCCAGCTCGTAAGCTGCTTCGATAGCCACTTGGATACGCGCTCTTGTCTCGTACCACTTGACATCGTTCCATTCCCTCAGGATCTCGTTAGCCAGGTACCTGGCCACTTCCTTTATGTCGGTGCCCATAGGTACACCACCTCATCTGGAACGTAGACCAAACCGTCCTTCAAGGTCGCCTCGCATAAGACCCTTGACTTCGCGTCCGCTACCGTCCAACGGCTCACTACCCGATCGGTGACTATGCAGGTGAGACCATCCAGGAAAAGGCTATGGCACAGGCAGAAGCGCGCGAAAGGCCCGGTGAGTCTGAAGTCATAGTTCGACCCCGTGGCTGCTAGCTCTACCCTATCCAGCCATCCCCGCCGGAAAGCCTTATGCCTAATCGGCCTCTCGTAGTCATGGGTTTGGAGCATCTTAAAGCCAAGCTTCAGGAATCCCCCGTACTTCCATCGGTAGCTATGGCCATTGACGCCCTTGTTACGGCCCGGATACGGGCGACCGGAAGGACCCCGATACCATACGGAGTAATCCCACATCTACATAGTCTCGACTGCTACCGCCCTGGCCCCCTTGTCAGTAACTACTGGGATGTACGTAACTCGCTTGCCCGGCCTTAGCTTCAGGAATTCGCCATCGAATGCGGTCGCATGGAAGAATAGCTGTGGTCCGTTATCATCAGGGCTAATGAAGCCGTAGTTCTTTTCGGCTACTATCCCGGCTACCACCCCGGAGAGCCGCCCGACCTCTTCCGCTACCATTGGATCCGCTTTCTTGAAAGGGAGGGGGATGGACGGCTGCCATCCCGCCTCCCGGAGGTACTACTTAGGACGACTCGCGGTAGTTAACTAGACGTACGAACACCCTGAGCATGGAACCGCAGACGCACTCGAAGTTATCCACCCAGGCACTATCAGCGTTCTTCGGAATCAGGTGAGACTTACCATCGGTGAGCTTGGGCGCGAGGTAGGAGCGCGTAGCCCATTTACGACCGCAGCCCTTCTTGCCCGTAGGAGACTTGACGCTCTTCCCTTGTACCTCGTCGTACACGTAGGCGTCTCGGTCCACCTGACAGCTGACCTCCCAGTCCACGTCAGCCTTGAACTCCTGGCCGCCATGCGGTGTGAGGGCCGCCATTAGCTTCCGGCTGTTGCTGAAAGCTGGGATGGTCTTCTCCCCGAGCGCGGACAGGAGGAAGGCCAGCTCCGAACCGAGCTTCTTCTCGCCCACCTTCCCGTACTCGCGCTCCTGGGACGTAACCGTGTAGTCCAGGTTTTCCCCGGTGGTTACGTTAGTCAGTGCCTTATCAGCCTTGAACTGTGCCTTGATGCGCTGGCCCTTCTGGGTATCGAACGTGTCGAAGACGTTCGAGATGTCCGCAGCCAGCTTGAACCGGTACGTCTTCAAGGGCTGGGGTGGCTTGCTGAAGCTAGGGCTGTACTGCCGCGCTAACTCCTCGCTATCAATGTCTGGTGCTTCCTCTTCCTCAACTAGGTTCAGGTCGTTTGGGTTAGGCATTACGGTTCCTTAAATCTTAGCTCTGATCGGTGCGGTAGCTGGAGGATATTTAACGGGGGCGGTGGGCGTAGTGGTCATGACCGTCTCCGGTCCAGGACCGGTGGCTACACTGTGCGTAACTTCCACCGCTAGTGCTGCTGCCTTATCCGCCATATCTCCGGTTAACTTCACCTGGCCTAAACCTAACTGCGGAGCCTGTACGGCGATCCTGCGCACACCTTCGGCTCTGGCATTAGCAATGCCCTGTACGCTTGCTACCTCCATTTCATCTAGGAAGCTAAGGCCGCAGATAGAGAGGGTCACCCGCCTCTTGGCCTTAGTCTCCGCTTTCATTAAGGCGTTAGCTAAAGCCTCACCGCTTAGCCCGCCTATGCCCAGGGCTCCTAGTGACTCGTCGGTTCTTCCCGTCTGCTGCATCGTAGCCAGAGCACGAACGGTGAAAACGTCTCCGACTTGGGCTCTGTCCACGATCTGGATGGAGATGTCACGGCTAGCGCGGAGCTGGTCCGTAGCGTTCCGGGTCGCGTAGAGAGTAAGCTTCCCGTTAAGGACCACCCAGATGAATGGCTGGGTATGCCAACTGATACCCAGCTTCTCGCACAACATCTCGACATAGGTTACCCGCTGCTTAACGGTTAAAGCCCCGTAGTCGCCAGCCATGACCAAGCGTTCGATCTGGCTGGCTTCTTCCTCGCTGTACCTACCTACCCCCTTTTCCTTGCCTTCCTCGACCTTAACCAGAGGACTATCTGGCAAGGGGCTACGACCTTTCTAATGTCTTACGTGAATGTCGATGTAATGCTCTGTTTGCTCCAGCTCTACGCCATCCTCCAGGTCTACGATCTCACCATCGTAGACAATCAGGATCTTGCGGCGGCCATCAGGTAAGGCAAACCCGAAGGCAGCTCCAGCGCGGTCGCCTTCGATGGCCGTACCGGTACGGCAACACATGGCACCCTTTAGGTCCGTGTTGTCCCGCTCCGAACACTTCATGCAAGTACCAGCTCGCGGACCTCTTCTTTAGCAGGCTCCCAGACCTTCGGCGGCGGGTAGGCCTTAGCAATGGCCGCACGGATGGCGGCCAGGCGCTGTCGTAAACCGGCCCAGTCCTGCCGTACGATCAGCTCCCAGGGATGATCCAGGTTGCTGCCAGGCAGCCCACCACCTAGCGCCATAAGCTCGCGCGAAAGCACGTCGTCCCGAATCGATAGGATGTAGTCTACTCCCGCATCCCTTAATGCTTCCCCTACCAGACAGGTCCGCCATTGAGTTAGGGCTCTACGCGCCACCTCCAGCTCGAAGAAGGTCGCCCGACCCAACTCCATGTTGTCGATCGTCTCGTCCCAACGCATCACGCTACCTCCTCTACTTCCTCAGCCTCAGGTACCGGGATCCCCCTGGCCAACATCTCCTCCAGCTCTAGCTGGTGATGCGGCCTCCTGGGTAGGTACCTGCCCGACGCTATCGGGTCCTTCCAGGTTTGATCCTTACGCTCTATGCAGATGTCGTAGAACTGGCACCGGTTACCGTACTGGTAGCAGTCGTACGACCTCGGTATCGCCACGTTCAATGCTGTCTGGAACTCGTCCGAGCCCCAACCGTGCTTGACCTCTTCGTCGTACAGCTCCCATAGGAGAGTGTTCCACCTCCCTTCCTCAGCGGGCATGGAATCCATGTACTGCCGGATCATGGCCCGGTTACGCTGGTAAGGCCCGATTAAGGCAAACATCTCCTGAAGGACATACTCTGGTAAGAGCGTGTTCACCCAGAATTCGATGTTGTCTTGGTCGGTGGGTTTTCCGGGGAAGACCGCTTCCCATACCGGGACCTTTTGGTAGGCTCGTCCCAGAGTATGGCCCTTCCCGTCTTCACCGGTGAACTTCCACTTGGGTTGGAAGTCCTCACCATAAAGCGGCGGGTTAGCCATTCGGTAATAGAGGTAACAAAGGACTGAATTCTGCCGCTTAGGCCCGCTGTACTCTTTTGTTTCCGCATCGTAGTCATTCTTCCGCTGCCCTTTGATTAGCGGGTGGATATAGTAGGTCTCCACAGGTTCCCTTAAGCGCTGCTCGACACCTACGGTGCCGACAGCCATTTGGACAGACTGGCGATACTCTTCTATCCACTGGTCATTCAGGTAGGCCGTGGTCTTGAAGTCGTGAACGGAGAGGGTACCCTCGGCTCTGGACCTGAGAACGAAGTCAGGCCGGAGCATCTGCCGTACACCAGTGCAGAACTCGCCGTGCCGCTTGCTGTCGCTCTCGGCCGTGCCCAGGCCACACGTACATCCCATGACGAGGACGTACTCCTCCTCGACCGCGATCACCTCGAACTCCTCAATGACCGTAGGAAGGACGACCCTCACCCAGGCCCACACCAGGCCCTTGACCAAGCTGAATTGTTCGTCCACGACCGCCTGGAGGCCTTCTGGGGGCACTCCTGAGAAGGCCGCAGCCTCGATCTCGCGCTTGTATCGGGCCAGCTGTATGGAGAGGATCAGTCTAAGGGCTGTCTTGGTAGGGGCCTTACCGCTGGCCTGGACAGCCTTCAGGATCTCCGCGAGCGCGCCGTGAACGTAGGTCCCCGTCGCGAGCGGAATCTGTGTACACCGCTTTTGAAATCCGTACCCATACGGTCCCGCGTGGAATTGTAGGTACCGCTTCATTGGGCACTGCTGGAGTCCGGTTAGGAATCGGGTACGATCCGTAAGAGGTAGAGCCATTTAGCTTTCGCACTCCGCTTTGTATTATGCTTTCCGATTAGCCTTGACATGCTACCTTCCTTGCCGTAATTTGAGGCTGCCTGTCACGCCCTCGCTGCGTGAGGCAATAAACCCATGCTGGTTCAGGTTAAGGCAGGACGCACCGCAGGTACTAGACCAAGTGTGCTAGTAGATGCAGGACAGAGGCTACGACTAGTAGCCCAACTAGGACCCCTCCTGCCTTTAACCCCCACACTAAGACTCGTTCAATCACTAAATCCTCTCCTAACCTTAAGCCTCAATAGGCCCGCCATGCGCTCACCGCGTATCGGGCTTAACCCGCCGCGTTGCTTTCCCTGGCGGTCATCGGGTAAGCTATGCTTGCCGATGCGGGAAAGCAAGAGGAATCTTTCCTCAGGCTTAACTAAACCTGCTCATCAATCTGACGGACACGAACACCCCCGGAGACCAGCACCTGTGCATAAGGAAGAACTCGATACGAAGACCAGAACTAGAGTCTCTAGCGCTGGCGGCAAGGCACGAGCGAAGACCCTCACCGCAGACCAGCGCATCGCAATCGCCAAGGACGCCGCCAACCGACGTTGGAAAGCGAGACGGACAACCTCCACAACCGAAGAGAAACCCTCCTAGCTGGACTGGTGAAGGCCTAGGCCTCCCCAGCCTGGGCCTTCACCCACCAGGCCTTTCTGGAAGCCCCCAGCCGCCTCATATAGCCATCGTCCGCGAGGGTAGAGATCAGCTCGTACGCTCGCGACCGCCCCACCTTTAGCTGGACCTGGATCTGTGTGGCTAGGGCCTCCGACCCAATCCCCGGAGTCGTTACCGGCACCAGGCCCAGGGCCTCCATGACTAGGGTGCTCACCGCGCCTGAATCTGGTTTCAAGAGCCCGTCCACGTCCCAGAGCATCTGGTGCGTTAGTGCGCACTCATCCCTGGGGATGATCTCCAGCTCTTGGTAGCCCTTGTCCATCCCGGTTTCTTCCTTGGTCGTAAGGTACATGGCGGTGGAGCTGGTAGCCCGTAGCGCCCCGGCTCCCATGACACGATCAAACAATCTGACGTACCTGTCGTTGGTTCCACGTTGCTTACCTGCGTGTACGGTGCCGAAGAGCGTAATCCCTAGCTCCTCACACCAGCGGTTGTACGCCCACAGGTAAGCCATGATCGGCCGGTACTTCCTCAGGTCATCCCCTAAGAAGAGGCCTAGAACGTCCACGACCACGACACTTCCAGGCTTAGGTGCGATGGCTAAGAGCCCATGGCGTAGCAGCTGTTCCGGCTCACCGTTAGCGAAGCGCTCAAAGGTCATTTGAAGATCGTCAGCGTAACTATAATAGCCGGTCAGGTTTAGCTTAGATCGGAGTAAAGGTGTGCTGTACTCGTCCCACCTTCGGTCAGCTGCTATGTAGTACATCCCTGTAGGTGGGTTACTCTTCCTCCCGAAGACGGTCTGCCCTGCCTGTATCCTACGCAGCATCCACGCTAAGACGGTCGTCTTACCGGAGCCTGCTGCCCCACCTAGAAGATGGATCCTGCCTGCCGGGAAAAGCCCTTCCACAAGATCCATGGGGCTCCTGGCAGCGTATGCGGGTTGGTTGACGGGTGAGGTTGAAGACTGAATCTAATGCTTGCCGATGAGGGAGTCAAGGCATTTCTGTACCGCCTGCCTTGTAACTTTTATACCCAGATTTCTTTGTAACTTTGGAAGGGCTCTATAGAGGTAAGGGGAAAAGGCAAACAAACGCCTATCTCGCTCTATATACTCTAGTTACTCCAGCCGGGGGCGTGAAAACAAGGCCAATGGAACGCGGTACGAATACGAATATTTGTACGATCCGTCCGGGCTCGTTTGGGGGTCAAAATACGAAATATCTCTTACGCCTGCAATAGGTTGCAGCCAAAAATGCGTTTGTATTACCCCTTGTAATCCCCCCTTCCAAAGTTACAACGGCTTCGTGGCCTCACTGGGAGGGCGCGGACTCGCTGGCCTTCACCATCGTCCCTCCCGTTCGCAGTCCACCGCGATGATCGCTGCCGCTATGATGGCGTGGTCCTTGTGGGCGACCCGGCACCGCAGGCACCGCGTTGTGGGCCTGATGCGGCGGATGCGCTTCTTGTCTCGATAGCTCATCGGAGCCTCGAAGTAATGCGACTCGATCGGCGCGGACTCGCTGGAGGGGAGGGTCATCGGCGCTTCTTGAACACATATCCGTACCCGTTTGGCGACTTGCGGAACGCTTTGCCCTTCAGCGCCCGCTCCGCCGCTTCAAGCTGCTCAATCAATTCGCGCAGCCAGTAGGCCGAGAAGGGTTGATCGCACTCGCTCCAGTTCTCGTCGTCCTCGCTGAGGATCTGGACTTCGACGTGCAAGTCCTTGCGGGGGCTACGCGGTTGCAGCCGTACCCCGAAGCACTTGCCCTTGAACTCACGCTCGCTCATCTCTCCTCCCGTGGGGCCTGGGAACGGAGTGCGACCAGAGTGTCCATGTAGGCTTGGGCATTCGCCTGGTTGGCTACCTGAGCTAGGCGCAGGCTCTCTGTTACGTCGGCTAGCTGGGCCTCCACAGGTTGGAGCACCTTGCGGCGATACTCGCGTAGGATCTCCACCCGCTCCTGGTGGGCGCGAGCCCAGGATGGAACGGCCGCAATTTCTTTGAGCGTTAGCTCGATGAGGGGGTCGCCTTCGCTCATGGCTGACGGTTCTCCGCGTCCAGGACTTCAGCTTCCTTCGTGCTGGCTATCCGCTTCATGGTCTGCTTCTCCAGGGCCTCGACCTCGCGTAGGCCACGGTTGAACAGCCGCTTGGCCTTGCGCAGGATGGCCAGGTCGAATTCAAGCTCGCCGGTACGGCCCTTCGGTCTTCGTTTCAATCAACCTCCTCTCTCGACTTGTGGCGTGGTACAGCCTTGTACGAGTGCGGGCGGAAGAACCGCTTGCCTTCGATCATATCGACCACCTCCCAGCCACCCGGCCGCCTCACACGCATCTCTACGATGCCACCCAGACGCATCAGGGAGGCTTCAGAGCGCTTATCCTCGCCCAGGTGGCCTGAGATGGCTTGGGCGTACGCTAGGCGTTCCTGGAGGGCTATACGCAGCGCAGAGGGCTCGTCTACCTGGCGTGGCTCACCAGCCACATACCTGGGTTGGATCTGGTAGATGATTCGAGAGTCTTGCACAGGGCTAGTCCTTCCCGAACCCTTGCGGTAGGTCCAGCCCTTCCGCTTCGTTAATGGCCTCCTGGATCTCATCGAAGGGATCCTCTACCTCGTCCAGGCTTAGTTGGCAGGCCTTCTCGATAGCCGCTCTCACGGCTGCCACCGCTTCGGCCCAACGTTGCGGTCTGGACTTCGGCTTCACCGCTCCGTACCCGCCTTGTACCCCGCTGCCCAGGCCTGGACCAGTTGAGCGCTGATCGTATCCATGAGCTTGGTGAAGGCCGCATCCGTCAGTCCTGGCACAGGGAATGGAACCTCGCTG
>Ga0137435_1000256_pt1 | contig 18437 bp, 28 predicted proteins | sample EasRivERMGT100_2_FD_104904 | JGI IMG/M metagenome (GOLD analysis project Ga0137435, IMG submission 104904) | Soil microbial communities from meander-bound floodplain in the East River, Colorado, USA - East River MetaG ERMGT100_2 | ecosystem: Environmental > Terrestrial > Soil > Floodplain ... | reverse complement strand
TCTTTAGCGTCTGTTGCGTTTTCCGGGGTTGCATCAAGTGACGTAAACTCCGAACCCCGTGTGTAGGGCTTACGTCCATCAATGGCCTTTTCCAAGGTCAGTGATTGGTTAGGGGGCTCTAGCATGTCAGGGCCGCATATAGCTTGCATACCCTTCAACCATGCGCCCCTGCCTTGCGGCTTGAATACTCTTTTAATGATGCGCTCAACTCCGGCTACACCGATTTCGCCTCGTGGGCGTAGATCATCCTCAGTAGCACCTAGCTCCTGTAGTTGCTGGTACACAGCAGCCTTGGCCTTCTCATCGCGGAAGGCGCGATCCTTCTTAGCCTTGACTACCTTATACCCCTGTAGGGTCTTACCTTGCTGTAGTATCCTACGCATGGCTTCGCCACGTAGCTGGTCACGCCAGCCTTGTAGGACTTCAGCTTGATCCAGTGCCTGAGACAGTTCCTCATCAGACATGGCGATGCTCTCACCGGGATAGTAGGCCAGCTTCAGGTTCTCTTCAGCCCATCCTTTAAAGATACTGCATGTACCTCTAGCTGGACAGTAGCTCGTCCGACAGTGAGTACCAGCGACTACCTCTGATCGGGTAAGGGCGTAGGCCACTTCCTTGCGGAACCACGCCAGATCGTCAGGTGTGACATCGTGGTGTCTGATTTTACCGTCTACATGCGTATAGTTGGGCTGGATCACTGAAATCTTGTAGTGTTTGCGCTCTCCGTACTTGGCTATGAGGCCACACAAGTAGAGCAGCAGTTGTGGGTTCATACGTATGTTTACGGGGACGTACCCATTCTTGTAGTCGATGACATGAATGAGTGAAGGCGTAATAAACCCTACGTCCAGCGTACCGAACTCGCCTGTCTCCGGTATCTCCAATGTCTGTTCGCATATCAGTTCGCATCCCTTGCCGTGAAACTTGTACTCTTGCATGACATACTCAAGTGCAAGCATCACTCCCTCTACAATATCAGTATCGGGGTGATTAGGGGTAACGCCCCAAGTGATAGCGTCAGCGAGTAGCGCATGGGCGGCATCGCCCCGCAAGCTAGCCTCGCTAGGAAGATTGTCGTAGAGCTTTAAAGCATCTACTGATCCGGGGCATGACAGCCAGCGATATGCGGCAGAAGGTGGTCGTAGTGTAGCGTGTTCCATAGGTGGCTTCCTAGAGGGTGGTCCCTGCTATATAAAGGGGTATAGCAGGGACCATAAGTTTAATTCGAGTAGAGGTAACAACTCTTCAACGGTAGTTCTAGTTCGTCAGGTTCGTCCTGATCTTCCGGTTCCTCCCGGTTCGATACGACAAGACCGCATAGGTGTATGTCGTAGTACTCGAATAGGGCTTCATCCGGCATGACCTTTTTCCTTTCTCTACGGTCCAGTTGCGGGTACTAGCCACGACTGGACAGGTGCTAAGGGTACAGAAATCGGTATCGGTGCAGTCCTAGCTGGACTTGCTATTGCCGCTACCGGCAACCCCGGAGTTGATACAGGATCAGGAGCAGCAGCCGGGGAGATAATCTCGCCCTCTCTTTCGTCAACTTCTGGTTCATCCTGTAACGCCTCTACTGGATCGGCACTCTTCTTACGTGTCATCACACTTACTCCTACCCACTAGTGGGAGGCTTCCTTTAAAGGACTTTACTCGTCCTCTTCTTCCTCTCCTTCATCAAAGTCAACGTCCAGATCGTCAGCCGCTGGATCGTCGTCATCGACAGGCTCGTCAGCCGTATCGTCCGCCAGCGGAATTTCCGGCGGCACTTCAACCGGGGCAGTACCCTCGTTTACCGGCGCGTCCGTCGATACAGGGGTTGCTTCACTCGCCCCTTCAGGCGGGTATGGCTCTGCACCTTCAGCCGGTACAGGAACCGCTACAGGCTGATCCTCTGCCGGGGTTTCGACCGGATCGACAGGCGGCACTTGCTCCGGTAGTGTCTCGCGGGGCGCAGCTTCATCATACGTCTCGCGTTCCACCTTCGTCTCTACTTCCTTCTTACCTGTCATTAAAGCACTCCTTCCTAGAGTGGGCTACACGACGATCTAGATGATCGACGTAGGTGCTGCGGGCTGTGCCGCAAACTGCTGAATGACACCAGTAAACCGGGTATACAGTTCCGGATACTGGTCAGGACGTGCATCGGGTAGGCGGGCGATACCCATTTGACCCAATACGCCCTGAAGAGCGGTTTTGAGCGCCGCATTGTCCAGATGCGGTTCGATCAGAGCCATCACTTGTGCCTCTGTGACCGCCGCAGGGGCCGCAGGAGCGGCAGGAGCGGCCAAGCCGAACGGATCGACCACGGCAGGGGCGGCGGGCTGTGCGGAGGCCGCAGGGGCCGCTGCGCCATTCTGCAACGCTGCCTTGATAATCTGTAGGTCAGCGTGGATTGCTTCGAGAATACCAGTCATAAATCTTCCTTCTGCTTCCTTGTTAAAGTACGTCGGGCAGTCCATTAAGTACCGGCATAGTCGCTGCCCCGACTATTAGGTATAGCACATCGCGTTGGTTGCGAATGTCCTCATGTACGATCCCCATAGTATTAAGATACTTGAGGCGTCTACGTACTATCTGATACGGAATGTTCAAACGCGCTTCTAATTCACGGGCGCGTAGTCCGTTGATTTCATTAGCTAGCTCACCTAGTATCTTCTCGTCTGTACGAGGGTCTTTAAGGCGTCCCCCACGACCGTCAGGCGTGGTACTCATGTAATCTTCAAAGTCCGGTATCTCGTAGTCAGGTGGGGGTTTAACCCACGATATGCCGTCAGAGATAATCGGTATCTTTTCCTTACCGAAGTCACGGCTCTGTATGATGAGCCAATTCAGGCCATCGAAGTTGTCGAAGCCTTTGCCTATGAATTGTATCTGTGCATCGGGCGCACCAGACTGTGCTACAGACCCTGAGATGCTATCCATGACATTAGGGACACCACGATTACCGCCAGCAGGAGACTTGCGATCATGCTTAATAGACACGATGCTGCAAGTGTACTCGCTTGCTTTAATGATATCATTGATAATCTCAATCTGTTGGTATTCCAGATCATTGAGGTTCCGGGAGTACACAGTCATATGATCGTGGAATTTGTTTACTGGTTCGATCAGCACGAACCACGGGCGCGACGTATCTTCACGTATGATGCGCTTAATTTCATCTGCACCCTGCTTTCCCTTGGGTAGCTCCCCGGATACTCCATTCTGGTCCCGGCTGTCTTTGGTAAAGAAGCGTAAATGCTTTAAAGCTTCTTTCTTCTCTTCCGGAGTAACATCGGGCCATTGAGTTTCAATCAGGTTATCCAGTTGCTCCCATAGCTTACGCTTGAACCGCTCGTCGGTTTCCTCAAGCGCACAGAACATGACGTTACACTTTTTGACCGGGCGGCCCCATAGCGACCTACCGAACAGTAGGTGCAAGCATAGGGCGTACATCAGAGTACTCTTGCCTAGCTTGGCAGGAGCGCTAAGTACAGTATGAGTGTTCTCAGCTATGAAGCTGTTAATCAGGTACGTCACGGGTACGATAGGATCGTCCATGATGTCCGCGAAGCAACGTACCTTAGCGAACGGTGCTGTGATCGTCCCCGTAAGTTCTGGGGGCATAGTGATAGGGTCAGGGGCGGGCAGGAGCATCTTGCCCTCAAACTCATTAATCGGGTGGTTCAGTACGAGTGACAGGGCTTCAGCAGCCTTACGCTTATCACCTTCATACAGAAGTTCCGATAGGAGACTGATCGGGGTTCTACGTCCCTCAGTCTCATCACCTAGGTCATGCACACCGAAGTCTTTAATGCCCTTCCCGTCTCGGATGCTAATATCCTCGTCCAGCGGCCTACCAATGTCCCGGCTCGCTATCCTGTAACCTTCACCGGACTGGCGAGCGATATGACCTAACAGGTGCGGCACCCAATCTTGAACCCGTCGCTTGGCTTCGCCATTGAGCGCTCTGAATATCTGTTCGTCACCGGGGTACTCCCCGTTGTACTTTGACGCTGTACGGGGCTTATTATGGCTCACAGGGCCTATATGCGCCACGAGCCTACGCAGTTGAGCGGGCGTGAGGGTGTCCAACGGATCGAAGGGGCGAATTATCCGTGAGCGCCTATGCGGGCGTTCTGGGGTATGCTCACCTTTACGGGCGACAGTTCCAGGCACCCTCACTATACGTGCCGCATTGAACACGCTCTTATCTATCACTACCTTGTCAGTAGAGTAGCGAGCGTCCAAAGCTTGCAGAGTTGCTTTAATGAGGTCCGTACTATCCTGATCGTTGGGCATCGGTTCAAGCTGGTATTTAGCGTGACCGCCATTGCCACTATCGACTAGGCAGGGGACAGGGAAACCATGTAGGAAGGTAAGGTTATCCGTAACCTCTTCCATGTACTGAAGCGCGAGGTTATGTTCCTCTTCGGTACTGGATATGCCTGAGATGCGTACGGGATCGAAGTCTAGGAGCAGCCCACGGCGCTCGACTATCTCGCGATCTGAAGTGAATGCGCCCGCACGGGCAGCTATGATATGGTTGGTACTACGTGCCAAAGCTTCGGGGACTACGGGGTTGAGAGTTACGTATATCCCGCCGATGCCGTCATTGTCATTAGTACAGATTGCGTTGGCTGCAATTACAGGATCATTAAAGTATCCCGTTGAAGCCTGTCCCCGGTAGGCTGTCAAGCACCGTATCTCTACCACCTGATCGGGCGTGGTGAGTTGTACTCGCAGGGATTTCTGGACCGTTTCGAAGTCCGGGTGGACAGACATTGTTTGGCTTTCAAAGAGACTTGAGTAGTAAGTTCGTCCCTTGCGGGCTGGTCAATCTGGACCGCTCTGGGGGGAGTGTCAAGCCCTATTTTGGGGCCTAGAAACGAACACCCCCGACAGGTTCTCCAACCTGCCGGGGGCGGCTAACCTTTCGGGAAGCCTTACTCTCATCTCTTCGCCTAGGGGAAAAGGTCATAACCCCTGTGCGTTCCGATGGAACTCCCCCGCATATACGGGCGGTTCCTGAGAGTGTCAAGCCCCCGAAAGGTAAGAGAGGTAAGAATGTTCCACGTGGAACAATCCTACCCCTCCCCCTAGCATACTTTAAAGGATACCGTCAGCATCCTTCAGCTTGCCCGGAGTATCCAGCCCTAACATTATACGGGCAGGTTTAATATAACGTGTTTCGAGATACGCTTCCATCGCCGCACGGTCGGCACCTGCCGCCACACGCTCTTCGATCTTCGCCTTGAGGTAGGCAAGGCCGTCCTGACCAACCTCTTTCTGGGCAGTCGGGTACTTATACTTGGGATCGGTAGCACGACCCTTTTCAAAGACCTCTGCGACCACAGAGCGAGTAACCTGAGTGATGACCGGATCACGCAGCACCTTGGGCTTTGTCTCGCCCGTACCACGCTTACCAAGCTCGCCAGTACGGAGAGCCTTCAGGGCGTTGTCTACAACCTCACCGAAGTCAGTGGTAGCGCGATCACCGTCAGGCTTCACTACCAGCGTCTGAAGCGGGTCATTCTTCATGGCCGCGTCATACGTTTCGAACTCTGCGTTATCCTTTTTCGTCTTGGCGACGGCGGTGGACACGCGATTGGTGATGTAGGCGCGCACGGCAGTCTTGAGCAGCCGCATACGGGCCTTTTGCTCTACTTCCGCCATGTCAAGCTTGACGATAGGATCATACCCGTCAATTTCAAATTCGAGCAGGGTTTCCGGGTTTGCGACTTCCAGCGTAGGAGCCGGGGTAGCTTCAAGAACAGTAGCCATAGTCAATTCCTTCTTTCATGTTTCCGATGTTCGGTAGGTAGGCGGTACTGGACACCGAATGCGGTGTCAACACCTTTTTTACAATAAATCAAGCTGCCATGAATTATCTAGCCAATGAGCAGTCTTGTTATTCACCAGCACATAGTACGATCCCGGCTGGATATGGGGATTACCATAGTTGGGGGTATCATAGCCTTTAAAGCATACTACCCCATTCTCTATGCGGTGTTTGACCTTCTCTCCTTTCATCACTCTATATACTTGCATACCCATCCACGGATGTGGGGTTTCTCTGGCGACAGCCAGCTTGACAGCAGCGAGATTTCTACAAGCTTCGTTGTAGGCGTCATTAGCCACAGCGACTGCCTTTAAAGTACTCTCTACTCTAGCCTTGGCTTCCGCTATCCGGTCAGCATGTGCCATGTATCGGCACCACTGTTAGCATCTCCAAGTTGGACAGCATTTCATGCCGATCCAGCCAGTAGTCGCAAAATTCGTAAGCCGTCTGATAGTCGCCTAGCGGTATATCGTCGGACGTGATCTTAGCGAGCGCCCCAAAGGCTAGCTGCACGGCTTCCGCGCCCTCTTCCCGCGCTATGCGCTGGCAGTCTTGACATTCGGCTAAGTGACCCATGAACGTATGAATGAACCGTATAAGTCCCTCATCGTCCGGATCGTAAAGAATGACCCTCATTGGTATGACCTTTCTGGTTTGGCTCGCCCACCATACTTGGGCGAGCGAGCCTGTCAACCGCTATTTACAATTCCTCGCGAATATACTTCAAGGCTTCACTGGCACTACCGCCAAAAACCTTGGAGCCGTCGCGAGTATTGAAATCGACGCGATTAACCATAGCGTCCGATTGGCAAAGTGCGCGTAGCACGATCCTAGCGGCATAGTGGTCAGCGTCAAACTCGACACGACCGGCATTACCGGATACGAATATCCAATGCATATTAGACCTTTCTGTAGTTTCAAAGAGCCATCAAGATGTTCGGTCCTGATGCACTCAGTATAGCAGGGTTTCAGGAGTATGTCAACCCCCCTATAAATTATATTCCAACAAAATTTCGATAGCCTCCAGTGCCTCTCCGCGTACTTTAAAGCTAGCCTTCTTATTAAGGTTATGATCGGGATGCCCGCCCTGAAATATGTACCACCTGTACGGTGCTACTATATCCTGCATGAGCGAGCAATGCTTCCCATTGGTACGGTTTACAAACCGCTCACCGCCGCAGGGGTCAGCTACTACTAGTATCTGCATCTCTCTGTCCCTTCTTCCATGCCAAGTAGGCTTGATCCATTTCACGCCTCCTACGGCGGAACAGCCTGAAGTCTTTTTCCGTCCAGCCGTACTTGTTGCGCACGTAGGCTTCCATCCATTCCTTCATTGTACTCATTGGATCACTCCAATTAAGACTAACATGAACAGTACGTAGACCGCCCCTAGAAAAAGGGTACAGGCGATTATGAGCGTTCCGAATAGCCATCTAAACACTTTAAAGTATCCCTTCTTTATCTGACGGCTCTGGCGCACCTAATATCCTCCATACCCGTACATGTTCATTATCCACCCTACGGGTGATAAAATACTTGGGCTTGCCCATACGCTTGCTTCGCGTGAACTCGTAGTAAGTGGACTTTCTTCCAGCCTCAGTGGGCAGGACTACAGACTGTCCGGGTTTCAATGCACGTACTGCCTCGGTTTCCGGGGAAGCCATACGCGTCTTGTACCCATTAGGGATTGGTACGTCATCTTCGATAACGTAAGCCATCTCAATCCATCCTCGCTATATCGTAGCTATCGTCGGGCTGGGTGATAGCGACCCACGAATGCGGATAGATCAGGATAGTCTCATCCCTGAACGGTATCTCCGCCAGTACGGGCATATCGGGATCACCACTATAGGATAGCGTATGATCGTCAGGGTTCATATGGAAGCCTTTAAAGCTATTCCATCCCCCTATGTAGTTGGTGTGGAACTGCTCGGCGGCAGGGCGCGGGTCGGACAGGTTCAGGAAATCCGGTATGTACCCTACAGCGTCCATAGGCTCCCTATAGTAGCGATTAACCGCCTTGTGCATGATTATACCTAATGGCATTGTATGACCTTTCTATTCGTCTGGATAAAATGCTTGTACTACGGCACCTAATATGCACAGTACAATGAACAGCAGGAATGAACCTGCCAGTATGTTCCCGGCTAGCCATATCATCTTAGGTTCCTCTCTATATCGACCGCAGCCGTTTTCATGAACTGTCCGAAGCTCTCCACAACGATCTTTGCAGCGAGTATCATTACCATTGCCCGTAGGTTCTCAGGCGCAGTCTCGCATACGCGGCTCATAGCTTCCGCAGCTTCATGGGCGGCATGTTCCGCCAAGTCCGATGCTATTTGGGCCTCAGTTGCTGGCGCCCCATGCGCCATGAGGAATTGCTTTAAAGTATCTTGCATTACTCGCACTCCCGTTCTTCCTGTATCGCCAGCGCTTCCGCTTCCAATTCGCTATACAGCTTTTTAAGCATCTCATGGCGATCTTTGAACATCGCTAGATCACGGGCAAACTGCATGTTGTCAGTATAGCCCTGATAATCGCGCCCGTGGGGGTGAGTGCCTGATAGCGCGTCCATAGCTTCGCTAAGAGCGCTCATAGCCCATGTACGCTGTTTCACTAGTTCATGGCGGCTAGTGCCGTTCATATTGATGAGCGGGCGCATCTGATTGCGCGTGAGTTTGTAACTGTTATCCATAACCTTTAAAGCTCCTGCTTCACACGGATGCCAAGACTTTCCAAATCGGTAGTCTCAATAGCTCCGCAGAGTTTCAACCCGAATTTGATAGGGATACGGAACCGCTCTTGATCCCGTTTCCAGCGCTTGGTTTGCCCATTGCGCCTAATAGACCAATGGTTCCCATTACGCATCTGTATTTCAAGCATGTTCGCGTCCAGCAGACGCTCGATTATGGCGATTGTATAGGTAGGCATCTTTAAAGCTCCCCACTAATGCCGCAAGCTGCCAGAAACTTGTCCCGGTTGAACCCGCTATTAGTACACTCGAAACTGTAGCACAGCTTACGGGCGAGCGCTTGAACGGCTAGAATTGCTTCCTGCGTATTGGCAAGGTCCAGAGACATGGCAATGTCCCTTGCAATCAGTTGGTATGTTTTGCGTGACACAGTATGACCTTTCTCGGTTTTCCAAATTCGCCCCATATAGGAGCGAGCGCCCTAGGCCTAGCATGGATATTAGGTGCTGTCAATAGCCATGTATAGGCTCTTTAATGGGCGCTATACTGGCGAGCGCTGGAGCGGCTAGCAGGGGGCGAGCAATCCCTAGCCGGGAACTAGGGTTAGGGGCGCGGGCTGGATCGGGGGCGCTCACGCGGGCAGGGGGCAAGGGTCAGGGTCTAACGTGTCCGCTATGCCCCCAAATCAGCCCTAGGATAGCGGCTAGAGCGCCAAGACGGGGGCGGGCTAGGGTAGGGTAGCGCTCGCCTATCGACCCTGCTTAAAACCGCTTAAAACGGCTGGTCGAACAAAGCGGGAACAAATAAAAACCCCTGCCGGGTTAGGGCAGGGGCAGGGGGAGATAGGAGAGGGAAGCTTTAAAGCGCTTTAATGGTATTGCGCCTCCCGCTTGTCGAGTATCGCGCCAATGGTTTCCCGGAGCGCTGTTATGGCTGCTTCAGGGGTGGAGCTATGGTAATCGGCTGACTTGATACCGTTCAGCAGGATTGCGTCTGAATAGCGCGGGGGCAAGTCATCTGCGGTAATGTCAGACGCTTGCCCGTATCCGGAAACCTCAATTCCCGTACGCTCGAACGCGGCAAAGCCGATACGGCGGAAACAGCCCGGATGACCGATACTGAACGCAATGTCCGCTAGGTTCATTGCCTGACCCTGCTTCTTTACCGTCCAGCTATGGCTAGTCCTGTTACGATCCTGCTTTGCAGAACATACCGCCACGACCTCGACAGGGTATCCGGCTTGCTCTAGCTCATCAGCATAGCGTGATATTGCCAGCCCGTAGTTAGACATAGCTTCAGCGCTCACGGTACAGTTGGCAACGATATTCACCGCCATTGTAATAGCCGGGCGATGACCGTGATCACGCTTGCGGTTTCTCATACACATGGGGTTTCCGCTGAAATAGCGTCCTACAGATAGAGCGCCCCCTGCTACCCCATAGCTGTATCGTGTCACGCTATCCATTGCGGGGAGCGTGGCGAGCGCTTGCGCCATGCGTGACGCTCCCTCAATCCAGCCGTCATAGGCAAGCTTTAAAGCGCCCTCATAGCCTAGCTCTAAGTCCCATGAACGTGACGGTCTATCCGTCTTGCTGCTATGCTGCTTCCATGTCCTAGGCGTCTCATCAATCCAACGGATAAGAGCGCTTAAGCTATCGTGATGCTGATTATACTGCATTAGAATATCCCCCCTTCGTTGCAGTAGTTGGCAATGGGAACCGCACGTTCCAAGCGCTCACGGGTAGAAGCGTCCAGTTCCTTCCATATATAGCCGTCTGCCGCTTCCTGCCACGTATCACCCTCGGAGATAGCTATTGCCCCCTCGAAGCTTGCACGGGGGGAAACTGACAAATCTGTAACGGATTGCTTGGCGGCTTCCGCTCGCAATGCGCGGCAATATTTCAGCCATGCAGGGTTGATGCAAACGGCTGCTTCTAATGCCTCATCAAGATCAACCCGGATGACGCAATACCGATCTAGGCTGCTGCTATCCATTTTTTGGGCTGTATTAAATTCACGTGTTGCGCCACGCATGGCGGTATTGCCAGCAGCTACTAGAATGAAATCCGGATGACGTTCAATGCGCTTATCAGGGAAAGCGCAGTATCCGTTAGCAGCAGCAGCATTGAGCGCCACGACTACGCTAGGGTCTGAACGGTCTAGCTCATCAAACAGAAACACGCCGCCAAATTCATAGGCGCGGCGGAAGTCTGTAGAGATGTAATCGCCCCCAAACATATAGCCAAACAGCTTATGCTCTTCAAACAAGCTTGCGGCCATATAGTATGGCAAGTCCAGAATGTCGGCTATTTGCTTGCCTAGCGTAGTCTTGCCTGTACCGATGTCCCCGACTAGGTAGACGTTGCGACGCTTTAAAGCTTTCCTCAAAACACGCGGCAGAACCGCGTGAGCGTGGTCTACAGTCACGGGGGGCAAGTCGGGTATCTCGAATGTGACGCGCCTAGGCTGCGCTTCCTGTAGACGCTTTTCAATGGCGATTAGCTCTGCCGCTAGCTGCGCTTCCATAGCGGCTTGGATCGTCGCCATGTCAGCCGTTGGCAAGGGTACAGCCGGAACGGGTACAGTAGGCATTGGAACGGTATGGAAGCGCTTTTGCGCCATGCGCCTAGCCGCAATGGGGTTTTTACGGGCAACAGCATAATAAGCGGTTAGCTCACCATCCGGAAGCATAGCTGCGCTTGTGGCGGGTACGCCTAGCAGGGTCGCCAGCAATTCCCCCGCGTCACGCATGGCGCGGCTATATACTGTAGTCGGCTGGACAAAGCCGTTGCGCGCCCCTGCCGCGTGAGCAAGCGCATTGACTGCGGTTTGTATCTCCGCGTCCGATGCATCGGCAGATTGAAATTCAGATTGGTTGTGCTGTGACATGGTAGTTTTGACCTTTCTGTGATGTAGGAGAGTACCCTACGCTATGCCCTAAAACCCGCTAGGGCATAGCGTAGGGGCGCGATACGGTATCGCGCCCCCCGTTGGTTCATTCGGTATCGTTCCCCCCGTCTACGGTCAATTCACCGCCACAGTCGGGAACCGGGCAGTTCATTACCGGATGACAATGCGCGGCGGTGACGCGAGCTAACCAACCACAATCCGGACATTCGACCTTCAGGAGATATGTTTTCTTTTTGGGGCGCGGGGGCGTCATGCCGTGCTTTAAAGCTGCGTAGGGCATAGGGCCTAGAATGTTCAGGATAGGCGCAGCCCAATCGAACCAATCCGGACCTTCAGTAGTGGAGCGCATAGGCCCAACTAGGCCCAAAGCAGTAGCAACCTGCTTGAATGCTTTGCCATGTCCTGCCTTGATGCCTAACCCGGCATGGATCAATTCATGTGTCAGGATACCGGCTAGGCGCGCATCGGTTTGCGTTGTCGGGTTCAGGAAGATTTCAAAGTGTCCATCGTCTGAAGCTTCCGATGACCAGCACTCGCCTATCACGGATGACTTGTATCCGGTAGACGTGAAGCCGATTGAAACACGGGTATTGATAGGGATTGGACAACCTGCCGCTTCAAAATGCGGGCGGGCTGCATCGACAAAATCATTGAGCCAGCTTTCGCGGGTATCGGCGGTAACGTTGTTCTGTGTATCGTTCGTCATGGGGTTAGACCTTTCTGTAGGGGCAGGAACCGCCCTGCCCTGCCGCCCTTTTAAAGCATTGGTCGGGCAAGTCAAGCTAGGTGTCGTTTGGCATTGTTCTCATCCGGGCGGGCGCTCGCGTGGTTCGAAACTATGCAGTATGTCAAGCGGTCATTTGTAGCTTGGTGCACAAACTGTGCATTGTTTCCTGTAAAGAAACTTTTAGCCCAAAAGTTTCCTGTAGAGAAATAGGCCTAGGAAGCCCGCAAATGCCCCTTAGAGCGCGTCAGCGGTTTTCAGGTCCCCGAGTACCCCGGAAGGTCGCTTTCAAACTGTACGGCCTATTTCACCTTTTGTTCTTTTGCCGTATCTGTCCGTCACTTTTTGTCGGATGTATCCGTCATACCCCGATTTATACAGCAATTTCAATGGGTTACGGGGATAGGAAATGTACTAGCCGTGCACGTATGTTTCCTATTTCAGTAGGATTGTTCCTACTGGCAGAACAACTACAGAACATCGGCAAGTGAGCCATAGCTCCGCAAATTGGCAATCCGGTTGTCGGTTTTGTCCCCGTTTGCATGGCTCACGTTGCCTAGCGGTATCTCGCCATACCACCACGCCCATATGACACGGTGCGCGCTGATAGTGGTACCGTTCAACGGTGCACCTAATGAGCCGTTAGCTTGTTTGTAGTTTAGGGCAGGTTTATTCAGGTGCTTGGCATTCCATGTCTCAGACTTGTCAGGGTTATACTTCCACGTTAGTTCACCTGTATTGTGGTTGTAGTTGAATAGCTTTCGTATTTCTTTCGGATACATTGGTTTTACTCCTTTAACAGCGGTGGAGTTTCACCATTAGCACGTTCAAAGCAATAACGTCAATCACAGCAATAAAAGTCCCGACTACCTCTCCCCCGATAATAAACATACTCTAAGTATACTGGCCTATTTATACTAGGTAACATACTGTATACTCTATTATGATTATTGAAACATTGAGGGAAGTGTGCGCGGGCGCGATTGTTCACTGTGAACGCTATGATGATAATAATAGCGCTATACTATAGATGCACAGTTAGTAGGGAGAGATACAGTATAAATGTTAGTATAGATTTGTTTTGTATAAACTATACTTATGCGGCAGGGGGCATATATACTAAGATGCTTTAAAGCTATTAAGTATAGTGTAAGTATACATGCTTTAAAGTATATCATACTAATACTTGATACCCTATTTGTGTGTTATTATGTTTATACTTGCGTACTACTTGAGCTATATTTAAATAAGTATATTTATACTGTAGCTATACTTAGCCTATACTTGAACTATACTTGGACCCCGCCACCGGGTCGAAAGGCAGGGCGCCATGATTTTCGCGGGTAGCACTCCCTCATACAAATTATCAGTTTATTTGCTAAAAGTTATACAGAAAAGAACAAATAAGCAACGCCTGTGGATAGAAGTGTGAATATAGGGGATAAGTATACAGAACACGAAATAAAGTTATTTCACCCCTTGACAACCCCTCCCCTCCGGGGGAACCTAAGACCATGACCAGCCTAGTCCGAACCAACGATGCCCTGCTTGCCCTAGAGAAAGCCCTGTGCGAACAGAAGGGGAGCCTGACCCATGCCTGTCACTCCCTCTCCATAAACCCCTTGGAACTGCACCAGTGGCTCCTAGCTGATCCGGAAGTCTCTCAGCGTATTCGTACTGCCCAGATGATAGGGTATTCTAGCCTAGAGGCTGTAGCAATCAACAGGGCTGTCCACGGTGTTACAGAAGATGTATACTACCAAGGTGAAGTAGTAGGCCAAAAACAAGTCTACTCTGATGGACTGCTACAGACGGTCCTAAAAGCTAGGGTGCCGGGGTACGGGGGAGATGACACCGCCACTCACGGCAAACTCACTGTAAACGTGAACGTCATGCCACGGGCTCACACGTATGAGGAATGGCTGGTTCACAGGACTGAGCAGCTAGCTCTACCAGAACCTGACCAGTCGCCAGCAGCGGAACCTGCGGAAGAAATCGTGTATGCCGAGTATAGCAGCCTACCAGACCTCCCTGCCCCGGAGCTACTACCCAGTCTCGCCGGGGCAGGGGGACAGGGTGTATTAAGAGACGTACTTTAAAGGAGGAAGCCATGCAGTTGAATTTCCATATTAGAGAGATAGCGAACGGGATCGTCGTGGGGTGTAATCATCCGTATGAAGTATACGGGCCTGAAGGGGCTAACCAGCGGGAAGTATACTTTAGCGAGTTCGTGGAATTGATGGAAGCCTTGCCGCAGGTGGTGCTGGAAGCGTGGCACAGGTTAAAGAAGCAGGAGCATGACAGTGCTACAACTAAGCCCGCTGATCCGGAGCGGTATCCAAGCCACGAGCCTAACGGTACAGGAATGTATGCCGTGGAGCGGGACCAGTATGCGGAGGATGGTAGCGGGCTACGGTCGGGCCTTAAAGAGCAGTACGCTCAAATGTACGGGCCACAGGGGCAGATGCAAGCTGATCTAAGTGGTCAGTATCCGCGTACTGCCAAGGATGCACTGGAATTGAATGAAGCCATGCGGCTTATGACACCATCCGAGAATGATAGGCGGCAGACGCAGCGGCAGGAAGCTGACAGGCTGGAACAGATACAGGAGCAGGGGGTACAATCGTGGCGGGACAAGATGAACAGCACACTACCGGACAAACCGAAACACTTGTCTGCGGACGATGCGCCGGACATTCAGGACAGGCCATTCTAGAAGTACGGTTCCTGAATACGCGGGAGAAATACGAGGCGTGGATGCAGTCTTTAAAGGACGCCAAACGTGGAACTAAGTGACATCAGCAAGGAACGGATCAATACGATCCTAGAGCCTACTGCACAGGCTTTGTACGATCATATGAAGAACAATCCACCTGCTAGCGATGACCCTATGCAACAGTGCAGAGAGATGGTGATGATCGTGCTTGTGGCGGCAATACAGGCCAAAAGAGCGGCGACAGTGTGAGTACACTTGGGATCATAGAGGCGGAACCGGACGGTAAGTGCGAACTGTGCGGTAAAGAAGCAGAAACTAGGCCATACGGGCCTAAAGGTGAGGAAGTATGCTTTAAGTGTGGTATGAAAGATGAGAAAGCTGCGAAACGCGGCTTTAGAAAGTTTGTGTTAGGTGAGTGAAGTATGGGAACCACAACCGGGGCCGCAATCTTTAGCGGTATCTGCGCGTTTTGTACTGGAATTGCTCTATGGCGGTGCAAGAGGCGGCGGCAAGTCGTCATATTTATTGGGGGACTACCTACAAGACATAGAGCAGGGGCCGGGGTGGGCTGGTATCTTGTTCAGGAAGAGCTACCCGGAGTTGGAGGAACTGATAAAACAAGCCAAGGAAATGTACCTCCCTTTAGGCGCGACTTGGAAGATCAGTGATCGGACGTTTACGTTTCCAACGGGAGCTACTTTAAAGCTACGTCACATCGACAGCGAAGATGACGCCAATCTCTACCAAGGCCATGAATACGCATGGATCGGATTTGATGAATTGGGCAACTGGCCCAACCTGAACGGCTACAGGAAGCTTAAAGCGTGTCTCAGGTCTACTGACCCCAAGGTCAAGTTCCTGAGAATACGTGCCACGGCGAACCCCGGAGGCCCCGGACACCATGAAGTGAAGAACTACTTCATCGACCATTTCCCTGTGGGCTTTAAATTACTTACTACCCCAGAGGGTACTACAAGAATGTTCATCCCTGCGAAGGTGACGGACAACAAGATACTACTGAACAATGATCCGGGTTATATATCTCGGTTACGGGAAGTCGGATCGCCTGAACTGGTCAAGGCATGGCTGGAAGGTGATTGGAATGTCATCACAGGTGCGTACTTCCCGGAGTTCTCTACAGAACACCACGTCATTGAGCCCTTCGACGTACCGAAGCACTGGATGCGCTTCATGTCTGGTGACTGGGGTAGTGCCTCACCCTTCTCATTTCATTGGCATGCCGTCTCAGATGGTACGGTATCTATACCTGATACAAGAACTAATCCCCTATCATTTGATGGTAAGTACCGCTATCCCCGCAATATCCCAAAGGGTGCGATTATTACATATCGCGAGTGGTACGGTGCTGTACACGGGATGGTCAATACTGGACTTCGATGGCCTGCTAGCCGTGTCGCTCAAGGCATCATAGCTAGGACGCCTACAGATGAGAAAATTACGTATAGGGTCTTGGACCCTAGTGCTTTCAAACAGGATGGAGGTCCGTCGCACGCTGAAGTCATGGCCCGTGCTGGCGTCTTTTTCCGACCAGCGGACAATACTAGATTGGCTGGTTGGGGCGCAATACGCGAACGACTTACTGGCCTCGATGCCGACCCCGACATCAATCAAGGTGTTGGGACTCCCATGCTCTATATCTTTAATACTAATCCGCACTTGATACGGACGCTTCCCGCGCTACAGCATGATAGTAAAGACCCTGAAGATTGCGATACAGATGCGGAGGATCACGCACCGGATGATCTTCGGTATGGGTGCATGTCGCGCCCGTGGACTAGGCCGAAACCTCGTATGCCGTCTACTGGTCCGAAAACCATACAGGAAGCGACTTTAACGGACCTGTTCAATGATCGACAAAACACTCTTGCCATAGGCAATTATGGAGGGTAAAACAGCCCCGCCAAGCCACCGTTAAAGCTGCCTAGGGGGCCGTATGGCTACTGCGCCAAAGTCTGAATATCCCGCTGAGAAGAAGGGCAAATCCAGCGAGGGGACGACGAACCGGCGCGGCTTCTGGCAAGAGCAGATTTCCAAGGCACAAAAGCGGTGGGACCCGTTTCAATCGGACGGTGATGCGGTCATTGATCGGTTCATGCTTGAGGGCAGTCGCGGAGCCGACAAGTATAACATCCTGTATTCGTCTACAGAAACAATTAAGCCTAGCCTGTACGGGCAGACCCCCAAGGTGGCGGTCAAGACCCGCAACCAAGATACCGAAGATACTTTAAAGGTCGCAGCAGCAATGCTGCTAGAACAGATAGGTCAGTATGCTGTAGACATGCTGGACTTCGACTACGTGCTGCAAAATGCAGTATCTGATTATGTTCTCCCCGGTATGGGTACAGTCTGGGTACGTTATGATCCCAAGTTTGCGGCTGTCTATGATAACGATAACAAGCCCGCTAAGAACGAGGACGGCACCGACAAGGAACAAGTGACATTTGAGGGTCTAGCCCTCGACTACGTACACTTTAAAGACATCCTATATGGCTCCGGTAGGTTCTGGCATGAAATACCGTGGGTAGCTCGGAAGGTTTACTATACCAAGACGGCGGCTAGAAAGCGCTTTGGTAAAGAGAAGGCTGACGCTCTTGCGTATACGTACAATGCTCAGGACCGCAAGGATAAGAAGGATGAGGCCCCGAAGCGACAGGCGGTTATATACGAGATTTGGGACAAGGAAGCTATGGAAGTCGTCTTTTATTCGGACGATTACCCGGACGACGTACTGGAAACAAAGAACGATCCCCTGCGTCTTACTGAGTTCTTCCCCTGTCCGCGTCCGATGCGCGCTGTGTGGTCAACGCGCACCTTTGTCCCGAAAGCCCTGTACGCGCAATACAAAGCACAAGCTGCGGAGCTTGATCGCCTCACTGAGCGTATTCGCTACTTGACAGAAGCTTTAAAGGTTCGCGGCCTCTATGACGGCTCGCAGGAGAATTTAGCCAACGTCTTGGACGGTCCCGGCAACAAGATGATCCCGGTACAGGACTGGGCATCACTGATGGGGCAAGGTGGGATCACTGGCAGCGTCCAGTGGGTGCCCATTAAAGACGTAGTGCAATGCCTTACAGAACTCTTCAAGCAGCGTGAGATTTGCAAGAATGAGATATACGAGATTACCGGCTTTTCGGATATTGTACGTGGGGTCAGCAAGGCATCGGAAACACTTGGCGCGCAGCAGATTAAGGCGGATTGGGCAACAGGGCGTCTTAAGGACATGCAGCGTGAAGTACAGAGGTTTATCAGGGACATTATACGGCTGTTTATTGAAGTAGCCGCAGAACATTTCTCTGAGAAGTCGCTGCTTCTGTACTCTGGCCTCACGATCCCGCCGCCTACGCCGCAGGAAATACAGATCAAGCAACAGTACCCGCAAGCTGTACAGCAAGCACAGATGACGGGTCAGCCACCGCCCCCGGCACCGCCGCCTACGCAGGGCGAGCAAGTACAGCAGATGTTCAGTACGGTCGTGAAGATGATCCGCCGTGACAAGCTGCGCTGTGCTGCGGTCGGTATAGAGACGGACTCGACAATCCTACCGGATGAACAG
>Ga0137435_1000255_pt1 | contig 18514 bp, 37 predicted proteins | sample EasRivERMGT100_2_FD_104904 | JGI IMG/M metagenome (GOLD analysis project Ga0137435, IMG submission 104904) | Soil microbial communities from meander-bound floodplain in the East River, Colorado, USA - East River MetaG ERMGT100_2 | ecosystem: Environmental > Terrestrial > Soil > Floodplain ... | reverse complement strand
GACGGAATCGACAAGGACGGGAACGAAATCCTCATCGCGCAAATCGGCGAGGACTTCAACAACGTCGCACGCATCACCCCGTTCCAGAAGAAGGGTGAGGGCAAGACAAAGGACGGGAAGCCTGCCACGACCTACGAAGTCGAGGACCCCGACCTGCAGGACATTCTTGACGACGACGACGAGCCGGAAGGTGAAGTTATCGAAGTCGAGGGAGTCGAGGACGACCCTGACCCGGACGATGAGGACGATGAGGACGAGGACGGCGGCGACGATGACGACGAGGACAGCGACAGCCAGGACTAGCGTGGGCGCGGAAAAGCTCATGCAGCACCCTGTGGCGGTTAAGCGCAGTAAGATGCGCCCTCGCCAACAGGGTAGAAATGGCAGGGTCAAGCTCAAGAAGGGGCCTGACCTCAACGTTGCAACCGCTTTGCTCGGCTGGCTAGCAAGGATAGCCGATGGGCAAGGCACCTACGTACCCTAGCAACCATAGTTTAGTTTGGAAGGGCGGGACAGTAGGAACAGATGCAATCCCTACGTGCCGGAATGCCTACGATGAATCATCGGAAGCGCTGGCACACGCTAAGGGTTGGGTAGACCCATGAATCCCCTGACAGTGTGATTAGTTCTTACACTGGAAGGGAGACATAATGAGACACATTACTATGACCTGTGAGAATCATCCAGATAAGCGTTGGACGGCGAAGGAAATTGCTGTCAATAACGCTGACGGTCAGCCGGGATCAGAGTGTCCCTGTCCTGCCGGATGCTTGATTCTAGTGTAGGTCAGACGGGGTTAATCACCCTGTCAGGGGATTGGTGGGTTAGATAACTTAATAGGTGCTGTGGGCTGTCTGACCCAGTGACGACTGCAACCTCGTTATGAGACCTAAGAGACCTAGTCCCGTGAGTCGGATTTAGGCTGTCGAGGGCGGGAAGCAGGTCGGACAGTCTACAGTCTCTATTAGGTAGAGGCTTAGAGAGGCAGGTGCATAACGCACGAAGAACTGAATACTGAGAATCAGTGGCTGCTTCCAACAGTCACTATCGCTCGGACTGCTCCGTCTGCTGAGACGTTAGAACGTTTCAGGGCGTTAGCTGGTGAGACAGCCCCTTGTGGGCATACCAGAGATGAGGATGGGGCTTGGCCTGTTGCACATCGTGTGTGTATGCGGAGAGTTCCGTTTATACCGCAGATGCTATCTGCCACGAAGTGGGATGACCCCTGGAAACACCGTAACGGTGAACCAGGGGTTAGGGTTAAGCCGCAATCTCCACCTAAGACGCCCAAAGCTAAGCGTCATTTCTCAGCATATCCACGGACAAGTCTGAATCAGTAGACACTGGATGGTAGGGAATCACCAGCTGGTTCCCATCCACCTACTGTCTAACAGTAGAGACTAACAGAAAGAGAGGACCTCTCTTACACATGAAGTAATCGACTGCTGGCAACAGTAGTCTACACACGGAGGCTTCTATGCAAAGACGTGGTTGGAAGCGACCTCCATTTGCTGACCTGAAGTGTTTGAAGTTGGAACGTCAGCTTAAGCGCGAGCAGCGAAAGACACAGAAGGGAGAGAGCAATGAGGTCATCAACACACACGTTAACCAAGAAGCACGTCATAAGAGCGGCTAACGCCCGCGAGAGCATACATCGTGGTGCAACCACAGGTGCAGACTGTCCCGTCTCCATGGTATTGAACGAGCATTACGTTCCCTTGGGATACACGGTCTACACCTCCGGTTCGGGAGTAGTTACTCTCAAGAGCCATGACTATCCAATTGCTTATGCCGAGCTTCCCCGAGTAGCCAGACGGTTAGTACAGGCATTCGATGCCAGGGAAGAGAAGTGGTTCTACAGGGACTTACCTCTCACCTTTGACCTCGAATTCAAGTCCCGCACTGAATTCGTATGGCCAGAATCTACTGGTCAGTTTGTATTCGAACCGCGAGGCAATCCGAAGTCCTAGACTGTCGGACGGTTTCTGTCTGTAAGCAGACAGATTCCGCCTGCCAATCTGGTAGGGAAAGAGAACAAGGGATGACAAGAAAAGAGAAGAGGATGCTGAAGCGCTACCTCAAGTTCGGCACAGTCTGGAGGAGGAGGAAATTAGGGAGATGCCCTGGAGATAGCCGAACCTTTGTCGGACGGTAGCCGATTCCTTGGAGTCGGCCTCCGCCTGCCAATGCAGGAATCTAAATAGATAGAGCTAGCTCTTTATCCAGAGTGAGCACTGGCCGGCTGTCGCAGCCTCATGCAGGAGGTATCCGGTAGCTTCCCTGCTCTGGTTGCTCCTCTGGATAGACAGCTAGCTCTTAATAGAAAGGCGGTGTCTAGGTATGACCACAACAGAATGGTTAGAGAGAGAGATTGCTGACTCTCTTGCCTTCATAGAGGAGATGAAGAAGACTCCTGGTGAGCCTCATCAACACGAAGAGGGCACTGACTGTCTTTCCAGAGATGACACCATCGCTTATGAAGAGGGAGTGCTGTCACATCTCCTGAAGCTCCAGGCAGCCTGGAAGGAGCAGACAGCAGTACCGGAAGCTTTCCGTAAGGAGTTCGCATGAAGTCAACTCACTGCTCTAATGGGCTACACTCGAAGTGTAACGGACAGCGTAAGTCATTCACTACGTCGTTTAAGTGCGAATGTGCCTGTCATAAGGTGCTAGCATGAACACGCTCTGGTATTGGCTCTGCACATTCGCCGTCTGGTCAGTGAAGTGGTCTAGATGACCGGATGGCTGGGAGATGTGCCAGAAGGTAAGCGGATCGTAGAGGTGCCTGCACTCTGCAAGGATTGTCAGCACCCGTTGAGCGATCACGCCTACGAGATGGCTGGCAAAGGCTGGATGTGCTTCACAGACGGCTGCTTCGTAAACTGTGTAACCCGTCCTATCTCTTAAGGCCGGAAGCAGAGGATAGCCCTCTGCTCCTGTTCTTAAACAGGTAATTAAATATAGAGAGGTGGTGATAAGACCACATGCCAATGTACTGCGACTTGGAGCAGGTGAATCGGCACAAGGCTATAGCCGACAGTCACCTGCGCCTGCTAGCAGAATTCATATGGATCCTCAAGGGACACTCCTACGCTGAACGCCGTCGAGATGCTCCAACGACTGAAGTCCTGGACGCGTCTTTCATGACGGAAGACAACGTAGTAGTGTGGGCAGCCATACGTAAACTGAACGGCGAGACAATGCTGCACCAGCACCGTCTACACCTGACTGACAATCCTCACAACGACGGTAGCCACGTGCATGCAATTCTGCCTCTGTTTATGCAGGCTGATTCTCTCCAGAAGGTCACTCTCTCAGAGAGAGACGTGAAGAGAGCCTACGACGACCTGCACGACTTCCAGGGGCTACGTGTTAGCACGTCTCCTCTGTTCCTCAATGTAGCAGTTCCTGCCTGACCTTTCAGGCAACAGGAAGGATTTTCAAGCGTGTTAGTTAATGGGATCGATTTGAACCAGTGGAACAAACGGCTGCAGGAGAGACAACCTTCTGAGGTCGTACCGTTGGCCCGTCTTGAGTGGCCAGCATGGGTTCCCCTGGAAAAGGGCAAGAAGCACAGACTACTTCGAGTAGTAGGGGACACAGTGGAGTGTAAGTGCACAGCACAGATCTCCGTCTCCTTCTCGCCCTGCACGGATGTTAACTGCCTCAAGAGCAGATACCATCGGTGCGTGCGGCAGGAACCAGAAATCCCTCTTAGCCCGGTTGTGACGTGGTTGCGTCACATCGGAATTGTCTCACCAGGCAAGGTTCGCTAGAAAGGGCACCCATGGTAAAATCAAACGACATCAAAGTCGTCAGCAAGAGCAAGAACAACAGACGAGCGGAGATCATCGTGAATGGCCAGACCAAACACGTTCGCCTGGAAGAAGGACAATGGCACTGGCGTCAGCTTGGCCCTGACGGCCAGACGCTTGTACACGAGACCTACAAGGTTTCCTGAGGCGAGACAGTTGAGGCCAACCCCTTGGTTGACCTCTTCTGCCTCATCTTGAGAGCCCTGATAACTGGGAGATAAGTAGGAGCGACGGCTCTGAAAATATCATACGAGGTTAAGGGTTACAAGTGAGGGTTATATTATGGGAGACCACCAATAGAGACAGTCGCGTGCTGTCCTAATTTAGCCACATCGTCGTTGTGGCCTACCGTTTACTTTGGTAGCTATTGGTGGCTCTCCTAATACAACTCTCTATAGACAATAGAAAGGTGGTGATACACCTGACTGAAACAACTAAAGAAGAAGAGCGTAACCGTAGGGCTAAGGTCAGCAGGATCAAGCGGCTGAAGGCCCGTCGGCACAAGAAGGTTATGCGGCTCAGGTTCGGCAGATGATATTCCTACTCATCTTTTTCCTTGTGGCTATCATCTTTGCCTTTGGCATGGGTTTCCTGGCTGGATACCACACTGCCGATAAAGAGGCAGAGAGCCATCTCAGTGATCTACAGATGGTGAAGTATGCTGCTTGGGAAGCATCTGTTGGACAGATTTCCATGCATGACTTCGGCAAACGAGTGCTACAGGTATTCAATCGCTGATGGACTATATACTGATCATACCTGAGTCTGCACAGCCTCCTGGTACACCTGAGTGGGCGAAAATAGACATCGAGCCAGGAGAGTACAACCGGCAGGAACTGGCGTCTCTTCTTCGGAAGCATCAACACAATCCTGAAGCAATCTACTTCATTGCTGACATGCTGGACGCAATGCCTCGCCTATAGGCCAGCGGCAGGGGACAGACCTCTGCCAGTGTCCTTTAGACACGGAAGGGTGGTGATACACTCTGACAACAAACGGAAGAGCCAGAGACTTAATCCTTAAGTCATTGAGAGAGGTATCTGAAACACTGGCTACTGACGCATACGAGACGAACGGCTTCAAGGGCTTGTTCCATCATCCATACATGCAGGCTGCTGTCTTGATTGAGCTTGCAGCAGAGAAGTTTGAGGCACACTCGAACCAACTGCTGATGGAACAGGCTGCTGCTGAACAGCACGCTGCTGTGGTAGAAGAGTTCTGTGAGGACGAGGAGTACTTTGATGACTAAGCAGTCATATGAGTCTCTCAAGGAAGAGAGAGATCATCTTCGTGATTGTGTGCCGCAGATATTCGCTGCTGCCATTGAAGGTTTAGCGGATGCTGCTGTGGTGACTCACAAGAAGTACACTCTTGACCACGTTCTGGCTGCTGTTCAACAGCTATCTTCTGCACACAAACCATTCAGAGAGTGGGCTTATGCTAAGGGTCTACCCTCGACGGAAGGTCTGCGTCTGCATGTGGAGAGCAACCAGGAACAGGTTCTCATGTACCATGATAGGTTACTCACTAACCTGCTCAACCTGGGAGCGGAATTGGAGCAAACTCTGCGAGAACGCTCTCAGAGGGCTCACAGCTACGGCCAGCGGCTAGCACAGAAGCTAGAGCGTCCATCCTCTCACCAAGGTGACCTGTGGCAGAACTGTCCGTCCTCTGGGTGTGCAGAGTCTCGTCGCGTGCTCAACGAGAAACCAATCCCTTGACTCCTGCGGAGTGGCTAACGAGAGCCAACAAAGAGGGATTCGGTCAGGTGTGGTTCTCAGTTACCTGCTGTGGCATGAAGATGCACATAGATGGGTGCAAGAACTGTGGGACTAAGGTTGAGCCTATGGATCTTATCAAGGCACACGGCCTGGAGACAGTAGTCAGTAGAAACATGTTCCAAATAGATAACCCAAAGGATGGAGAAGGGGTTATGGCCTGAACGGCAGATGGTAGCTGTCTTTATGGAGACAGCCTCCACCTGGTTTTCAGTAGAGAGGCAGGTGATCGAAATAGAAACGGTAATTGAAGAGAAGACCTTCCCTAACGGATTTAAGGTTCAAGTGGTTCCTGACCAGGAGCCTTCCAATCCCAGGGAGTTCGACAACCTGGGTACGATGCTGTGCTACCACAGTCGGTACAAGCTCGGAGACGAGAAGACCGATTCAATGGCCAAGCTCACTTCCGAGGACTCAGTCTTCGAGAGGCTTAACTCGCTCGAAGGTCCATTCATCTACCTACCGCTGTATCTTATGGATCACAGCGGAATCTCTATGCGAACGAGTGACTTCGGTGACTACTGGGACTCAGGTCGTGTTGGTCTCATCTACGTTTCCTTGGCCAAGCTAAAGGAAGAGGGACTCACACAGGACGAGGGCCGTAAATGCCTGCAGTCTGAAGTGGAGACCTACGACAACTATCTTCGTGGTGACTGCTATGGCTATGTCGTCTACAACGAGGACAATGAGCCTGTTGAGAGTTGCTGGGGTTTCTTAGGAGACGCTACCTACGCAATGGCTGAGGGCTCCTCCGTGGCTGAAAGCCTCCAGGGATGGAAGGAAGGCTACGAAGAGTCCGTAACGATGTTGAGCAGTAGGTTGTACACCGCGATTCCTCAAGGGCAAGAAGGGTGTGGAGACTGTGGCCAAATCACCTGTGAAGGTGGTCCAGACTGTGCTCGATCCTAATTAGACGTCGGAGGCTAGGACTCTTAGGGAGTCCCTGCCCCTGCTTTCTAGCAGGAGAAAGAGGTGATATCTAATAAAGACAGAACTACAGAAACAGAATCTAAGAGAGGCTATTGATAGCACTCCTGATTATCTAGGTAGATGTTTGTACTTAGATAATCAGGGTGACAAGTGCTTCATCGGTCATCTTCTGGATAGAGTTGGGTGTCTTCCCTCCTTCGAGGAGCTCACAACAACTGGATATGTTTCTTCCGTGGGTGATGATCCTGAGGAGATGAACGGTTTACCAGTTAATCATATTCCTGGATTCTTGGAATGCCTGGAGAAGAACTACGGTCTCTCTGAGGACGAAGCCAAACAGCTTCAGAACGAGAATGATCGAAAGGGTCGTATTGGCATAGAGAGAATCAGTCGCATCAAGCAGACAGCTGAATTTCTTATTGTTTAAGGACGGACGGTAGCCACTACTGGTGGCCTCCGCCTGCTCTATAAGCAGGGGAAGGGTGGTGAAATAAATACAACAACTAGATAAGGGAACAGTACGTAGATTCGTTACTGCTGCTGCCGTTATCGGCTTCATGCTTGTGTTGTTGTTCTTATTCCCTATCAGGGATAAGGATGATCAAGTAGGAACGATAATTGGTGACGCGGTGTCGATGACGCCTGTTCCTACAGAGAGGACACCCACACCCGAGCCTCTCGAGCCTACACCTGTACCTATTCCCACACCAACACCACAGGTGTACCACGGCTTGGAGGCTCTGGTGGCAGAGTTCTTCCCTGAAGCGCCTGACACGTGGATAGCGATATTCAGGTGTGAGTCGGTGAACTTCAGAGAGGACGTTGTGTATGGTCCCCACATTAGTAGATCCGGTGACCGTGGCCTACCACAGATAAATGAACTGCACGCGTGGAGGTACATGGACAGAGGATGGGAATACTACACAGCCGAGAGGGATCCACTCAAAGACCTAACAATTGCAAGAGAAATAGCAGATGAACGAGGCACCCAGCCTTGGTCATGTGCTCACATATTGGGGCTAGGCTAGTTCTGCCCCTGAGTTCGAGTTGAGGCTAAAGCTGTGACTCCGGCTTCCTCGGACTCAGAGACAGAATTAGAGAGGTGGTGATTAGTCTGAAATTCTTTATAAGTCAGGATCATGAAGATAATTACTACATGATTCCTGCTCAGAATAGGCAGGACTGGAACGACTGGCTAGGGCTAGAGTACCCGGATGAGCTACCAGAATTTGCTGAGACAGTCGGAGACGATCCTGCCTGGATGGAGTTTGAGAATCCTCAGAGGTACAATGGATAAGGAAAAGCGATGTGCAATTATCCAAGAGTCCATCGATACCTTCCCTGCGAGGCTCACCTCTGGATGTATGTACAATCCGCACTCAAAGCTAACCTGTGCTGCTGGTCATGTTGTGGAAACAACCATAAAGAACGCGCAGCCCGGAGATATAGTCTTTCCTGAGGATTATCCTAAGGATGGTAATAGGGTAGGACTCTGCTTCAATGACGTGTCCTACGCCATAGCCTTTCTGGTGCTGGATGACTTTGTTCCTGCCTATGTGGCGGTAGACGCTAGGCACACCACTAATCTGTGGTCGTACAATGATTCCCACTATCAGCATCCAGCGGACGTCAAGGCGTTTCTCAAGTCTGTCAAGGAAAAAATCTGCGATGAGTCTTAGGCGGCGGTACAAGGTAGACTTCTCTATCACTGGGAAGGACCTCTTCTACGTTGAGGCTGAGAGCCGAGACGATGTAGAGAAAGCTGTGCCAGATATGATCGAGAGGCTGCTGACGGAACCCGACCAATACGAGGACATGATAGGCCATCCTAAGTTCACTATCGAGAAGAGAGTCATTGAAGTGATTCCCTCTACCTCAGATGGTGAGCCTTTGGGCCATAGCGGCTGATATCGGACGGTAGGCGTTTAAGGACGCCCTCCGCCTGCTGCTAGCAGGGATTGGAGGTGAATCTAATCGAACTACAAGTGAATGTAACCATGGAGCTTCCAGAGGCTATCAGGATTCTACGAGAGACTACCCTGAAGCAGGGTACTCGTATGCTGAAGTCTCAAGACAGGGAAGGCGTGGAGCACTACTGTGCTATGGGTGTGCTTAATCATGCCATGAAGCGCGTGCAGGACTACGGACTACAAGTAGCCCTTCCTGCTGAGGTTATATGTCCTCTCTGTCAGAGTATTAGCAGTCACCTGATGGCTCCTATCGGACCTATGCATCTGAACGACTACCACCATTTCTCGTTCACGCAGATAGCTGATTGCCTGGAGGGTATCTATATCCCTGAAGACGAGGTGAAGCGTGCCTAGCGAGAGACAACCACCACAAGTGGGTAACATCGTGTATCCCAGGGGAAGCCCACAGAGTGCTGGAGTTGTGACTCATGTCTATGACCAAGCACAAACAGACGAACGTTATCTGAAGTATCAGTACTACAGGTATCGTGTAACTATTATTCAACGTAGTGGCAAAGAGGTAATCATTAAATACTGGGAGTTCTATTCTCCCTACGTTGAGAAGCATAGGCAGCGGTTCGAGAAGCACAACGAGAGGCTTCTGGATCTCCAAGAGTTAGCCGATAATCTATGAGGTACCGAATAGCCTGGTGGGTCACAACCATAGGTCTCTGGCTTGATAGTCTAGCGATGCGAATCAGCACGTATGGCTGCAGAGAGAAGCACGCTCAAATGTATGACCGATTCTTGCCTCCAGACTGGAGGGACATAGGGGAATAACTAGAGGTCAGCGGTGAAGGATAGCCCTTCACCATTGCTCTTTAGAAGGGTGGTGATACGAACTAATGATAGAAGTATCAATACCAACTCAGGTTTCTCGGATAGAGAGCTACGATGCCTATCTCGGCAAGCGTTCTTCAACGTATGAGCGCCGCTGTGCCCGGTATTCAGTAGCCGCAGAGCCTCTGGTGCTGTTGGACACCGACACCCTCGTGGATATCGGTGCCGGCTGGACTGAGTTCGATGCCTATCTGCGGACTGTGCTTCACTGGAGAGGTCGCTATCAACCACTGGACGCTGCTCTGGACGGGATAGACGTTGAGCAGTGGCTCCCCAAGCGGTCTTACGACTGGATGGTGGCTATCGAGCTCGTAGAGCATCTCTACAAGCCGCTGGAGTTCCTCAGGAGGATAGAGCCGATGACCAACAAGGGAATCGTGCTCACCACCCCTAACCCAGTCTGCACAGACGTTCTGGGCATGGATGAGGATCACAAGACACCAGTCTCCATTGAAGACCTGCACTCTTTGGGGTATACTGTGAGGACGAAGAACATCTTTACCCCGCAGGCCCCTGACACAATTGTGGCCTGGAAGTACAGGAAGGGAGACCCCCAATGAGCATCTTTGTTGGCGTCATGTCTGTCATTATGATCATTGGCTTAATCCACAATCTGGTTAAGCTATCCAAGGACGAGATGGCTCCTGGAGATCACTCTCGTGGAATCTACGTGTTTGCCGCTCTGGTTAATGCTTGTTTGGCAGCATGGGGATTCGCATTGCTAGTCCGATAGTTCGGAGACTAGGGCTGGAAGTTATTCCAGCCTCTGTCCCTGCATTAGCGGGAATAACCTAATAAGAGAGGAGGTGAGTAAAGTACCTAACAATCCTAAACTGATAATCCCATCTCAATTGATGGATAAACTCTATGCTTATGTTCATCATTCGCCAGGAGAAATCAGTGGATTCGGTCTTGGTCGTCCAGACCTGGAAATCCCTAACTCTGTAAGAATTGAAGATGTCTTCATTCTGGAGCAAGAGGTAATGGCTGGACACACAGAACTATCCGAAGAGGCAATGGCGGATCTCCTGTTCACTCTCGTAAAGAGAAACAAGGATCCGGAAGACGTTTGTCTTTGGTGGCACAGTCACCCCGGCCCTCAGAAGGAGACAGGCTTCAGTCCTACTGACCATGCAACAATCGATAGAATCGGTCTGCTTGGTCGTGACTGGATGGTGAGCCTGGTTCTTACCAATATTGTTGGTTACGCACAGCTAGACTTCTACCGTCCCGCAAGGGCATGGGTGGAGATGGAGATAGTGCGTGAATGCAGTCCCAAGATCACGGAGAAGGTGAAGAAGGAGATCGATAAGCTCGTTACAAAGGTACCTCCAAAGCAGGACAAACCTGCTAGTAACTTTCGGGGCTCCGAAGACTCCAGAAACGGTGGTCGAAACGGCGGAACCAGAGGTGTTAACATCTACGGCTATCCCGTCGTCTACAACGGAGAGCACCGAGAAGCCAATCCCTGGCAACGAGACATCGACAAGGACGACAAAGGCAAAAACGTCATCATTGTCCCACCCTCTTCCCGTTCCGTTCCAGCACCCTCTGCGGCTGAGAAAAAGACGCTCGAGGAAGAAGCTGATGACCTCTATAACCGAATGGTGGCTGAGCTTGGTGACTCCGGAGCGGAGATAACAGACGAACTCCTGGAACAAGCCAGGAAGGTAGCTGATGAAACCGCTGCTGATTTCATTGTTGATGGTGAAGGTGGCATAATCCCAGCGGATTTCTCCCTTCCACCAACCAATGAGGCCGGAGAGAGTCTCGAGGATGACACCATAAGCGCAGAGGTGGAAGAAGATGAGGAAGATGAGAGGCGGGCACGCCGTGGACGGAAGAAGAACAAGAAGCGGAGCAAGTCCCGTCGCTAACTCATTCAACTACACCTGAGAGGAGGTGAGGATTATCGTAACAGAGACAGAGGAACGGAAGGCTCCAGCAGGATTCGTCGGTATTGATTACTGGCGACAGCTGGACATGGTTCCGATGGATAAGCTGAGGGAAACCCATGTTGACCTCATCGGTGCTGGCGGAATTGGCAGTCCAACCGCCATGTCCCTGGCCAAGATGGGGGTGGGCTCGCTTCGAGTCTTCGATGATGATAAAGTGGAGTCTCACAACTTACCCAATCAGCTTCATGTTCTCAATTCACTCGGTATGACAAAGGTTGATGCGTTGACTGCACTGCTCGCGCAGTTCGTTGACGACACAACTGTGCTGACTCCGAAGGCTGGCCGTGTCGATGACATGACTGCCCTCAAGGGAATCGTAGTGAGTGGTGTCGATAGCATGAAAAGCAGGAAGGCTATCTGGGAGGCCACCAAGATGAGTCCCGGTGTAGAACACTACATCGAGGCCCGGATGGGTGGTTATCTTCTCAGAGTGTACTACCTGAATCCACAGAACCGAGCCGACCGACAGAAGTACGAGGAGACGCTCTACGATGACTCAGAGGCGCTGGAACTACCATGTACGGCCCAGAGCCTCATCTACACAGGTATGATGGCCGCAGTGTTCATCTCAGACAACCTGAGGCAGGTTGTGGCCGGAGAGAAGCCTGACTACGAGATTGTCTTCGACATTTCAACCAAGACGCTCCTGGTGAGCTGACTGATTCAAACCCTCATTGAAAGGAGGTGATATTACATGCAGGTTAAGGTTGCTGCGCTTCCGGGCGCATCCAAGAACATTGATCTCGCTGGGGATAACCCCACGCTGCAGGAGGCTCTCAATGAGTTCTTCGGCGGTGCGGCTCGAACACAGGGTCTCGGTGAGGTTCGCGTCAACAACCAGCCCGTTAAGCAGGACTACGGCGACGTCGTTCTGCAGTCTAACGCTATCGTCACCATTGTCGGTCGCGTAAACGGCGGCTAGGTTCCGAGAGGTCGGAGGACAGGGGCAGGAATTACGGTTCCTGCCTCTTCCCCTGCCCTTTGGCAGGAGAGAGGGGGTGGAAGTCATAGATAACAACATATTCGGTGAAGTGATTAGTTCCTACACCGACGATGACGCTATTGAGGACGGTATCCTCGTGGATATCGAAGATCTGGATGGTATGCCAACTCTACCCAATGGCAATGTCGTCACCAGGTGTACATCTAACCTCTATTGGTCCTTCAAGCCATCACCTAACTTCGTCCCTACAGGGGACGGCGATCTGGAGACAATCCAGGAGAAGATTGTTGAGATCGTCAGTTTGATTGTGACTGCTGCCAAATACGACAGGGAGTGGTACGTGTTGGAGTACGAAGGACGAACGTTCTGGTGCATCCCCAATGAACTCAGCACCTACACCCTGATGTACCCAGAGGATTACTGATGGGATACAACACTGATTTCTGGGGAGAGGTGAGCATCGAGCCGACTCTCTCCGCTGCAGAGGTTGATTTCCTTAATAGGTTTACTTCCCACCACGGTAGGCAAGAGAATGTCTACGGTGACCCGGAGGAGTATCCCTCAACCTATTGTCAGTGGGTGCCTACCAAGGACGGTATGTTTCTGGAGTGGGATGGCAATGAGAAGTTCTACGAACCAGCGGCCTGGATGAAGTACCTGATCGTGCACTTCCTACAGGAGAACTGCAGAGCCAGTCAGCCTAGCTACAATCTGCCGTTCATGACGGGCGGACACGTACTCAATGGCATCATCGACGCTCAAGGCGACGAGTCAGATGACAGGTATCGAATCCTTGTAAAGGACAATCATGTGTTCTATTGGCCAACAGAACCCGAGACCTTCAAGGAAGAGGCTAAGGTAGAAATCTACTTAGACGCTTAGTGATCGGATGGCTGGGTTAGTCCCGGCCACCTGCTCATTAGCAGGGAGAGGATGGTGATATTCCATAGACGCTAAAGAAAAGTTAATAGTAAAGATGAGCGACGTCATCACTGACCTGGTGATACTCAACTTCAGCCCACAGGGTAACTCCAACATCACAGAGTCTCAAAAGAAGAAGATTCTGCTTGAGGTAAGGATTGTTCAGAAGGGCGTGAATAAGCTCGGTCTCTCACCTTTTCGGTCTGTCTTGGGGAAGAAATGATCCTAACAACTGTTAAGATTCAGATTCTCTCAGAAGAGCCCCTGGATACCGTCGCCTTGGATGACATTCATTACGAAGTCATGCATGGTGATTGGGAGGGTGGACCAGTGACGTTTGACATTGAGCACCCGACTCCAGAAGAGGTACAGTCCTGGATGAATCGCTTTGCCAACAGTGATCCTAAGCTTGGCTTCGGCTACCGCCAACAAGTCGAGGCTCACAAGCGTGTGCCGGAGATTAAGCGTGTGCCGGAGATTCTGGAGTATGCGATGGGAACGACGACGATGTCTGTCCTTCCTGTCGAGAAGAGGAGGGACGAACACATCTGCACCGCTCTCTGCACTGCCCCTGGCTCCGGCTGTCCTGTGATGGCCGAAATAGAGAGAGTCATGGACTAGACTATTACCAATTCATTTGAGATAATCCCACGGGAAGGAGGTGATGTTAAATGAACATGAAGATCGGTAAGCCGGTGGAAGAAATTCCAGCGACTACACGAACTCGTGGCCCCTTGAAGTATCAAGACGTGCTGGATGCGCTGGCAAAGCATCCGGCAGGTACAACTTTGCCAATCGACGCCTCGGCTGAAGATGCCGGCAAGCTTGCGACTGCTCTTTCTTTCAGGGACGGCCCGTACTACCAAGCTGGTGTCCGCACCAACCGACGTGGTAACACCGTCTACGTCTCTATTCTGGCAACAGAGGAGGCGGCTAATCTGGCTAACTAACGAATCGTTCGTGGTCGGAGGCAGGGGTTAGTCCCCTGTCCCTGCCTATGAGCAGAAAAGAAGGAGAGGTGATTAGGTGACCATACCAAGAAACTGGAGAGAACACCCAGCTGTAGAAGGTAGCTGCTGGGCTATCGTTAAGAAGGTTCTAGTGGACAGAGAGCGCAGAGGACTGCCTCCACTGCCACAGAGAGACCTGGTTCTTATCTCTGGTGTATCCAGGCAGAGGGTCAGTCAGATTGTAGAGAAGCACGGAATTGTGCTGCCTAAAGTGCCACGGAAGCCGAAGGTTCATCCCGTCTGTGGAGTTTGCAATCTTCCTATCGAGGAGCAAGAGACTAAGTTTCCCAAGGTAGGCACGCATAACCGTTACCACCCTGATTGTTCTGTTGTGACATTGGCGTGTACTACATGCGGTGGTGACCTTCTGATGAGATACACTGAGTGGGCCAGTAAGATTAACAACCCACGCTACAGAGATAATCCTCAGTTCTATCACGGCATGGATGTTAAGGAGTGCAAAGAGCTTCCTTGCTCTTACTGTGGGACTTCGTTTCTACCGACCTACTCGGAGAGATGCGCCTTCAGAAAGGGTAGGCAGAGGGCTGTGTTCTGTTTTGAGTGTAAGGCTAATGTGCCTCTCAACAAACGAAAGAAGAGAGTGCAAGAGATACAAGCAGCTTGAGGCTTGATGGTTAACCCTTAAGGGAGTTAGCCACCAACTCTTAAGAGAGAGGAGGTGAATAAAATACCACTTAATTGGTACTGGATATCAGACATAGACTCGCCAGGATTGGCAGTCAGACGGCAGGTTAACCCTACCATCTGGCCTGCTGGTGCGGTGGATCCTCTAGCCCTGTTGGAGTTCATGCACAAGGGTGTCAACGGTACTCTCATCGAGGCCGTAGATTCCAACGTGGTTGAAAAGATGTTGTTAGAGGTGGAGAAAGATTCTACCTGGGGGTTCATCAAGGACTCTTTCCAGGAGATGGATGCTCCGGTGTTTCTGGCCCAGAGGAAGAATAAGACCGCTGAGGCTATTCGTAACCCTCCACAAGCCAGACTTCCGGTCTCCAAGGAAGACTATGCTGGTCTTTATGCCAGCACTGTCACCACCAACAAGAACAGTCAGGGTGTTGAACTGAAGAGGCGTGTGGATAACACGATCTCTCAGATTAACGAGCACAGCCAGACTCTTGAGGATTTGCACAAGCAGCATGCCGACTCCGTTCGTCTGTATCAGGCCTGGGAAAATAGCCTGAACAACGACGACAGTGAAAGGGAGGAGTTCCTCCGCATCACTGAGCTTCAAGGCATTGAGTACGTTCAGATGGTGGGCTCGATCATGACCATAGAGACGAAGCCTCTCATGCTGAACGAGGATGACTTCGAAGTGGGTTCATTCATCATGGAGATTGATCTTGCGAAGCAACGGATCATCGACGTGAGGAACAAGAATCCTGTCGGTGAGATCCATCACCCTCACCTGTACCATGGGAGTTACGCTGCCATGGGTCAAGTTTGTTGGGGCAATATGGCACAGACTATTCAGGAACTCTTGGCTGATCGCAAGTATCCTCAGCTGGTAAGCTTCCTCCTGGTGTTCTTCAGTCGATACGGTGGCCACGACGGCTACAAGGGTTACTACCAGACTATGAAGACTGCCAGACAGAAGCAAGCCAAGGACAAGGTGAAACTGGTCAAGACAAGGGTCTGGGAGTTTGTAAATGTCATCAACGTCCTGCTACAGGCCAAGGAGGACATCGAGAACCCGAAGCCCAAGCCAAAGCCAAAGCCGCTGAGGGCAAGGGCAAAGGCCAACCTGGATCGGCCAGAGTACGGAGGTGTCATCGACACATTCCGGTCTTCTCGTGGAGAGGGCATGTACGAGGCACGGCTAGGGTGGGACAACCAGGTGTACTGCACTTGTGTCGGCTGGAAGGTCTCTCGCAAGCGGCCTAAAGTATGCACTCACATGAGGCAGCTCTTGGCCAGAAATGTTGTCCACGAGGATCACTCCTTCAACTACGACGGCTGGGTAGTTGCTAAGGGAGGTCTGGTTGAAGAGGACGAGGGAAGTCTGGTTGAAGAGGACGAGGGAATCGATGATCTCCTCAACAAAAGATATATCCCTGAGGCAGCCGTTCCTGAGGCACTCGTTCCTTTGGCAAAACTGGTAAAGGATATAGCCGCTGATAGGGCTGAGTACAAGATCGGAGACCCGATGCCTGTGAAGAAGCCTGCTCCACGAAAGCGGGCTCCTAAGAAGGCCAAGGTTTAAGACTGGTGAGAGGGGTTCAAGTCCCCTCTCTCTACTCTTAAGCAGAGGAGGTAGCTTATGAAAAGTAAACCCATTCATTATAAGAAGACGTGGTCGAATACAACTAAGTGTGGTGTATGGGGAGTCTACGGAAATCGGACTAAGAGAGTGCTAACAACCAGCAAGAGGGATCGTGTTACCTGCAGACGCTGTCTAAAGACTGGCAGATGTTGGGCATGTAAAGGGTCAGGAGAACAAGGCTGGTAGTCGGACGATAGGGATAGTCCCTGTCGCCTGCCTAGCAGGACGGAGAGGAGGTGAATACACTGGATCTTACAATTGAACAACGAGACCTGTTGAGATGGTTGTTGGATGAAGCTATTGGTCCTCTAAGGTACTCTGATGATCTTGATAACTGGCTCTATGTTACACTGGGAGACTCAGTAGACAGAGACGACTGGGTAGGCAACCTCAACGCCTTCATTAATGTCTTTTCTCAGTTCACGAGAACAGCTCCTCCGCATCAATCCAGGGATCACGTTTGCCTCGACAGCGAGATGGTCTATCGAGAGGTGTCTGAATGGAGCATCATTGATGGCATTCTTACAGACATGAACCAAGTCAGTTCTGGTGTTATTGTCTGCTCATCTTGTGAACGTTCTTTCGAGTGGCACTACGGTAACGGTGGTCTCATAGAGATTGATCGCGTGGAGGCAGCAGCATGAATCTTGCGTGGCTTGAAGAGATTGAAGTCTATGTGGACTTCCCTGTCTGCGCTGGAGACTGGTGCAACAATATTCCTATCCTTCTAGTCTCTGACTGTGAACAACCACACTGGTTTAACGTGTGGGGTTCGGGAGACGTGAAGGTAGATGGTAAGTTCGTCTGCCTGGACTGTTGTCGTGAGTACCATGACCTGGTGGCCATTTCCCAGAGAGAGCATGAGCTTGGAATCTAGAGTTGTCTTAATTGGTGGCTTCGTGATTCTGTCCTCTTTACTGTTAGCCTGTGACTCTAAACCTATCGAGGGAACAGTCGTTAACAAGTACCACGAGGACAGAGAGGATCACAGCGGCCTGAGGCTAACTCCAGAGTGTGGTCTTGGTATTGATGGTAGCTACACTTGTGGCACTGCCAAGCTGAAGTACATTACTGACATCGATGACGAGGACTGGGTGTTGGAGATTAAGGTCTGCAACCAAGATGGCAAGTGCAAGACCCATCGTCGTGAAGTAAGCAATGAATACTGGACGTCCACTGAGGTTGGTGACCATTACGCAGATGACTAGAGTATCGACGGTTAGCCTTTAAGGAGGCTTTCCGCCGTCGCTTTAGGCGGAGAGAGGAGGTGAGTAAATTGGCTAATAATTACACAAGCTTCTCTGCTCTCATCCCTACGAAGACAGTAGAGGAGAGGGACTTCGTTTACTCCTTTATAGGTAGTAAGGAGCCTCCTGATCCTCTTCCAGATGACTGGGACGACATGCAAGAGTACGCTGCATGCGAAGTGCTTACTCAGGATGATGGCTCCATTTGGATCCATGGCGAAGAGTCTGGAGATCTTGATCGCATCGCTGACGCGGTGTCTGAGTGGCAATTGAAGTTCGACATACAGGAGCCATGGTCACTCCAGTGGGCTGATACTTGTTCCAAACCCCGTTTGGACGAGTTTGGTGGGGGTGCCGTCTTCATCCATAAGGGTGAGATAGAGTTCATGTCTACCTATTCGTGGGTGGCTGAGATGGAAGAAGCAGCCAAAGGTAACTTCAAACTTTAGAATCCTTTAGCAGAGAGAGGAGGTGAGTGAACTGGCAAAGACAGATAAAATCGCCACTCGCCTAGAGGAATTACGAATTGAGCTTAGGGCCGAACGTATTAGCTACGGCGAGCTCGCTGAATTGCAAGACTTGGCAGAATACATTGACCCCGACGACGTTGAACTACTAGAGGCTGCCGGAGTCCCTGAGTTCGTTGAGACCGGAGATGGAGGTTAGCCCTCCATCCCTGCTTTTAACAGGAGAGAGGGGGTGAATAGAATAGTTAGATCAATTTGGACTGGATCAATCAGCTTCGGCATGATTGGGGTTCCGGTTAAGCTCTACACGGCAACTGAGGAGAAGGATATCTCCTTCAATCAGGTGCATGCTGG
>Ga0137435_1000254_pt1 | contig 18549 bp, 14 predicted proteins | sample EasRivERMGT100_2_FD_104904 | JGI IMG/M metagenome (GOLD analysis project Ga0137435, IMG submission 104904) | Soil microbial communities from meander-bound floodplain in the East River, Colorado, USA - East River MetaG ERMGT100_2 | ecosystem: Environmental > Terrestrial > Soil > Floodplain ... | reverse complement strand
CGGAGACGTGGCGCCGCCTGCCGCACGCCGTCCAGCAGCAGATCATCCGCAAGAAGCTGGCGGTGTGGGTCATCGACGCGAGCGCCGTGGCGCGCGAGGCGGGAATCCCGGGGCGCACCAACACGGTGCTGCAAACCTGCTTCTTCGGCATCTCGGGCGTCCTGCCACGCGAGCAAGCCCTCGAGAAGATCAAAGCCGCCATTCGCAAGACGTACGGCCACAAGGGCGAGGACGTCGTGCGCGCGAACTGCGCTGCGGTGGACGCGACGCTGGAACGGCTGCGCCCGATGCCCGTCCCGGCCAGCGCGACGAGCCGGATCGACCTCCGGCCCGTGGTGCCGGCGGCCGCTCCCGAGTTCGTGCAACGCGTGACGGGGCCGATGTTGGCGGGACGCGGCGACGCCCTCCCGGTGAGCGCGCTGCCCGTCGACGGCACCTATCCGAGCGCGACGTCGCGCTGGGAAAAGCGCAACATCTCCGAGAGTGTGGCCGAATGGGATCCGCGCGCGTGCATTCAATGCGGCAACTGCGCGATGATCTGCCCGCACGCCGCCATTCGCGCCGGGCTCGTGGATGACGCTCGGCTCGGGGGCGCGCCCGCCGGCTTCCCATCGGCCCCGATCGACGAACGCGGCTTCCCCACCACGCGCTACACGCTCCAGGTGTATGTGGAGGACTGCACCGGCTGCGGTCTGTGTGTGGAGGTATGCCCGGCCGTGTCGACGGACGGACGGGCTGACGGCCAGGCGGCCGGATCGCGCAAAGCGATCAATCTGACGGAGCGTGAGCCCATTCTCGAGGCGGCACGGGCGAGCGTGGCGTTCTTCGAGTCGCTGGCAGTGACGGAGCGCGCGCAGGTGGATTTCTCGACGGTGCGCGGCACCCAGTTCCTGGAGCCGACGTTCGAGTTCTCGGGTGCGTGCGCGGGATGCGGCGAGACCCCCTATCTGGGCTTGCTCTCGCGCCTGTTCGGCGACCGCATGCTCGTCGCCAACGCCACCGGGTGCTCGTCGATTTACGGCGGCAATCTCCCCACGACGCCCTGGGCGATCAACTCCGAGGGCCGCGGGCCGGCGTGGTCGAATTCGCTGTTCGAGGACAACGCGGAGTTCGGGCTCGGGATGCGACTGGCGGCCGATGGCCAGCTCGCTATGGCGCGCCGGCTCACCGCCGCATTCCGTGGCATCCTGGGTGACGAACTCACCGACGCCCTGCTTTCGGCGTCGCAGCGCGAGGAGCCACAGATCCGCATGCAGCGGCGCCAGGTCGCGGCGGCGTGCGCTCGCCTGCAGCCGCTCGCCGACGCCGGCGACGAGGCGGCGCGGCAACTGCTCTCCGTCATCGGCGGCCTCGTGCGTCGCAGCGTCTGGATCGTGGGCGGTGACGGCTGGGCGTACGACATCGGCTCGGGCGGTCTCGATCACGTCCTGGCGAGCGGGCGCGACGTGAACGTGCTGGTGCTCGACACCGAGGTGTACTCGAACACCGGCGGCCAGGCCTCGAAGGCCACGCCGCTCGCGGCGGTCGCCAAGTTCGCGAACGCCGGCAAGGCCACGGAAAAGAAGGATCTGGCGCTGCAGGCGATGGCGTACGGGACCGTGTACGTGGCGCGCGTCGCGATCGGCGCCAACCCCCAGCAGACGCTGCTCGCCTTGCGCGAGGCCGAGGCGTACCCCGGCCCGTCGCTCGTGCTCGCCTACAGTCACTGCATCGCCCACGGGTACGATCTGCGGATGGGGCTCGAGCAGCAGCGGCGCGCCGTACACTGCGGCTATTGGCCCCTGCTGCGCTACAACCCGGAGCTGCGCCGCAACGGCGAGAATCCGTTCACGCTCGATTCGCCGCGGCCGACGTTGGGCTTCCGGGAATACGCCGATCAGGAGCTGCGCTACCGCCTGCTCACGCGGAACAATCCGGCTGCCGCCGAGACGCTGCTCACGCAGGCCGATGAAGCGATCGCGCGCCGGTGGCACCTGTACGAAAACCTCGCCGGGCTCGTATGACCATCGACCGGCTCCTCGACCTCGGCTTCGAGCGTTCGGCTATCACGCCCGCAGCCACAGAATCCCTCCAAGTCGATCGGAACACGGTCATCGTGACTACGGCCCGGCCCGCCATGGGCACCCTGGTCTCGGTGTCGGCGCTCGGCTCCACGCAGTGGCTCCTCGACGAGGCGATCGGCCGCGCGTTTGGTGAGATGGATCGGCTCATCGCCATCTTCTCGCGCTTCGAACCGGCGTCGGCGCTGACCGCGCTCAACGACACTGGCCGGCTCGACGGGCCGCCGCCCGAGCTCGCCGACGTCGTCGCCCGCGCACTCCGTTACCACGCGCTCACGCGCGGAGCGTTCGACATCTCCGTCGAGCCTCTTCTAAGGCCAGATGCCGAAATCGCCGACGCCCTGGCGTTGGTGGGCGTCGAGCACGTCGCCGCATCGAAACGCGCCATTCGGCTCGGCAAAAGAGGAATGGGCCTGACGCTCGACGGCATCGCCAAGGGCTATATCGTGGACGCAATCGCGCGCACGCTCAAGCAGGGCGGCGTGCGCAGCTTCCTCGTCAACGCCGGCGGCGACATCCGCAGCGCGGGCACGCGAGAACAGGGGCGCCCCTGGACGGTCGGCGTTTGGGACCCGGACGCCCCCGGCGTATTCCCCGATGTCATCCATCTCACCGACGCCGCCGTGGCCACGTCGGGGAAGTACGAGCGCGGCGATCATATCGTGGATGGCGCCACCGGCCGCTCCCCCGATCATCACACCAGCGTTTCGGTGCTCGCGCCCACGGCGATGGCCGCCGACGCGCTGGCAACCGCCCTTTATGTTCTCGACGCCCCGCGCGGCTTGGCGCTCGTCGAGTCGCTCGCACAGTGCGAGTGCCTGATTCTGGACTCTGCTGGCCGCCAATTCCGCTCCAGCGGATGGCGCAAGGAGCTATGATGCCCTGGACACCCTCTCCACGATTTCAAGTCGGCACGATGGTCGCGCTGCGAGTCCTCATCGGATGGCACTTCCTGTACGAGGGACTCGCCAAACTGCTCAATCCCTACTGGACGTCCGCCGGTTACCTCGCCGAATCGCAGTGGTGGTTCAAAGGCGTGTTCGTTGCCATCGCCGCGAGCCCCGGGGCGGTGACCGTCGTGGATTACGTCAACATGTGGGGCCAGGTCGCGATCGGCCTCGGCCTCATGTTCGGGCTCTTCACGCGCTGGTCGGCGATTGGCGGCATCGTGCTGCTCGCCCTCTACTATATCGCGGCGCCCCCATTCGTCGGGTACACCTATCCGATCCCGGCCGAGGGCAGTTACCTGATCGTGAACAAGGTCCTGATCGAGCTCGCCGCGCTACTCGTCGTGCTTGCGTATCCCACGGAGCAGACCTTCGGGCTGGATCGCTTCCTCGCCCGCAAGACGAGCGGCTCGATACCGGAGCCGCTCGCGCCCGCAGTCTTGGAGAGCACCGGCCATGACTGACCAACAGAAACCTACCGGCAACCATTGGCTAACCATGTCGCGCCGCAGCGTCCTCAAGGCGCTGGTGTCGGTCCCCGTCTTCGGCGTGTTTTTCGTGGAATTCCTCCGCAAGAAGGCCGGCGACGACGTGAAGCGTCGCGCGCTTCTGGCGGAGTTGGGCGTCACGGAGAGCGGACCCGCCGTGATCCGGAACGCGATCTCGCGCCCCCCGGGCAAACGGATTCGCCTCGGCATCATCGGGTACGGTGGCGAAGGGGAGTCGCTGGTGCGGCACGCCGGCTTCGCGCACCCCGACTGGATCGACGAGGCCAAGCAGAACCACGACGAAGACCCGCGCGACAAGGAGCTCGAGACCTATCTGGGCCAGGACGACCTCAACGTCGCCCTGACCGCGGTGTGCGATTTGTTCGACGTCCGCACCGAGCGCGCCATCGCCGCCTCGCAGGTGACGCAGCGTCCCGGCCGCGGCGCAGCGAATCCGCCCGCCAAGCGCTTCAAGCGCTACACCGACCTGCTGGCGAGCGGCGAGGTGGATGCGGTGATCATCGCCACCCCCGACCACTGGCACTCGCGGATCACGATCGATGCCGCGAGCCGGGGAATCCCGGTGTATTGCGAGAAGTGCATGACACGCACGGAAGCGGAAGCGGTCGCGATGCACGACGCCGTCAAGCGCTCGAAGATCGTCTTCCAGCTGGGGCACCAGAACCGGCAGTCGGAAAGTCACCAGAAGGCGCGCGAGGTGGTGAACGCGAAGATCCTGGGCCCGCTCACGCTGATCGAGTCGACGACCAACCGGAACTCGCCCTGGGGCGCCTGGGTGTGGGACATTCACCCCGAGGGCAACCCGCGGACCATCGACTGGGCGCAGTTCCAGGAGCCTGCGGCCAAGCGCGTGCCCTTCAGCTTGGAGCGTTTCTTCCGCTGGCGCTGCTGGATGGACTACGGGACGGGTCTGTCGGGCGACCTGCTGTCCCACGAATACGACGCCGTCAACATGATCCTTGGCCTCGGGATTCCGAAGTCGGTCGTCGCGTCGGGCGGCGTGTACTATTTCAAGGATGGCCGCGACGCGCCGGATGTGTTCCAGGCCGTGTACGAGTATCCCGACCGCGACCTGACGTTCGTCTACAGCGCCACGCTCGCCAACGGCAATAACCGCGGGCTCGTGTTCATGGGGCACGACGCCTCGCTGCGCGTGAGCGGCGCGCTGACCGTGTCCGCCGACGGTGAATCGACGCGCTTCGCGGACAAGATTCAGAGCGGGACCATCGATCCGTCGCGCCCGATGTTCACCTATCGGCCGGGCTCCAAGGGCATCGACGCGGTCACGTCGGCGACGGCCGAGTACTTCGCCAGCCGCGGCCTGCTGTACACCTATCGGGGTGGCCGCCGCGTGTCGGCCTATCACCTGCACATCGCGGAATGGCTCGACGCGATCCGCAACGGCGGCGACACGAGCTGCAACATCGACCGCGGGTTCGAGGAGGCGATCACCTGCCACATGGCGACGCGCTCGTATCTCGAGGGGCGCAAAGTAACGTGGGATCCCGTGGCGAGGCGGATCGTGTAACTTGCTGGACTCATGGAAGCGTGGTTAGGAGTCGCGCTCTTAGGCGCGGGCGGGGTCCTCACATCTGGAGGGAATGGATCATGCGTGCACGATTACGGAAAGTGGGAGCGGTCGCGGTCGGCGCCGTTCTGGGGTTGTGTCTCTGGACGTCGAGCGCCGCCGCGCAGGCGTCCGCAGCGTCAGCCGAGCCGGATGGGGCGGCGCTCTATCGGCAGAACTGCAAGTCGTGTCACGGCGCGAAGGGCGTGCCTCCCGCGCGGATGGTGACCGTTTATCCGACGCTCAAGACGCTCGCGGATTCGGCCGAGCAGGCGCGCCTGACGGAGCAGGCGATCATCGCCGTGCTGCAGCACGGCAAGGGCAAGGACATGAAGCCCTTCACGGACAAGCTGTCGGCGGCGGAGATGGCCGCCGTCGCGAAGTTCGTGAAGTCGCTGGCATCGGCGCCTACCGGTCCCTAAGGCCGGCGGGGCGCGGGGAACGTATCGTAGAACTGCGGCGCAGCGGCGCCCGGCTGCTCCCGCCCGCGCAGCGTCGCGAGATACTGCGCCAGCTCCTCGATCTCCTGATGCGAGAGAGCGGGCGGCCCATACGCCGGCATCCGAGACTCCTCATGGAAGCGGCTGGGGGATTCCACGAAACTGTGGAGCCACCCAACCGAGTGCCGCCATCCGACCGATGTCAGGTCGGGCCCCTCCTCCCCACCCTGCCCCGCGATGCGGTGGCACCCGCCACATTGCTGCGACTGGTAAAGCGCGCGGCCTGCGCGCTGGACTGACGTGAGTGTCGCTCCGCCTTCGGAGGTCGCGGCCGGGGCCCGGCCCGCCGCGCCGATCAACAAGCCCGCGCCCCCGAGCAGGACGGCGAGCCCCACCAACGCGAGCGGGCGATGCAGCAGATTGCGGGTGCTGCCGCGGTCGAAGAACGGCAGACCGACCAGCACCAGAAAGAGAATCGTGGGTACGCCTACCGCAACCGCGGCCTCGAGCGATCCCGGAACGAGTTTGAGCAGCTGGTAGATCGGCAGGAAATACCACTCCGGTCGTGGGATGTAGCTGGTGTCGGTAGGATCCGCGGGCGCCTCGAGTGGTGACCCGAACGCGACGGCGAAGAGCACCAGCACCAGCACCGTCGCGGCCGACACGATGGCATCCTTGCCGAGAATATCGGGCCAAAAGCGGACACCGCCCCGCTTTGAAGCCGCGTACGCCGTACGGTAGTAGGACGGGTACGCCGGATCGCGCGTCGTCTTCGGCGCTCCCGCCTCGAGATCGCGCGGGCGCGCCGCAATTCCCTGACGCACGACGACGGTGATGTGCAGGGCGACAAAGATCGTGAGACTCAGCGGCAGCCACAGCACGTGAAACGCGTAGAAGCGCGCGAGCGTCGCGGTCCCGAGCTCCGAACCGCCACGCAGCAGTGCGACGAGGGCGCTGCCGACCAGCGGTGTCGTGCCCGCGATGTTCGTCCCCACCGCCGTGGCCCAATACGCTTTTTGATCCCACGGTAACAGGTAGCCGGTGAAGCTGAACCCCATCACGATGATGAAGAGGCCTACTCCCAGCAGCCAATTGATCTCGCGCGGGTACTTGTAGGCACCCACGGAGAACACGCGGATCATGTGCGCGAGAATCAACACCACCATCGCGCTCGCGCCCCAGTGGTGAATGCCGCGCAGCAAACTGCCGCTCGCCACTTCGCGCGTGACGAATTGGATGCTGTCGTACGCGTGGTCGGGGGAGGCCGAGTAGTAGGTGGCGAGGACGGTGCCGGTGATCACCTGCACCACGAAAACGGTCAGCGTCGCACTGCCCAGGGTGTGCCACCACGTGAGCCGGTCCGGGACCTCGCGGTCGAGCAGCTCGCGTTTGGCGCGGACCAGATCCAACCGTTCATCGAGCCAACGGAAGAAGACGGGCATGGATCAGACCTCCGCTTTGCCTGGAACGCCGAGATGGAAGTCCTGATAGCGGCAGTACAGGATCCCGTCCTCAACCTTCACCTCGAGCGTATCGAGCGGGCGGGGCGGCGGGCCGCCCAGCACCTCACCCGACTTGATCTCGAAGAATCCCGTGTGACAGGGGCAGCGGAAGACATGCTTTTCTTCATCCAGGGAATAGTTGCACCCGAGATGCGTGCAGCGGCCGTTGTACACACGAAAGGTCTCGCCATCGGCGGTGTAGATCCACACGTTCCGGAGCCGCCGGGTTTCCACCCAGGCATCGTGCACGGCGTCCACGAAGTCGACCTTGGTCGGGACGTCGGTATCGAACTGATCGACCTCCCCGAGCCGGATCCATTTCTCCGGACGGCTATGCCGGAACGTGGGGGACAAGAAGGCGCGGAGTGCCGGCACGCCGGCCAGTAGCGCCGATGCCGCACCTCCGATCGCCGTCGCCCACCGCAGAAAGGCTCGGCGGCCCGTTGATCCGACGCCAGGCGTTTGAGTCGCCATTCGATCATCTCCTTGCTGGTTCACGGTATGGCCGTACCATGACAGGTAACGCACATCTGGGCGTTCTTGCGCTTGAGCCGCTCGGCGTCGAACCCGGGCCCATGCGGATTGAACCGCCGGCCGCCGAGCGCTGAGTGGCACGTCAGACAATCGCGCTCGGCATGGCAGGCGGTACAACTTTCCAGACTCTGCCGGGCGGCCTGCCCATGTCCGGCACTGAACGTGATGCTCGCATCATGGTAGCCGGCGTCCAGCGGCCCGCTGCTCACCAGGCCCGCCGTGGCATGACATGTCTGGCAGAAGCTGCCGCTGTTGTGGCAATCGGCGCAGCGCGTCTCGCGGCTGTAAGCGGCGGCCGGATGGCGCTGCAGAAATCCGATGGGGTGATAACCGGCCGGACTCGCGGCGGCGTCCGGGCGGTGGCACTGCAGGCAATCGGTGCGGACGTGACATCCGGCGCAGGTCACCGGCGCGCTGGCCGCATATGACGCGTGGCGGCGCGCGAAGTTCTCGCGATGCGAGGGCGGCGGTGAGCGTCGTGGCTGCGCACCGATGCCGCGACCCGCGCCTGCCGCGTGCAGCGACGCCCCCACGGCTTGCGACGGCGCATGACAGGCGAGACAGCTCTCCCGCGTATGGCACGTCGCGCATTGCTGCGGGTTGGCCCGTACCATGGCACCATGGCGGCTCAGGAACGAGGGGTCGTCGTGCGACGATGGACGCTGCAGCTGGACCGCGATCGCGCGCGAGCGCGGATCGGGATCCAGGGCCTGAATGGCCGCCCGCTCGGGCGCATCCACGTGACACGTGATGCAGAAGTCGCGCGCGTGGCAGATCGCACAGCTCGACGCGACCGGCTCGCTCGTGCCTGTCGCCCGCGCGCCGTGGCTCTCCGCCGCCGCGGTCAGGAACCGGCGCCGTTCGTCCGTGCCGCGTGCCCCGTGCCAGGGCGGCACGGGAAAGCTCGCCACATTCGCCGCCGTGAATCCGACGGCACGCGGGAGCGGGAGGTGGCAGGTCGAACAGAGCGTGTCCGGAGACGCGAGGTGGGGGGCGCCCGGGCCGTGGCACTCCAGGCACCGCTCCGGTGTCGCCCGCTGCACCACCATCCATTCACCCCCTGGCGGCGTGTGGCAGTCCTGGCAGGTGAGCGACACAGTCCCCTGGGCCGTTCTTCGCGTCATGATGGGGACCAGGTCGTGCGCGAACTTGAGGTTGCTCGGCCGCTCCTCTGCCGGGGGTTGCCAGCTGACCCTGGGAAGACTCGAGCCGTCATGACACGCACTGCACGTCGTGCTGTCGGGCCACAGCGGCTGATCGGGATCCTCGGCGCCCTGGTGGCACTGCCCGCAGGTCGGAAACACCCGCCGATGCCGATAGTGATCGAACCGGGTGGCGACTCCGGTCTGCTGACCGCGGAGCTGGCCCGCTTTTCCCCACGGCACACTCGCTAGCGCGGAGGCAGCGAGCAGCGCGGCGACGATGCGGGCGCTCAGCGGGCCGACCGATCGCCGGGCAGCATACGGATCGCGGGCGGGAGCCCGCGCGGATCGCCCTCGCCGAACGTGAAGCTGACGCGCGCGCTCGCGCGCCAGTGATTCCAGTCGAACGCCGCAGCGTCGGGACGGTGGTGTGCTTCGCTGTAGTGGTACGCGGTGAGTCCGATGCGGAATCGTTCGGATGACACGAATTGCGCGTCCAGACCCAACGTCCGAACCCCGACGTCGTTGAAGCGAAACTCAAGGGGCCGATCAAAGCTCGAACCCAGCAGCGTGGCGCGGATTCTGGGCGACGGCTGGTAGGTGATCGCAGCAGCGGCGCCCGCCACCGACGCGCCGGGTCCGAATTCGCGTTGATAGTCGGCGTCAACCGTCCACGCCGGAACCGGGGTCACCGTCATGCCCAGCGCTGAGCGCCAGCCGTCCTGCTTAGCGCTGAACAGCGGCGTTTCCGTCGCCGCCTCGTCGTAGCGATACCGTTCGTAGCGGCCACGAAGCTCAACACGCGACAGCACGGAGTAGGCGACCGTCGCCTGGAGCGCGCGATACGGAACGGGACTGAAGGCTCCCCAGATCGTCCAGAGATCGAAGTGTGGGCGGTAGCGCCGCGCACCCAGCGTCCCGCGCACGCGGGGCGTGACGTACGCGACGCTGGCCTCCGCGCTTCCCCACCATCCGGCCGCCAGGTCGTAGTCTGCGCCTCCTGAGATCCGCACGTCCCTGGCGAGCCGCAGCGCTCCGTCGAAGCCGACTCGTTCGGAGACGAATTTGTTGAAGTGCGGATCCACCTCACGCTGATACTCGACCCGCGTATCCACTCGCGGGGAAGTCCAGCCGCCTCCCACGCCTACGATGAGTTGCCGCTCGAGCGGCTGAAAATCGTCCAGGGGATCGAGCGCCGGACTCGTGACGGGGAGCGCCGCGCCGCGGGCCAGCCCCCACCCGCCGTAGCCCTGCAACTCGATCCCGTGCGGCGCGTCGCGCACGGTCACCCCCGCGCCGTCGAAACCGGTCATCCCGAGCCGGGAGGGGATCACCTGCCGGCCCAGCCGTGCGGTAAGCCGCGGCACGGCGTATTCAGCGTAGCCTTCGAGCAGCTGCACAGCGGGGTTCGTGCCGGGCCACACGTCGGCGGTGCCAAGATCGACGCCGACTCGGGCCGCAGCCCGCACGCTCAGGCCTCTGATGCCAAAACCCCATATCGATGCTTCCACCGCGCTCGTGGCGGGTCCCCCGCGCCGGATTGCGCCAGGGCGGAAGAACGTGCAGTACGCCGCGCCCGGCAGGCACCGCACCGCGAACCCGTCAGGAGAGACGGGCCCGCTGCCCGGGGGGATCACGGTATCGGCGACCGGAATACTGTCGAGCGTGACGCCACGGTAGGCGGCGGTCTGCCAGCGCGTATCAACTCGCAGGCGGTAGCCCTGGGCGGCGACGGAGCCGGATGTCACGAGTGCGGCGGCAACGCCAAGAAGCAGCGGCAGGCGTCGCATCAGAGGAGTGCCCACAGCACGAGGATGACGAGGGACACGCCGAGGGCGAGCGAGGCGAAACCCAGCACGACCGACCACAGGTATCCCGCGCGCGACACCGGAGGCGCCGTCAGGGCGTCGAGCGTGCCGGCCGTGCGGCGCCGCTCATACTCGAGGGGATGCTCTTCCCGCATGTAGCCTGTCGTGGTCCGCCCCGTGAAGATCACGAGGTCGATGGGAAACTTCTCGGGCCTGAGGTGCACGTTGAAGAAGTGGATCGTAAAGATGAAGCTCATGGCGAGCAGCGCTTCGTCGCCGTGCACGATGGTGGCAACGTTGAACGCCCAGCCGGGCAGGAACTTGGCGAAAAATTCGGGGAACCAAAGCAGCAGCCCCGACGCGCCGATGATCGCCACGCCCCAGAACACGCCGAGATAGTCGAACTTCTCCATGTAGCTGAAGCGATCGAACCTCGGCTGCTCGCCCTTTCCGAAGAACCACTTGAACATTTGAATGACGTCGAACAGGTCCTTCGGCTGCGGCACCATCGAGTCGGGGCCCCAGAAGAAGCGTTTCGGGTTACCGCTCTGGACGATGCTGTAGGCAACCGCGCCCAGGTGCATGATGAAGTAGGCGAACGTGACGATCGCGCAGAAGCGGTGGATCAGCCCGGCGGCGTGCAGGCCGCCGACCAGCCGGATGAGCACCCGCGCCCACGCAGCATGCGCGAAGTGCAAAGGCAGCCCGGTGATCACGAGGCCAAAGAACGACACGATCACCATGGCGTGTAGTGCCCGCTGCAGCGGCGTGAAGCGCCAGACGTAGGGACCGGCGCCGCGGTCCGAGGCGTTCAAGGGACGCGGCGTCACGCGGGCGGCTCCGAGTGGGCTCGGCCCCGGCCGCGCAGCCGGTTGATGCTCAGGCGGGTGACCCACAGCAGCGTATGTAGCAGGAAGAACGCCATCACGCTCACCAGCAGCACCGTCATGAACAGCCAGCTCCAAAAGAGCATCGGGTACCGATGGCGGTCCTTCGGATCGCCGTGCGGGTGGTAGCGCACGAAGTTCACGTTGGCATTGGCATGGCAGCGACCGCACGTTGCGACGAGGTTTTCAGCGTAAACCGATGAGCGGGTATCCGACGCCGGCCGCATGTTGTGCGCCGTGTGACAATCGGCGCAGGTGGCGGCGAGGTTGAAGCCCAGCCGCGTGACCTTGCCGTGATACGTCTCGAAGTACGTCTCGTACAGGCGCTCGTGGCATTTGCCGCACTCTTCCACCACGCCCAACAGCCATTGTGGTTGATCGGCACGCACGATCTCGTGCGCCGAATGACAGTCCACACACACCGGCGCCGGATGGCCGGTCGGCGTACGCGCCCCGGTCCGGTAGGCGAAGCCGTGCGCGGAGCTGTCGAACGTCTCCACGACGCCCACGTGACACGCACCGCACGTGGCTGGAATGTTCGCCCGGTTGACCGACGACCCCGCGGAGTCGGCCGGGAGAACCTTGTGCGCGGTGTGGCAATCGTTACACGTCGCGGACACCACGAGTCCGGCGCGCGTCAGCGCGGTGCCGTGCACCGTGGTGTGGTAATGCGCAACCGCCGTGCGCGCGGTGCTCTTGTTCTCGGTTGCGAAATAGGTGCCGGTGATCCGCAAATCGGCGTGACAGCGCCCGCACAGCGCCGCCACGTTCAGGGCGTTCGTGGGCGAACGGCGGTCTGCCGCTCCGTACACCGTGTGCGAACCGTGGCAGCCGACGCATGTCGGAGCATCGCCGGCCGTCGTCGCGTTGGCGGCGTGAATCGACACCTCCCAGTCCCGGCCCTCAGCGGCATGGCACGTTTGACAGGGGACGACGCGTGAGGTGGCGCGATGCGGGTAGCCCGCGTCGTAATCCACATGGCACTGCGCGCACCGCAGTGACGCGTGCCGCGTGTCCTGCAACCTGCTTGCGGGCACGTAGAGGCCGGAATCGCCCTGCGGCCCGCCCCCCTTGCCGACCAGGAAATCACGATTGCCATGGCACTTCTCGCACGTGACGCCCTGCGCCGCCGCGGTGCCGGCCCACAACAGGGCCAGGAAAGCAACTCGCGCGATCGTCACTCCGCCCTCATGGCTGGGATTTGATGGCAGGCCTCACACGGCCGGGTGGCGTAGTGACCGCTCGCCTGCTGGACGTGACACGTCGTGCAGATCTGGCGCGACCAGCGGTTCAACCCGGGCGTCGCCGTGTGACAGGTGCCGCAGCCGTTATGCGCGGAGCGGGTGTGCTTGGCGAGCACGCCACTCTCCGCCCGGTGACAACTCGAGCAGGTGCGTTCGGGCTCATGGTGCTGGTTGTGGCAGGTCTGGCAGACCAGCGTGCGCGCGCTCATCGCCGGCGGCGTGTGACACGTCGTACACGCAAGGTTGGCTTGGAGGTGCACGGGATGCGAAAAGACGCCGGTGGCGGTCACGATCGGCGCTTCGGGCGCCCCCGCCCCGCCCCCCAGCCCGGCGTGGCACCGCGCGCAGTTCATGGGCCGCACCGCGTTGTGGTGGCAGGCGTCGCACCCTGCAAGCGTGATCGTCGTGCCGCCGTGGCGATCCAGCGGCGTGTGGCAGTCCGCACACCCCAATCCACCGCGCAGCACGTGCGGCTCGTGATTGAATGCACGGCCCTGGAAGGTCACCTTCGCCCGTTCCACGCCGACGTGACAGCCGAAGCAGGCGTTCTCGCCGAGCGGAGGGCCGAGGTTGACCTGCGGAACGGTGTAGGCCAGCTGTCCGGCGCGCACGGCATCGCGGGTCAACTCGAGCGCCGCCCGGAGCAGCCGGTCAGCGTAGGCGACGTTATGGGCGGCCTTCCCGACGCGCACCAGCTCGACATTGTCCTGCGCCAGCCGGAGCAGGCTGTCGGCGGCGGCACGGCGGCGCACGGGCGCCGACCCCAGCGCAGCCGTGGCACCCGCCACGACCGGGGCGACGCGGGCGAGCTTGCGCTCCATTTCGCGCTGCCAGGAGGGCAGCAGATTGGCGTAGCGGATGCCATGACACGACATGCACGACGCCTCTCCGGCGAGCCGCACCCGTTCGTGTCCGCGGACCGTCGTCGGGAGCCCGTGACAGCCGGTGCAGGAGACGCGGGCGAGGAACATCCGGCTGGGCGATTCTGGAGAGCCGTGCCCTCCCGTCCCCGCGTACAGTCGCCGCTGGGCATCGTGGACCCGGGAATGGCAGCTGGTGCAATCGAGCTCGAACGTCGTGGCCAGCGAGACCACGCGGTGCTCGATCGGGGTGTGACATTGCGTGCACTCGACGTTGTGATCGGCGATGTGCACCCGGTGCACGAGCACGGTATCCTCGAACTTCGCGAGGCGCTCGGGCTCATTGTGACAGTTGAAGCAGCGGGCGCGCTCGGCCATTCCGGTCCCGGCCGTCACCTCGGCATGGCACGAGAGGCAAGAAACGCGATCCTGCACGTACTGGGCATGATCCACCACGTACCCGGCGGCCGAGACGATGCGCGGCGGAGAAGAATGGCACCCGATGCAGCCGGCGATCGGGGCCCCCGCGGGCCGGTCCTTGAAGTGGCAGAGGAAGCAGGTCCCTTGCGTCACCGCGACGTGGTCGCCCTGCACGATCTGCGAGTGACAACTGGTGCAACGCAGCTGCTTGCCCCGCCGTAGCTCGCCCAGGTGCGTCGTGTGGTCGAAACGCACACCCTTGTAGTCGACCACGCCCTCCACCTTCCGCTCCGAGTGGCAGCCCGAGCGCAGGCACGCCGCATCCTCGATCTCAGCCCACGGTTTGGTGCCATAGCTGCCCGTGATGTACTTCACGACCTGGTTTGCGGCCTGGAGTTTCCCCATGGCCTCGGCACGGATGCCGGGAGCGTAGTGGCACTTGATGCACGGCACGTCGCGGTGGGAGGATGTCGCCCATGAGTCGTAGTATGGGCGCATGTTGTGACAGGTCTTACAGAAGCCCGGCTGGGCGCTGTATTCGATGAAGCCGATCGAGCTCACGGCCAGCAGGATGACCGCCGTAATGGACGCGGGGACGAGCACCCGCACCAGGCGCGAGAGCCGTTCCCGACGACGTGAGACGGGAGCGGGAGAGGAAGGAGGAGGAGCGGCGGTCATGATCCGCCGCTGCTACGCTCGAGCCTGCGCAGCGTGAGCCAGGCGAGTACCACGGACGCCAGGGCGAGGAACCACACGGGAATGAGCAGCAGCTTGTGCTCCCACCGCCGCTCCTCCGCCACCTCCGCCGAGCCCCGCAAGTCGCGGGAGATCGAGCGGACGCGACGCGTCAACTCCTCGAGTGACTCGAGATTCAAGCTGTGCTGAGCTTGCGCGATCTGCAGGTACGCGGTGAGGGCGGTCTGGTAGCGGAACCGCGCGTCGCCGGTCTGTACACCGGCGCGCGTCAAGCGTTGGATCGCGCTGTCGGCCGCCCGCATGTCCTCCGTGGCCTGCAGGGCGCTCTGCTGGATCTGCGCACCGAGCGTCATCGCGCGCGTCCCCGCGGCATGACACCGTGCGCACGCCGCGGTGATCCGATCGACGGGCACGCGCTCGGTGTCGTGATTGCTGTGGCACGCGAGACAACCGGCCAGCTTTCCCGTTTGCGCGGCGCGGGCGTGGGGCCCGCGGTTGAACGCGTAACCCACGAGCTGATGGCAGCGCTCGCAGACGTTCGCGATCTCGGTCACTGTCGGGGGCAACGCCGAGTGGGAGCCGTGGCATCCCACGCACGTGGGGGCGGCGAAATTCTGCTCCTGGAACAGGGCGACGCCGTGGGCGCTGCGGCGAAAGCGCTCGACTTGATCCGTCGGCAGGTTGTACTTCGCCATCAGTCGCTTGTCTTCGTGACACCGCGCGCAGGTGTGCGGGATGTTCGTGGGGTACACGGTGCTGCGCGCGTCGTCGGGACGCAGAATCGTGTGGGCGTCGTGGCAATCGGTGCAGGTCGGCGCGTTGAGATCGTGATTCAGCAGCAGCAGCCGGCCGTGGCGGCTGGTGCGGAACTCCGCGAGCTGGCCGGTCGGCAGGCCGAACTGCCGCATCCGATCGGGATTCGAGTGGCAGGACCCGCACAGCGTGACGGTGGCGACTTTGCTGGGCGCTCCGATGAAGCCGCCGCGGTGGGCCGCGGGGAGTGCGAAGGCGGAGGGATCGCCGCCGTGGCAGTCGTGGCACTTGATGCCGCGCTCGGAGTGTACACCGAGGACGAACGCGGTGCGCTTGTCGGCATGGCAGGCAACGCACCCATACGTCGTGTCGGCGAGGCCCTCGACCGACGGGCCCCCACCCTGTCCTTGTTGCGCGAGCGCCGCGCGGAGCGGCAGGAACGCGGCGGTCGCCGCGAGCGCAAGTACCGCCAGGACTCGGCTCCTCATGGGGCGCGCAACCGGCTGCCGACGATCCACAGGAGAAAGAACGCGAGGAAAAACACCGCACCGAGAGTCGCCACCGCAGGTCGCCGCCGGAGATCCCGCTCCGGTCCCCGATCGAACAGCGGCACCAGCGCGAGGCTCAGCCCCAGCAGCGTAAATCCGACGAAACCCCAAGCGCCGAGGTAATGGATCAGCGCGCGCGACACATCCACCACGATCCAGGTAGCAATCAGGCTATCGGGGAGCACCGACGGGTTCGCGGGATCGCCGATTGGTCGCGGCCAGAAGGCGGCCAGCGTCACCATCAAGGCGCACACGACCGCCGCGACGCTGAACGAACGCAGCAGATGGTTGGGGAAGAACGGACGTCCGCTGGCTTCCGCGGGCTGCGCCGGCGGGTGCGTGGGGGGTGCGATGCCGTGCCGCCGCACCATCGTGAAGTGAAAGACGAGGAGGGCGAACGCGAACCACGGCAGGACGATGACGTGGATGGCAAAGAAACGGCTCAGCGTGGCTCCCGAAACGATTGGATCGCCACGCAGCAGACCCGCGGCAAGGCCGCCGAGAATGGGGATGCCCGCGATTCCGCTGAGCGCCTCGGACACGGTCCAATAGGCGCCCTGATCCCACGGCAACAAGGTGCCCGTCGCGCCGAAGGCGAGCACCAAGAAGAGCAGGACAACGCCCACCAACCAGCTGGTCTCTCGCGGCGGCTTGTAGGCTGCGTCGAAGAACACGCGCGCCATGTGGGCAAGGACTGCGAGGACGACCAGGTTGGCGGCCCAGACATGGAGGTCGCGCATCAACCAGCCCAGTCTCACGTCCGACACGATGTGCTGAATGCTGGGATAGGCTTCCTGGACGGATGGCCGATAATGAATCGAGAGCAACACGCCCGTGATCACGAGCAGGATGAACAACAGATACGCGATGCCGCCCAGCGCGTGGCGCCACGACACGTGCGGCGCGAGACGATAGCCGAGTGCTTTACGGAACGCCTCGGTGATCGGCAGCCGTGCGTCAATGGGTCCATAGAGCAAACCGACAAACCGCAGGACACTCAAGAACCCGGCGTCAGTGCTGCTCTTGAGGTCCGCCCAGAACTGCGTCGCCCAACGCGCGACCGCACCCCGGATGTCGCGCACGGCTACGACGCTGTCACGTACACGCTGCCCTGCCGCAGGAACACGGCGTAGCGCTGCAGCGGGATGGTGGTCAGGCCGCGCACGACGTTGCCATGCAGATCGTACACGAGAAAACTGCAGGGCGAGACGACGCGCAGCGACACCGGGTCCCAATCGAGAATGCAGCCGTCCAGCGGAGACGTGCCTTGCAGCGCCGCGTACTCACGCTCGGCGGAGTGGACGACCAACACGACGCGGGGACCCCACGTGACAACGCGGCTGGCCCCAACCGGGAAGTCCGCCTGCTCTGCGACCCGTACGGAAGGCTGCAGTTCGGGGATCTGGAGGTAATCGCCCGGCAGCATGTACGCGATAGCAGCAAGGACGGCGAGCACCAGGGTCAGGAAGGCAATCCCTCCCAACAGGTACTCGTTGAAAGTGGCCTGCCAATCCGATTTGTCGACGCCCGGGGCTGGGGGAACTGGCGCTTGGCTCATGAGTCCTCGCGGCCGGTTGTCACAGCCAGGGACCCCGGCACCCCACGCCATCGCCGGGCTCCTGGGCCAAAAGGTCGGCCCCGGTGACCGCGAGGATCCCGGGGCCGGAGAACAGGATCATCAGCCGCCAATCTACTGCAAGCTGACTCGCTGGCCAGTTTTCTTGGCCGGGTGCGGGAACGGCATGCTGCCCGTCGCACCCAGGGGACCGGCCATGATCCGTTGCACCGACAGCGGGATGCTCGGGAACCACGGCTGCGACCCGTAGAGGGCAGTCAACTCGTCGATGTTGGCCCGCAGCAAAGCCTCGGCGAGGAACGGGTTGTGCACCGTGTGCGACCTGTCACCGCCGGACACCGAGGTGCCGGCTACGAAGTTTCCGCTGGCATCCTCGCCTACGGCGCGCACGTTGAATTCCGCCCCGTCCGCCGCCGTGATGACCCGGTCTCCCGAGAGTAAGTCGCCCATCCTGCTGACCAGGATCTTCGTGTTGTCTGCGACCGCCGCTGTGAGCGGTGGGTTGAGATGCACGCCGTTGAGCTGATTGGCTGCGGCCGTGACGGTCGCGGTGACCGTGTATTGACCCGTGCCGATCTGGAGCGTGTTTCCCACCGCGAGCTTGCCCGTCAAGCTCGTGGCGTCGAGGTTGATCACGCTGTCACCCAGGGCCACTGCCCCGTTCGCGAAGAGCGTCAGGTTGTTGAGCGTTCCCCTCTGGCTCCACGTGTTCTTGAGAATCGCGGGGAGGATGCCCGAGTCGAGCGTGTCGATCCCGCTGCTGGCCGTGTTCGAGTTCACCCACAGCGTGGTGGTGAGGGCCTGGATCCGCCCGCGCGCCACCGCCAGCAGGCCGGCAGGCTCGTTTTCGCTCGCATGACAGCCCGCCCCGACGCACGACTTGAATGAGCGCTCCGCGGGAGAGTACGCGCAGTTCTTGATCGAGTCCGTCGGGGTGACCCCATCCGGCCCGTAGCACGGGGTTGGCCGGAACAGGTGGCCGGTCGCGAAGATTGTCGCCCCGCTGGCCGTATCCGTCGTCGAGAAGGGGTGCACGTGACAGCCGGCGCACAGCTT
>Ga0137435_1000253_pt1 | contig 18557 bp, 18 predicted proteins | sample EasRivERMGT100_2_FD_104904 | JGI IMG/M metagenome (GOLD analysis project Ga0137435, IMG submission 104904) | Soil microbial communities from meander-bound floodplain in the East River, Colorado, USA - East River MetaG ERMGT100_2 | ecosystem: Environmental > Terrestrial > Soil > Floodplain ... | reverse complement strand
GCGGTCCTGCACGCCGATCCGGGCATCCCGCTCACGCTCGGCAAGAACGTTTCCGTCGGGCACCAGGCGATGCTGCACGGCTGCACCGTCGGCGACGGCTCGCTCATCGGCATCGGCGCGATCGTCCTCAACCACGCCGTCATCGGCAGCGGCTGCCTCATCGGCGCCGGAGCGCTCATCCCTGAGGGAAAAACCTATCCCGAGGGCGTGCTCGTCGTTGGGTCTCCGGGCAAAGTCGTGCGCGAGCTGAAGCCGGAGGAAAAGGCCGGACTGCTGGAGAACGCCGACGTCTATGTTCGGCGCTCGAAACTCTACCGCGAGAGGCTCAAACCGCAAGACCGGTAGCTGTCACCTGAGCGGACCGATGCGTTGCGGCCGCATCGACCGCTGATTCTTCACACATCGTCCCCCGGGGAGCAGCCTATCCCCTGTCACGCCTGCGAGGTACGCAGTCTATCCTGCTAGAGTCAGCGCATCATCATTACCGCAGCCATGACAGCCAACATTAAGGCCGCCATCACGGCAATGTGAAGCGGGCTGCCGAACATATGGCGCAGGAGTCCGAACCGCGTACCTTCTTGGACCAATGGCATGGCGCAGTGAGGGCATTTCCCGGCGGTCAATTCGCGAACATCCGAGTGCATCGGGCAAAGATAGAGCGGCGCCGAGCTCATATGCGACGAACGAGGATCGCTTTCTTCTCCTCGAACTCCTCTTTGGAAATATCACCTTTCGCGAAACGCTCGCTTAAGATCGTTAGTGCAGATGCCGTTGTATCCCGATGCCGGTCCCAATGGCCCCATGGGTTGCGAAGCATGAAAAGCGCGCAGAGAAAAATCATCAGGCCAAACATCAGGAGCGGAAAAATCCACCAGAATCCCCACCCACCAGCCCACATATGCCAAGGACCGGGCCAATCCCAACCAGGCTGCGGCTGGTTGGACTGCGCCATTGCATGCCACGGCTGAAGCAGCAGGAAAAGGGCGTTCAATTCCAAGAACCATTTGCGACTCATGCTTGCCTCCAATCAATAGTTTATTTGTAGACCATCCCAGGACAACGGTCTTGATCTGTGTCAATCTAGTTCCGACGGCCCCGGGCCATCTGATCCCTTAATGCAGCCGACCGGCCGGAAGCGCCAGGCCGCTGATTGAGCACGTTAAGAGCAATTTAGAAGACCCCCTCAAACGGAGGATCATTTCGATGAACGCGCGCCTCACTGCAGCTTTGTTCCTTTCGCTATCAGCCCTCGTCACCACCGTCCACGCGCAGACCTTCCCCTCCAAGTCCCTGCGCATCATCGTCCCTTTCCCTCCCGGCGGCGCGGCCGATGTCACCAGCCGGCTCCTCGGGGAACACATGGGGAAAGCTCTGGGGCAGCCGGTGATCGTGGAAAATCGGCCGGGCGCCGGGGCGGTGATCGGCTACGAGTTGGCCGCGCGCGCTCCTGGCGACGGCCACACGCTACTGGTGGTGTTTCCGAGCTTCGTCATAAATCCGTCGCTCAAGCCGGGACTCAAATACGATCCCTTGAAGGACTTCAAGGCGGTGGGGCAGACGATTTCGGTACCAATGGTGTTCGCCGTCAACGTTGCGGTCCCGGTGAAGTCGATTCAGGAACTCGTCGCGCTCGCACGTGCCAAGCCCGGCGAGATCGCCTACGGAACGCCCGGTGCGGGCACCACTCACCACGTGATCGGAGAGACGTTCAAACTCGCCGCGAAGGTCAACATCGTGCACGCGCCGTTCCAAGGCGGAGGGCCGGCGATCACGGCCGCAGTCGGAGGCCACATTCCCATGGTGCTGGCGAATGTATCCGAAGTCGTGTCGTTTGCGAAAGGCGGGAAGATGCGCCCGCTCGCGGTGACAACCGCGGAGCGCGCCGAGGCCATGCCCGAGGTGCCGACCATGCGCGAAGCCGGATATCCCGAGGTTGAATCGACCAACTGGAGCGGGTTCGTGGTCCCCGCCGCAACGCCGCCCTCCGCGATAGCGCGCTTGAACGCCGAACTGGTGCAGGCCTTGCGAAACACGGACATACGGGAAAAGCTCAAGACTTACGGAATGTCCCCTGCCCCGGGGACGCCCGAACAATTCGACGCGTTCCTGCAGTCCGAATCGGCGAGGTACGCGAAAGTCGTCCGCGAAGCGGGAATCAAAGCCGATTGACTCGGACGGAGACACCAGCGGAGGAATCATGGCTGTTCATCGAATTGTTCTCGCCTTCCCGTTAATTGCTGCCGTCACGCTCGGAAACGTGTGGGCTCAGTCCTACCCGACGAAGCCCATCCGGCTGATCAGTCCGTTTCCACCCGGGGCGGTTGTCGATACCCTGAGTCGCACGCTCGCGGCCCCCTTGGGCGATCTGCTCGGGCAGCCGGTCGTCGTGGAGAACCGCGCGGGCGCGGGCGGAAACATCGGCATGACCGTGGTCGCGAATGCTGCCGCGGACGGCTACACGATCGGCATGGGAAGCATCGGCACGCACGGCATCAATCCGAGCGTGTACGCCAAGATGCCCTTCGATCCGGTGCGCGATTTCTCCCCGATCACCTTCGTGGCGAGCAACATCAACGTGCTCGTCGTTCATCCTTCCGTGCCCGTGCAGGACGTCAAGCAGTTGATCGCCTACGCCAAATCCAATCCGGGAAAGCTCTCGTACGGGTCCGCCGGTACCGGAACCTCTCAGCACCTCGCCGCCGAGCTCTTCAAGCAGATCAACGGCATCCAGATGACGCACATCCCGTACAAAGGCGCCGGGCCGGCGGTGGCCGATCTAATCGCCGGGCAGATCCCGCTCATGTTCGTCGACATCTCGGCCTCTCTCGGGCACATCCGCGCCGGGAAGCTGCGCGCCCTCGGAGTCACGACGCGCGAGCGCACGCCACTTCTGGACGTGCCGACCGTCATCGAGCAGGGCGTACCGGACTTCGACGTCAACGCCTGGTTCGGATTGTTCGCGCCGGCGGGAACGCCGCGGGAGATCGTCACCCGCCTTCAGGCGGAGTCGGGCAATGCGCTGCGCCAGCCTGCGATCCGCGACCGGCTGCATGGCGTGGGCTTGAGTCCTGCGCCGAACACGCCTGAGGAGTTCGCGAAGTTCATAAGCGTGGAACTGGACCGCTGGGCCAAGGTGGCCATGTCGGTGAACATACGCGCGGAGTGAGCGCGATTTGACCTAACTGGATCCCCGCTTGCGCGGGGATGACCGGCACTACGTGCCGGTCATCTCGGCGCCATGCGAATGGCGCCATCCAGCCGGATCACTTCGCCGTTCAGCATTTCATTCTCGACGATGTGCTTCACCAGCGCCGCATACTCAGAGGGCTTACCCAAACGCGGCGGGAACGGCACCTGCTTCCCCAGCGCGTCCTGCACGTCCTTGGGCATGCCGAGCAGCATCGGCGTCTCGAAGATCCCCGGCGCGATGGTGCACACGCGGATTCCGTCGCGCGAGAGGTCGCGTGCGACGGCGAGCGTCATCCCCACCACGCCGCCCTTGGACGCCGAGTACGCCGCCTGGCCGATCTGCCCGTCGTAGGCGGCGACCGAGGCGGTATTCACGATCACGCCGCGCTCGCCCGCGGCGTTCGGCTGGCCCTTCGCGATCGCCACGGCCGCAAGCCGGATCATGTTGAAGGTGCCGATGAGATTGATGCCGATGACGCGGGCAAAGGAAGCCAGCGCGTGCGGCCCATCCTTCTTCACCGTGCGCTCGGCGATGGCGATACCGGCGCAGTTGACCAGGCCTTGGAGGGCGCCGAAATTCTTCAACGCGGCATCCACCGCGGCCTGACCATCGGCTTCGCTGGTGACGTCACATTTCACGAATCGGGTTTTCTGCCCGAGTTGCTTCGCGAGCGCCTCGCCCTTGTCCACCTGGAGGTCTGCGATCACCACGCTCGCTCCGGCTCCGGCGAGCATCCTCGCCGTGCCTTCGCCGAGGCCCGAGGCCCCGCCCGTCACGATGAACGTACCGCCCTTGAGTTCCATATTCAGCCCTTCTTCGCTTTCTTTTCCGGCAACAGTTGCGGGCGATCGCGCAGCAGCGGCTCGACGACGTTCTTCCCGACCAGATAAGTCCATTTTTCGAGCTTCTTCTCGCGCTCGAGCCTTTCCACCAGCTTCGCGCGGCGCTCCTCGAACTCCTTGTCGTTCTTCGCCTTGTCCTCGGCCTTCTCGCCTTTCGCGGGCGCGCGCGTCTTGCGCGGCTCGCCTGCAACCGCGACGCCAACGTAATAGTTGTCGCCGGCCCGGTGGCCTATCCTGAGGGTGTAGCTCGGTCCGTCGAAGGTCTCCGCCTTGATGACCACCGCACGAGCAAGTCCGGTGTCGACCTTGGCGGGATCGGCGACCACATCGACGAGGTTCACCCACCCGAGCGAGCTCGCGAGGTCGGTCGCTTTCTGTAGATCGGGCTTCTCGGCGGAGCCGGCAAGCTTCCAGTCGAGCGACTCGCTCTCGCGCGTCACCCGCCAGCGCTGTTTCCCGTCCTTCGATGCCGCGATCGACTTTGCGCCGTCGGCGCGAACGAGGTCTTTCACCAGCCACGGCTCCGCCTTGGACTCGACCTGCGCCAGCGGCTCTGCGACCACCAGCATCGTCCCGGCGTCGCTCCCTTTTGTCAGGTAACGCCCCGTCGCCTCCGACTCGCCGCGCGGCGACGCGACCGCCGCGCTTTTCATGACTTTCTTCCCGAGAAGCACCCGAGCAAGCGCTGCACCCTTGGGGTCTTTCAGCTCGAGCAGTGTTCCCGCGCCTTGCGCCTTGTCTTTCGGTTCGACAAGCTCCAGGCGAGCGCGCTGCTCCTCGGGCAGAACTTCACTCTGGACGATTTTCAGTTCTGCGAGTTTCACGAGAAGCTCCGCGACGCGATCGGTCTCGGCGGCAAAACCGGCGCGCTCACGCACGCTCCAGCCCGTCTCGCCACGGACCAGATGCAACTCGCCCGCACCGTCTCTGATCCCGATCTCGGCGACCTGATCGATCCGGAGGTCGGGAATCAATTTCTGCCCGGCGCGCGAATCGGCGCTTTTCCACGCGGAGCGCTCGGACAGGATGATGGCGGCGCCGGCCCCTGCAAGGACCACGAGCACTGCGAGGGCAATGAGGAACTGCCTGCGGTTCATAGGGCAGGAACCCTGCGGCGGCGCAGCACTGCAAGCGCGATGCCCGTGATCGCGATCAGCAGCGGAACGAGCGCGATGTTCAGCACCTTGGTCCAGAATTGCAGCGCCTCGCTGTCGGCGCGCAGCTCGCGGCGCACCTCTTTCAGGACGAGGCGCGTCTCGGCCGCCTTTTTGCGGAAGTTCTCGAGCTCCGTCTGCTGCTCTGCCGAGAGAATCGCTCCGGCGCCCTTTCCCCTGCCCTTTTGCAGCGCGCTGAGTTTCTCCTGCGTCTGCGTGAGATTGTCCTCGAGCTCCTTGATCTTGCCGAGATAGGCCTGTTGCGCCCTCGCCTCCATGTCGCGAATCACGGTGAACGGCCGCGCGGCGCTCGCCCGGCTGCGCAGCTTGATGAGCGCCGGGTCGCCTGCGAACTGGTCCACCAGCGCCTGCGCAAAAGCAATGTTGCCGTTGCGCGGGATCACGATCCTCTGCCCGAAAATCTCCTGGATCTGAACCGCGGCGCCGTCGTTGATGAAATCGCTGTCCGCGACCAGCACGACGGCGTTTTCCGCAGCCGCTTCCTTCAACGCTTCGGACTTCGTTTCCCCGCCCTTGGAGCTCGCGGCTTTCTTCGCGCCTCTATCCTCGACCTTGGGCTGGCCTTCGGGAAACGCGGTCTTGAATTTGCCGGTCAGCCTTATGGCAAGGGGATATTCGGTCCCGGAGGGCTGGAATCCCCTGACGGCGGCCTCGCCCTGCGTCATGGCGGAAAAGGAATCGACGAGCTGCGAGTACGCCGACGTCTTCATCAGCACCGTCTGGCTCAGGCCTTCGGCGGGCTTGCCGGTGAAAGCTCCCGCGAAAGGCATGAGAAGCGATCCCAGCCGTTGCGTGGCGATGTCGTTCGGATCGAAGGCGCTGTCGTTGAGGGAAAGCAGCGTGGGCAGCGCGCGTGGCCCCGCTCCCGTGACGTAGCGCACGTCGAGCACGACCTTGCCCGAATCGAAGCCTATGCCCCAAGCCTTGAGCAGCTTGTCGAGCGAGGACGGCGTGCCGCCACCGCCCCCCATGCCTCCCATTTGCCCCATCTGGTCGAAGTAGGCGCTCGGATCGAGGAAGGCGATGAGCTTGCCGCCGCGAAGCACGAACTGGTCGAGCGCGTATTGCGCCCGGTCGCCGATGCCGCGCGGATGGATCACGAGCAGCACCTTGATATCCTCATCGATACGCTCCGCGTCCAGGCTCACCCGCTTCACCGTGTAGTCGCGCCTGAGTTCGCCGACGAACACCTGCGGGTCCATCGGCTGACCGCCCGTGAACTGGCTCGGCGGCATGCCGAACACCGGCAGAGCGCTCATTACGCCGATCACGGGCTTCGCGGTGGAAGCAGTGCGCGCGATGGCGCGCGTGAGATCGTACTCGAGCAGCGACTCGCGGTCGGGCACGAGTGCCGGCAGCGCGACCTTCTGGTCGAGAGTGCTCACCGAGAGGCCCAGGTAAAACCGTTCTCCCGCGGGCATGACCTGGGCTTCGATGCCTTCCAGCGTGGCCGAGTCCTCGGCATCCGAATCGGGCTGAGGATCGAGCTTCTCGATGAGGACTTTGCCGCGGCCGGCCTGCCTGAATTCGGCCAGCAAGTCTTCCACTCTTCGCCCGTAGGCCTTGATCGGCAAGGGTACGCCGCTGTCGCCCTGCGTGAAATACAGACGGATCTTGACCGGGGACTGCAGCTTCTCCAGCACTGCGTAGGTCCCCTCCGAGAGCGTGTGGAGCCTGCCCTGGGTGAAATCGACGCGTGTCCTCACCGCGCCAAGAACGAAGTTGAGGAGCAGCAGGATAAGGAAAGCGGCGACGAGGCCGCCTGCGGAGTAGATCAGATTTTCAGTCTTCTTCTGCATGCCGCTGTCAGGCCCGATGGTTGCGGATGACGACGCCCGTCGCAAACAGCGTAAACGCCATCACCGAAAGGAAGTAGAGCACGCCCCGCGAATCCAGAACGCCCTTCTGGAATCCGTCGTAGTGGGTGAGGACGGAAAACCTCGTCACCGCCTCCACGAACCAGGGGCTCGCCCAGCGCGACAGCAGGTCGGTGACGGGCGAGAAACCGACCAGGATCAGGAGCAGGCAGAGCACCACAGCCAGGATGAAAGCGACGACCTGGTTGCGCGTAAGCGCCGAGGTCATGCTGCTGATCGCGAGGTAGGTGCCGGCGAGCAAAGCCGCGCCGATGTAGCCGCTTGCGATCACGCCGTTGTCCGGGTCGCCGAGCCAGTTGACCGTGATGACTATCGGGAAGGTCAGTGCAAGCGCGATGATGAGGAAGGCCCACGAAGCGAGAAACTTGCCGAGGATCGCCTGCCACGTGGCTACAGGCAAGGTCAACAGCAGCTCGATCGTTCCCATGCGCCGCTCCTCGGACCACAGCCGCATGCCGACCGCCGGCACCAGAAAAAGGAACAGCCACGGCAACCAGGTGAACAGCGCCGTGAGCGAAGCCTCGCCGCGCTCGAAGAACCCGCCGAAGGTGAAGGTAAAGAACCCGGCGAGGAGAAGAAAAATGACCAGGAATACGTAGGCGACCGGCGACTCGAAGTACGCCGACAGCTCCCGCTTGGCGACGGTGCTGATCGCGGCCCAATAGTTGTTCGTCATGCGGCCTTGTCCTCGACAACGTCGGATCGCGTGATCGAGCGGAAGAAATCGTCCAGCTTGCCGCTCGGGGCCCTTGCCTTCAGCTCCTGGGGCGTGCCGTTGGCGACGATGCGACCGCGATCGATGATGATCGCCCGGGTGCAGGCCTCCTCGACCTCCTCGAGAATGTGCGTCGAAAAGATGATCGCCTTGCTCTCGCCCATGCGCCGGATCAACGTCCGTACTTCGTGCTTCTGGTTCGGGTCGAGCCCATCGGTGGGCTCGTCGAGGATCAGCACCTCGGGATCGTGGACCAGCGCCTGCGCGAGGCAGGTACGGTGGCGGAAGCCTTTCGAGAGCGTATCGATCGTCTGCCCCAGCACGCCCTCCAGATGGCAGAGCTCGACGACGCGGCGTATCGCGTTCCGGCGCCCTTCGCCGCGCAAGCCGCGCATCCCGGCTGCGAACTTCAGGAAGGAGAGGACCGACATGTCGGTGTAGGAAGGCGCGGCCTCCGGAAGATAGCCGATGCGGCGCTTCACCTCGATGGGGTGTTCGAGGACGTCCAGGCCGCACACTGATATGTTCCCGGCGGTCGGGGGAATGAAACCGGTGATCATTCGCATGGTGGTGGACTTGCCGGCCCCGTTGGGCCCGAGAAACCCGAGGACCTCGCCCTTTGCGACCTCGAACGAGATGCCGTCCACAGCCCGCTTCGGGCCGAAGGACTTGCTCAGATTTTCCACCTTGATCACCGCGTCCCTCCAAAGATCGCTTGCTTTTGAATCCGCGTGTTGAGGCCAACACCCGGGTATTTCAAACCCCGACTCACCCACGCTGGACCGGCGCCGGATCGCCAAAGTTCCCGCCCCGGGCGGCGGAACCGGATTCTAGCGCAATGGGCGTTGGGGCATAAGCAAATTACTCGAGAGCATCTCGGGTGCATGTACTAGAGTGCAGGATGGCCCAACGAATCTGTGCTTTCAAGGCAGCCGACGATGGCCTTATAATTTTTCCTTTTTCGCGGCGCCGACAGCTTCGCGCCGACAGGACTGCGCGATGACTCACGTCGTCACCGAGAGCTGCATCAAATGCAAGTACACCGACTGCGTCGATGTGTGTCCCGTCGATTGTTTCCACGAGGGACCGAACATGCTCGTGATCGACCCGGACGAGTGCATCGATTGCGCCGTGTGCATCCCCGAGTGCCCGGTGAACGCGATTCTCCCCGAGGAGGACGTACCCGAGGACCAAAGGAAGTTCACCGCCTTGAACGCGGATCTCGCCAGGATCTGGCCCGTCATCACCGACGCCAAGCCCGGGCCCGAGGACGCCGATCAGTGGAAGGACGTGAAGGACAAGCTTAAGTATCTGGAGCGTTAAGGGTGGGATGCTGAATCTCGCCCACGGCCTGTCCTTTGCCGACCTATACGGGCGCGATGGCCTCGTCAAGATCGACGTCGCCTTCCTCGAGTTCCTCGCAGCCTCCGACGCCGCGCTGAACGTACGGCTTCTCGCCGCACGCGAGAAGCCGGAAAGCCTGGACGCAAAGGCGGAATCGGCGCTGATCCTGGAGATCGCGCCTCATCTGGACGATTTTCTATCCGAGCTGTTCGGCATCCAAGCCGAGTTTCGCACCCTCGCCGCCCGTCATCACGAGCTTGCGCCGCTCTATTCGATAAAGCGCCAGTTCGTGCAGCGGCGCGCGTCGAACAAGATCAAGCCCGAGCAGGCGGCGCAGCTCGACGGTGTCAAGCTCGAAACCGAGTTGAAGTCTCTGCTCGGTGGACGTTTCGACGAGCTGACCTTCGCAACCCGTGTAACCGAGTGGCTCGCCGACGAAGCGACGCATGTGGCGCAGCTCGACCTGGCGATGAAGTATGCCGCGTGGGCGCTGCATACGGCCGCGGGTCGGGAGCGCGCGCATTCCGGAGTCCTGTTCAAAGCCCCCGCGAAGATCGATCCTCACAACCTTCTCGTTCACGCGCAAAAAGATGCGCGTGAAGGCGTTTCGACCTACACCATCAAGCCGGAGCACATCCGCCGGCGCCGGGGCTTTGAGCTCACCGATAAAGGCATGGATCTCGTCGGCGCGCTCGACCATGCCAACTACTGCATCTGGTGCCATACCCAGGGCAAGGATTCCTGCTCCAAGGGTTTGAAGGAAAAACCGCCGGCCGACACTCCGGACAAAGTCGTATACAAGAAGAGCCCGTTCGGCGTCACGCTCGCCGGCTGCCCGCTCGAGGAGAAGATCTCCGAGTTCCACACGCTCAAGGCGCAGGGCAATGCGCTCTCGGCGCTCGCCGTGATCGCCATCGACAACCCCCTGGTGGCTGCGACCGGACACCGCATCTGCAACGACTGCATGAAGGCCTGCATCTACCAGAAGCAGGAGCCGGTCAACATCCCGCAGGTCGAGACGCGCACCTTGAAAGACGTGCTCGAGCTGCCTTGGGGTTTCGAGATCTATTCGCTGCTCACGCGCTGGAACCCGCTCAACTTCCGCCGGCCCCTGCCCCTGCCCCTCACCGGCCGCAAGGTGCTCGTCGCAGGCATGGGGCCGGCCGGGTTCGCGCTCGCCCATTACCTCATGAACGAAGGGCACGCCGTGGCCGGAATCGACGGACTGAAGATCGAGCCGCTGCCCGTTCAGTTCTCCGGCGTGGAGGCCGGCGGGACGCGACTCGGCCCGCAAATCGGACCATCCTCGCCGGGATTCGAGCCGATCCGCGACATTGCAACCCTGCACGAATCGCTCGACGAGCGCGTCATGGCGGGATTCGGCGGCGTCGCCGAATACGGCATCACGGTGCGCTGGGACAAGAACTTCCTGAAGATCGTGCGTTTGCTACTCGAACGCAGGGATCGGTTCGCCCTGTTCGGCGGAGTGCGCTTCGGCGGCACGCTCACCGTCGAGGATGCGATGGAGCTCGGCTTCGATCACGTGGCGCTCGCCATGGGCGCGGGCAAGCCCACGGTACTCGATATCCCGAACGGCCTCGCGCGCGGCGTGCGCGCCGCCTCCGATTTCCTCATGGCCCTGCAGCTCACGGGCGCAGCCAAATCCGATTCGATCGCCAACATGCAGTTGCGCCTTCCGGTAGTCGTGGTGGGCGGCGGGCTGACGGCGATCGACACGGGAACGGAATCGCTCGCGTATTACCTGGTGCAGGTTGAGAAATTCCTGACCCGTTTCGAGGCGCTCGCCGATGAAATCGGCGAGGACGCGGTGCGTGAAAAGTGGGATGACCAGGAGCGCGAAATCGCCGAGGAGTTTCTCGCTCACGCGCGCGCAGTCAGGGAGGAACGCGCCGCCGCCGTGCGGGAGAGCCGCGCCCCGCGTGTCATCGAGCTTCTTCAGCATTGGGGTGGCGTGACCATCGCCTACCGGCGGCGCCTGATCGACAGTCCTTCCTACACCCTCAACCACGAGGAAGTCGAGAAGGCACTGGAGGAAGGGATCGCGTTCTGCGAGGACCTTTCGCCGCTCGCCGTCGATGTGGACAACTACGGCGCCGTGCGCGGAATGCGCTTCACGCGCCAGAGCGGTGTAGGCGGCGAGTCGGCGGAGCACTGGCTCCCGGCGCATACCGTATTCGTCGCCGCCGGCACTCAGCCGAACACCGTGCTCGCGCGGGAGTATCCGGCCACCTTTCAGCTCGATGGGAAATACTTCCAGGCCTGCGACGAGGACGGGCGGCCGCGGAGTCCCCAGCGCGCCCTCTCCAAGCCCGACAGCGCGGATGTGCTGCTCACGCGCCTTCCCGACGGCAGGTTCGTCAGTTTTTTCGGCGACCAGCACCCTTCCTATTTCGGCAACGTGGTCAAGGCGCTCGGCTCGGCGCGACAGGGCTTTCCGGTGGTGTCGCGCGTGCTCGCCAGGAAGCCTCCGCAGGACCCGCTTGCGCCCGCCGCGTTCTTCGCCAGACTCTCGGCGGAGCTGCTCGCCACCGTGCACAAGGTCGAACGGCTCACGCCCACGATCGTGGAGGTGGTGGTGAAAGCGCCGCTCGCGTCCCGCAAGTTTCAGCCCGGCCAGTTCTATCGCTTGCAGAATTTCGAGTCGCTGTCCCCTCTGATCGGAAACTCGACCGCCCGCACGCGCTTGCAGATGGAAGGGCTGGCCATGACCGGCGCGTGGGTGGACAAAAACCAGGGCCTGGTTTCCACCATCGTCCTCGAGATGGGCGGGTCCTCGGACCTGTGCGCGATGCTGAAGGCCGGGGAGCCCGTCATCCTCATGGGCCCCACCGGCAGCCCCACGCACATCGCTGCCAACGAGACCGTGATTCTTGTCGGCGGAGGCCTTGGCAATGCCGTGCTGTTCTCCATCGGGCAGGGGTTCCGTGCGAAAGGCTCAAAGGTGCTGTATTTCGCCGGCTACAAGAAAGTCATCGACCGCTACAAGGTCGCCGAGATCGAAAAAGCAGCCGATGTAGTCGTGTGGTGCTGCGACGAGGAGCCCGGGTTCAAGCTGGGGAACCGCCAGTCGCGCCCGCAGGATCGCAGTTTCATCGGCAACATCGTCCAGGCGATGGACGCCTATGCGCAAGGCAGGCTCGGACTTCCCTCAATCCGCATGGAGGATGCCGACCGGCTCATCGCAATCGGTTCCGACCGCATGATGGCGGCGGTGGCGCGTGCGCGCCACGACGTGCTCAAGGCCCACCTGAAGCCGCACCATGTCGCTATCGGCTCGATCAACTCGCCGATGCAATGCATGCTGAAGGAGATCTGCGCCCAGTGCCTTCAGCCGCACCGCGATCCCCATACCGGCAAGACACGCTACGTGTTTTCCTGCTTCAACCAGGACCAGGAACTCGACTGGGTGGATTTTGCCGCGCTTTCGGAACGGCTCAAGCAGAACTCGCTGCAGGAAAAGATCACCGCGCAGTGGATCCGGCACTGCATGCCGGAGCTGCGCAAGCTGAGAACGCTGGTTTGAGAAGGTGTCACTCCCGCGAACGCGGGAATCCAGGGACTCTTGACGACACTGGGCCCCCGCTTGCGCAGAGGTGAGATCAGTGCCAGTCGCGCCGCGGAGGGATGGGGAGCGGCAGCACCGCGATACCCTCCTCCAGAAGCTCTTGCGTTTCTTCGCCTGTCGCGAGCCCGCGGATACCGCGCTGCGGAATTTCCTTGTAGTGGATGCGCCGCGCCTCCGACGGGAATTCCTTCCCCACGTTTTCGGTGTTCAGCAGGACGTATTCGATCAGTTCGTTCAAGTTGCGCGGCGGAGCCGCTCGCGGACCGGCGGGCAGCGTATTGTTCTCTTTCGACTCGGCTTCCGGCTTGCCGATCTTCGCCGTGAGCAGCTTTTCGATGCTCGAGTCGCTGCAAACGGGGCAGGAAAGCAAGCCGTGAGCCTTCTGGCTCTCGAAGTCGCCCGCCGAAGCAAACCAGCCCTCGAAGCGGTGACGGTCCGGACAAACAAGCTCAAAAACGATCATGTTCCCTTCCTGACGCGGCCATTCTACCGCGTCTCATTGATGTCGGTTCGAAGTCCGAATTCTTCAAGAGGCGATTACGTAGAAATAGGCCCCGGCGGCGCACAGCGCTGCGAGCGCGATCCAGACGGCGACGATGACGATTCCGGCGATGCGGCCGACGGACTTGCCGCTCACGAGGCTCTCGCGGGAGCGCGCCCGGCATTCCTCAAGAATCGAATCCGGAATCATCCTGATCGCAAGGGCGATGCCCAGAGGAATCAGTACCAGGTCGTCCAGATAGCCGAGGATCGGCACGAAATCCGGAATGAGATCGATGGGGCTCAGCGCGTAAGCCACGATCGCGGCGACCAGAAGCTTCGCGTACCACGGCGTACCGGGATGGCGCGCCGCCAGATAGAGCGCATAAGTCTCGGCTTTCAGCCGGGACGCACGCTCTTTGAAATGGTCCAGCAACGGCTTCGCGCCCGGAGTGTTCCTAAGGCGAAGACTGCTCTCCACCGCCCGCGACCCCAGGGCTCGCTCGCGGACCCTTGTCGAGCGACATCAGCAATCCGAGCAGAATCGCGACCGGGCCCAATATCAGCCAGAGCAGGGCTTCCGCAAGACTGTTGCGCACCGCGTACTCCACGCGCGCGTAATGAGCCACCACGCGCTCGCGTCGTTGCACGTCCTCCAGGTTCGGCGCATACGGGCGGCTCTCGCCATTGCGGTCGAAATAGGTCCCGATTGCGCCTGCCTCCACAAACGCATGGCGCGCGCGCGCGAGGCTGGCCGACTCTCTTTTCTCCGGGGACAAGGTCCTGCCCCAACTCGAAGGCAATTGCGACGGAGCAGCCTTGCGCTGGTTCACGCTCAAAGTCACCTTGTGGTCCAGGTATTTCCAATAGGCGAAGGTGCCGTAGAGCGCACAGGCCATGGCAGCCAATATCATCATGAGCGCCGCCCTGCGATGCGCGCCGTAGGTGCCGAGCCGCCGCGTGCCGTCGAACAGAAACAGGAGCGCCATCCCGCCTCCAACGACGCTCAAGGTGAAGTCGATCCAGTTTTCAGTCATGCGTAGAAGTGAAGTTCTGCGAACGCTGGTCAGGATACAGCGAGGCCGAAGGTCGGTCTAGGACATGGTGCCCGGGGCAGGGGTCGAACCTGCATGCCGGAATGACCCGGCGAGGGATTTTCGTCGCACTTCGGCTTTCGCCGCCCGAATTCTCGGTTCGTGCGCTGGACTATGCCTTCGCCATGGTCCGCATCGGACGGTAGGCGCCCCCCGTCTAGTCTCTACACCTTCCCCGGCTTCGGGGCTTGGCTCGGCATTGGCATCAGCTTCGACTGGAAGCCTTCGCCGAGTTTGAGGGGTTCCATTCAAGGCGTTTCCGCCATGACGCTCAAAACAATCAAGTCCCTTGTGTCTACCAGTTTCACCACCCGGGCTTTGGATGGACTCAATGACGCAACTTGAAATGCTGCGGCTTCGGCAGGGTAATCTATAGTCCTTGGCGGATCAACAGATCGTCCTCTACGTCGTCTGGCGCGGGCCGTTCCGAGCAGCGGATGCCGCATCCGAGCTGACTTGGCGCACTCGAGTTGAAACGCAAAAATACTTCACGCGGCACGCCGGACGAGTCGACCCGAGCCGCAAGGACATCAACTACACCGAGTTCGAGGTGACGCTCTATGACCTGTGGCGCAAGCAATACACACTGAAGCTGAAGCTCAAGCCGACCGTGGACTGGATTCAGGACGGAGATACCGGCGGCGTGGGCGAGCTCGAAGTCGGAATGTTCTTCGCGCGCGACTGGCGGACATGGCTCATGTTCGGCCGCCGGCTATGGGGGCCATCGAGCATCCAGCGTACCTACTCCGACCGGGTGGAATTCGGGATCAATCACACGTCTTGAGCGGCCGCTGTCGCCCTACCCCCCGAGGGCAATGATCGCGCCGACGAGCACGGTTCCGAGCGCCGCCATCACGACACCGCCGAGCCACGCTCTCCCGCCCGCGTAGCGTCCAAGCACCCAGCCGCTCGCGAAGAGCGTGACCAGCGCGACGAGATTCGAGACCCGCAGCGCGACCGCCGTCGTATCGAACAGGGCGAACGGAATCACTACCGGGAAGGTCGCCAGCACGACCAGCAGGAACACGCCGAGCGCTCCGATGAAATCGTCTCGCCCCAGCGTTCGGTGCGCGGTTGCCTCGGGCGCGGCGAGCAAGCGTTGGCGGAGGGTCTCGATCACGTCGGGACCGGCGACGGCGCCGAGCCGCGGCGGTAGCGCGTCGGCGATGAGGCCGTGCGCGACGGCCGCGTTCGTGGTCGTGCGCAAACGCTCCAGCAACTTCGCCGCGCGCGTGCGCTCGGTGGCGATGCGGACGAGATACATCACCGCGTCGGCGAGTCCCCAGGCAAGGTTGCAGCCCAGCGCGGCGGCCATCATCGTGCGCAGCTCTTCGCGACCGTCCGTCGCCACGCTGACCGAGCCGGTGAACGTCAGCGCCATCAGAAGGCCGAAGATGATCTCCGACACGCGGTCGACCGGGTCCAATACGCGCGCGCGCTTTTCCGTTGTGTCCTTCGGCATTCCTTCCCCCTTGTGCTCGGCGATTCCTGCCATGGGCGATTCTGTACGCACTCCGCTCACGCGCCGGCGGGGATGAAGTAAAACATCAATGCGATGATGAGATAGACGGCGATGAGCTGCACGCCCTTGTACCAGTTGGAGCGTCCATCGCCCGAGACCACGGCGCCGATGAGTACCGCCATCAGCAGCGCGCCGACCTCGGCGCGCCCGAAGGACAGCTCGAGGGGTTGCGGCGCGATGAAATAGCTGGCCAGCACCAGCACTGGCGCGACGAACAAGGCGATCTGGATCGAGCTGCCGAGTGCGATGCCGATCGTCATGTCCATCCGGTTCTTGCGCGCCATCACGATGGCCGAAAGACTCTCGGCCGCGCCGCCGACAATCGCGATGAACACAATACCGATGAACACCTGCGACATGCCGAGCGCGGTTCCAGTGCCCTCGGCCGCCCCCACCAGGATCTCGCTCATCCACGCCGCCAGCAACGAAGCGCCGACGAGGCTTCCAACCGCGCGCGACAGGCTCCAGCGTGCGCCCTCGGCTTCCTTGTCGTGGTCGCCCTTGGCGACGAAGGCGCCCGGGTGGGTCTTCAGCATGAACACGAGATAGAGCGCGTAGGCGATAAGCAACACGATGGCCAGACCCACGTTCAGCAGCGCCTCCTGGCGAATCGTTTCCTCGGGTGCGAAGAAGCGGCTGAATGCGCTCGGCACCGCCAGGCTCACGACCGCAATCAGCATCATCGAGCTGTAGACGCGCGCGGCCGCCGGGTTGTAGTCCTGGTCACGGTAGCGCAAGCCGCCGAGCAGGAATGCGACACCAAGCGCGAGCAGGATGTTGGCAAGGATCGCGCCGATCAGCGAGGCGCGCACCATGTCGAGCAGTCCCGCCTTGAGCGCCACGAAGGCGATGATGAGCTCCGGCGCATTGCCGAAGGTCGCATTGAGCAGCCCGCCGACCGCGTCGCCGGTGTAGGTCGCGAGCTGCTCGGTCGAGCGGACGATGAGGCTCGCGATCGGCACGATGGCGATCGCGGCGGAGAAGAAGATCCACGGCGCCGGCACCTCCACGTGCTCGAGCGCGAGCGTGATCGGGATGAACGCCAGCAGCCAGTTGATCGAGAGTCTCACAGCGGCTCACCTCGGGGGCGCGATGCGGCCCGTTTCGAAGCTGCCGCCCAGCGCCAGATGCAGGTTGACGCGCTGAGTCAGCTGCTCGCTCTGCACTCGCAGCAGGACGATCCGTGCCGCGTGGACGCTCAGTTGCTGCTGCTGGACGCTCCGCAGATCCTGCCTTCCGACGCGGTAGGCGCTCTGCGTGAGGGTGAGCGCGCGCCGATTCTCGGCTAACACCTGCTGCAGCAGCGTCTCGCGCTCGGCCAGGGCTTGCGCGGCAGCCAGAGCGCTCTCGACGTCACCGATCGCACGCAACGCCGTGCGGGCGTATTGGGCGACGGCTTCCTTCTGTTCCGACGTGCGGATCTCGACTTGCGCGTCGAGCGCGCCACCGGTGTAGAGGGGCGCCTGCAGCTTCGCGCCTACGCCGGCCGACGGGTTGTCGTAATCCTGCTTCAGCTCGAGGATGTCGCTGCTGATGTAGCCGATATTTCCCGTCAGATTGACGCGCGGCAATCGCGCCATTTTTGCTTCGCCCGCGCGGTTGAACGCGGCGGCTACCCGGCGTTCCGCGGCGATCAGATCGGGCCGCCGCTCGAGCATTTCCAGCGGCAAACCCGCCGGCGCTGCGTCCGGCAGCTTCGCGAGGTCCAGGCGCGCCTTCAGTTCGGCCGCGGGATATCGTCCGAGCAGCAGCTCCAGCGCGCGCACCGACTGCTCGTGCGCGAAGCGCGCTTGTCTCAGGCTGTCCTGCTGGGTGCCGAGATTCGCGCGCGCGAGGGCGACATCCTGCTCATTGCCGACCCCTACGCGCTGGCGGTCGGCTGCGAGCGTCACCAGCTCCTGCGCCGCGCGCACCATGTCTTCGGCGATCTGTTGCTGGAGCAATGTTTCGGTCGCGGTGAACCAGCTCCGCGCGATCGTGGCGGCAAGCGACTGACGTGCGAACTCGAGGTCGGCTTGCGTGGCGGCATACGTCGCCTGAGCGGCTTGCTCGCCGTAGCGAAGCCGGCCCCAGAGGTCGAGTTCCCACGAGACGAGAGCGATGATTCCCGTCAGGGCGGAGCTGAGGTCGCTCAGCTTGATGCCGCCCGTCCCGATGATCCCGACGGTCGGACGCAGCGAGGCCTTGGCCAGATTAACGTACCCGGCTGCCTGCTCGACACGTATCGCGGCGACACGCAGATCCGGATTCCTGGCGACGCCCTCCGCAGCAAGCGCGTCGAGCTGCGAGTCCTCGAATGTAGCAAGCCAGTTGTCCTGCACGGCGGCCGAGCTGGTCGCCGCCGCCTTCCATGGATTGCTCACGGCCATGTCGCCCAAGGCTTCCTGCCGGATTTCGTTCTGCGGAGGCGGCGATTTTAGGGCGCAGCCGGCGAGCAGCGCTGCCGCGGCGAATACGACGGAAGAGTTCGAGCGTCGCATCTCAGTGCAGCTTGAGGATCATCCAGTCGAGCTTCGACGACACGCGAAGAAAGACCTTGCGGATGATGTGAAAGATCTCGCCGTAGCCGGTATAGATCGCTCCCTGCCCGCGCGCGCCGGCTGCCAGGAACAGATCCCTGTCCTTGCCGTCCAGCATGAGCTTCACCGCGAGGCGTCCCTCGGGCATCGGCGGCAGGTTCGGCAGATTGCCGCTGATCGGCAACTGCCCTTGCGCCGTCGCCCACACCACCG
>Ga0137435_1000252_pt1 | contig 18609 bp, 17 predicted proteins | sample EasRivERMGT100_2_FD_104904 | JGI IMG/M metagenome (GOLD analysis project Ga0137435, IMG submission 104904) | Soil microbial communities from meander-bound floodplain in the East River, Colorado, USA - East River MetaG ERMGT100_2 | ecosystem: Environmental > Terrestrial > Soil > Floodplain ... | reverse complement strand
GCCGGCGACGGGCGCCGCACGCTCGAGGAGCTGATCCTCGACGACCCGCGCGCGGTCGCGATGTCGAAGGTGTACCTCGCGAAGAATGCCGACCGGCTCGGCGCCGTCGTCCCCGACGGCGAGCGGGTCACGCTCGTCGAGCTGGGCACGCATAGCCGCGGCGCGATCTTCGCGGACGGGCTCCACCTGCGCACCCCGGAGCTGGAGGCCGCCGTGGACCGGATCAGCCGCGCGTTCCCCGGATTCCACTTCGGCCGCTACGACGTCCGCGCCGCCTCGGTCGAGGCGTTCCGCCGGGGCGAGATCGCGGTGATCGAGCTGAACGGGGTCACGTCGGAGGCGACCGCGATCTACGACGCGCGGCGGGGCCTGATCGACGCCTACCGGACGCTGTTCACCCAGTGGCGGCTGGCGTTCGAGATCGGGGCGGAGAATCGCGCGCGCGGGGCGCGGCCGGCACGCGTGTCGGAGCTGCTGCGACTGATCGACCGCTACCGGGCGACGGCCGGGGAGCACGTCGACGCGGTCAAGCGAACTTCTGTCGCACCCACCCCGTCGTGACGCTCTTGGGGCGCTCGAGCGGCAGCCCGAGCGCGCGGTCCAAGACGAGCGAGGCGAGGACCCCGATCGCGCGCGACACGCCGAAGAGCACCGTGTAGAAGTCGTACTCCACGAGGCCGTAGTGGACGAGGAGCACGCCGGAGTGCGCGTCCACGTTCGGCCACGGGTCCTTCGCCTTCCCCTGCTTCGTCAGGATCTCGGGGACGATCTCGAACAGCATCTTGACGATGCGGAAGTTGTCGTCGTCGGGGAGGTAGCGCATCGCGAACACGCGCTGGGCCATGTAGCGCGGGTCGGTGACGCGGAGGACCCCGTGCCCGTACCCCGGGACGACCTGACCCGCGTTGAGCGTGTCCCACACGAACTGCGCGAGCCTCTCGCGCGTCGGCACGCCGCCGCCGAGCTTCTCCTTGACCCCGACGAGCCAGCGCATGACCTCCTGGTTGGCGAGGCCGTGCAGCGGGCCCGCGAGGCCGTTCATCCCGGCCGCCAGCGCGAGGTACGGGTCGGATAGGGCCGAGCCGACCAGGTGCGTCGCGTGCGCGCTGACGTTCCCGCCCTCGTGGTCGGCGTGGATCGACAGGTACAGCCGCATCAGCTCGCGAAACTCCTCGGACTCGAAGCCGAGCATGTGCGCCAGGTTCGCGGACCAGTCCAGCGAGGTATCCGCCGGGCCGATGTGCTTCCCGTCCTTGTACGACCGACGGTGGATGTAGGCGGCCAGCGGCGGCATCCGCGCGAGCAGGAGCATGACGTCGTCGAACATCGCCTCCCAGTGCTGAGACTTCGGCATCCCCTCCCGGTACCGGCGGGCGAAGATCGAGTCGGTCTGCATGGCGGTGATGCCGATCGACAGCTGGGTCATCGGATGGGTCGAGGCCGGAAGCGCGTCGAGGGTGCGGGCGACGTGCGCGGGCAGGGCCTCGTGCGCGCGCCACGCCCGGGTGATCTCGGCCGTCTCCGCGGCGGTGGGGACGTCGCCGGTGAGGAGGAGGTAGAACACGGCCTCCGGGAGCGGCTGGGCGCCGCCGGGCGCCTTCGGGAGCTTCTCCTGGAGCTCGGGGATCGTCATCCCGCGATAGCGGATCCCCTCCTGCGGATCGACCGACGACGTCTCGGTGACCATGCACTTGATGTCCCGCATCCCGCCGTAGGCCTGGGAGAGGGTCACCTCGCCGATGATCTCGTTGCCGTGCGCCGCGAGGAGCCCCTCGATCTCCTTCTTCAGAGCCGCGGCGCGGGAGGCGAGCTTGGCCTTGAGGGAATCGGACATCGTCGGCGCTCCGGGGGGCTCAACCGCGGCGGCGACGGAGGACATCGCGGGATGAGCCGACCAGCAGATTAGAAGCGGGGGGAGCGCCTGTCAACGCCCGAGCGACGTACGCGCCGGTCCGGGACGCGGCGACCTGCGCCACGTCCTCCGGCGTTCCCTCCGCGACGACGCGCCCGCCCTCGTCGCCGCCTTCGGGCCCGAGATCGATGAGCCAGTCCGACGCCTTGATGACGTCGAGGTTGTGCTCGATGACCACGACCGTGTTTCCGGTGTCCACGAGGCGCTGCAGGACGCCGAGGAGCTTCCGCACGTCGTCGAAGTGCAGCCCGGTCGTCGGCTCGTCGAGGAGGTAGAGCGTCCGCCCGGTCGCGCGCCGCGACAGCTCCTTCGAGAGCTTGATCCGCTGCGCCTCGCCCCCCGAGAGGGTCGTCGCCGCCTGCCCGAGCCGGATGTAGCCGAGCCCGACGTCCTGCAGGGTCTGGAGCTTCTCGCGGATGGCGGGGACGGGCTCGTAGAACGCGAGCGCCTGGTGGACGGTCATCTCGAGCACGTCGGCGATCGACTTTCCCTTGTAGAGGATCTCGAGCGTCTCGCGGTTGTAACGCCGCCCGCGGCAGATGTCGCACGTCACGTAGACGTCGGGCAGGAAGTGCATCTCGATCTTGATGACGCCGTCTCCCTCGCACGCCTCGCACCGCCCGCCGCGGACGTTGAACGAGAAGCGGCCGGGCAGGTAACCCCGGGCGCGCGACTCGGGGACGAGCGCGAACAGGTCGCGGATCGGGCCGAACAGGCCGACGTACGTCGCCGGGTTCGAGCGCGGGGTGCGGCCGATCGGCGACTGGTCGATGTCGATGACCTTGTCGACGTGGTCGATCCCGGTGATCTTCGCGTGGGCCCCGGGGAGATCCTCCGACCCGTGGAGCTTGCGGGCGAGCGCCTTGTGGAGGATCTCGTTGACGAGCGTCGACTTCCCCGAGCCGGAGACCCCCGTCACGCAGGTCAGCTTCGCGAGCGGGAACGGCACGGTGACGTTCTTCAGGTTGTGCTCGGTCGCCCCGTGGACCGTGATCGACTTCCCGCTCCCCGCGCGGCGGGCCTTCGGGACCGGAATCGTCTCGCGACCCGACAGGAACGCGCCGGTGAGCGAGCGCGGATGCGCGGCGATCGCCGCCGGGGGGCCCTCCGCGACGACCTCGCCGCCCAGCTCCCCCGCCCCGGGGCCGAGATCGACGACGTGGTCGGCGGCGAGGATCGTCTCCTCGTCGTGCTCGACGACGATGACCGTGTTCCCGAGATCGCGCATGGCGAGCAGCGTGTCCAGGAGCTTCCGGTTGTCGCGCTGGTGCAAGCCGATCGAGGGCTCGTCGAGGATGTAGAGCACGCCGGTGAGCCGCGAGCCGATCTGGGTCGCCAGCCGGATCCGTTGCCCTTCCCCTCCCGACAGGGTCGCGGCACCCCGGTCGAGGGTGAGGTAGCCCAGCCCGACGTTCTCGAGGAACCCGAGCCGCTCCAGGATCTCCTTGAGGATCGGTGCGGCGATCTGCGTGTCCTTCGCATCGAGGCGCAGCTCGTCGTACAGGCGCCGCGCCCGCCCAACGGACAGCGCCGTGTGGTCGGCGATCGTCTTCCCGTGGAGCTTCACGGCGAGCGTCTCGGGCTTCAGCCGCGCGCCCCCGCACGCGGGGCACGGGTGGATCGACATGTACTTCTCGAGCTCCTCCCGCCGCGACTCCGACTCGGTCTCCTTGTACTTGCGCTCGAGCGCGGGGAGGATCCCGTCCCAGGTCCGCTTCCACTCGTAGGAGCTGCGCTTCCCGGCCCACTTGAAGGTGAACTCGCGGTCCCCCCCGCCATCCCAGAGCACCTTCTTGAACGCCGGCGGCATCTTCGCGTACGGGGTGCCCGGCGGGATCTTGTACGCCCGCATCACCCCCGACTCGAAGACCTGATGCCAGGTGGCGTCCCCCCAAGCGATCGCGCCCTCCCGGATCGACTTGTCCGGGTCGCGCAGAAGCTTGTCTTTGTCGAACGACTTCCTCACGCCGAGGCCGTCGCACTCCGGGCACGCCCCGTAGGGCGAGTTGAACGAGAACATGCGGGGCGCCAAGTCGCCGACCGAGATCCCGCACGCGACGCACGCGAGGTTCCGGGAGAACAGCAGGTCCTTCTTCCCGTCGACGTCGACGACGACGAGCCCTTCGGCCGCCTCGAGCGCGGTCTCGACCGCCTCGGTGAGACGCCCCTTGACGTCGGGCTTGACGACGAGCCGGTCGACGATGATCTCGATCGTGTGCTTCTTCTGCTTGTCGAGGTCGATGTCGTCGGCGAGGTCGCGGAGCTCGCCGTCGACCCGCGCCCTCACGAACCCCTTGCGCGCGGCCTCTCGCAGCTCCTTCTTGTAGATCCCCTTCCGGCCGCGCACGACCGGCGCCAGCACCTGGATCCGGGTCCCCTCCTTGAGGTCGACGACGGCGTCCACGATCTGCTGCACGGTCTGGGAGGCGATCGGCTTGCCGCAGCTCGGGCAGTGGGGCTTCCCGACCCGCGCGAAGAGGAGCCGCAGGTAGTCGTAGATCTCGGTGACGGTCCCCACCGTCGAGCGCGGATTGCGCGAGGTCGTCTTTTGCTCGATCGAGATCGCCGGCGACAGCCCCTCGATCGACTCGACGTTTGGCTTCTCCATCATCTCGAGGAACTGCCGCGCGTACGCGGACAGCGACTCGACGTAGCGCCTCTGCCCCTCAGCGTAGAGCGTGTCGAAGGCGAGGGACGACTTCCCCGACCCCGACACGCCGGTCACGACCACGAGCCGGTTGCGCGGGATCGTGAGGTCGATCCTCTTGAGGTTATGTTCCGCCGCTCCGCGGATGACGATCTCGGTCTGCATGGGAGCTTCCGATTGTACAAACCCGGCTCGACCCGCCGGGACTTGTGATAGTAACAAGCCCGGCTTTTTCCGGTCGAGGTCACACGTTGCGCGGCGTTTTTTTCCTCCTAGCCCTCCTCGGCTCGCCGGCTTGGGCTCAGACCGTCACGTCGTTACCGTCGTGGAGCGACGGAGCGGCCAAGACGGCGATCCTGAAGTTCGTCGCCGAGGCGAAGACGGTTCCCGAGCCCGAACGGATCGCGGTCTTCGACAACGACGGGACGCTCTGGGCCGAGCAGCCGGTTTATTTCCAGTTCGCCTTCGCGCTCGACCGGATCAAGGCACTGGCGCCGAGACATCCCGAGTGGGCGACGACCGAGCCGTACAAATCCGTCCTCGCCGGCGACATGAAGGGCCTCATGGCCTCCGGGGAGAAGGGGCTCGGCGAGATCATGGCGGTGGCGCACTCCGGCATGACGACCGACGAGTTCGCGTCGACCGTCAAGACATGGCTCGCGACCGCGAAGCATCCAAGATTCCAAAGACCCTACACCGAGTGCGTCTACCAGCCGATGCTCGAGCTGCTGACCTACCTGCGGGCGAACGGCTTCAAGACGTTCATCGTGTCCGGCGGCGGAGTCGAGTTCATGCGCGCCTTCGCCGAAAGGGTTTACGGGGTCCCGCCGGAACAGGTGATCGGAAGCTCCGGCGTGACGACGTTCGAGATGAGAAACGGAACACCCGTGCTCGTGAAGACGCCCAAGGTCGAGTTCATCGACGACAAGGAAGGCAAGCCGGTCGGCATCAACCGGTTCATCGGCCGGCGGCCGATCCTCGCCTTCGGAAACTCCGACGGGGACCATCAGATGCTCCAGTGGACCGCCGCAGGGAGCGGTCCGCGCTTCATGGGGATCGTGCACCACACCGATGCCGAGCGGGAGTGGGCCTACGACCGGACGTCGCACATCGGCAAGCTGGACAAGGCCTGGGATGACGCGACGGCGAAGGGGTGGACCGTCGTCGACATGAAGAAGGACTGGAAGAAGGTCTTCGCGTTCGAGAGATAACTAGGGAGACGACGATGAGACATCTCGGAGGGACACTGCTCGCGCTCGCCGTGGCGCTGCCCACGGCGGCGCAGACGGCCAAGAAGCCGAACATCCTCGTGATCTTCGGGGACGACGTCGGCGTCGCCAACATCAGCGCCTACAGCAGCGGCCTGATGGGGTACGAGACCCCGAACATCGACCGCATCGGGAAGGAGGGCTTGCGCCTCCTGCACTACTACGGCGAGCAGTCGTGCACGGCGGGGCGCGCAGCGTTCCTCACCGGCCAGCACGGCCTCCGCACCGGTCTCACCAAGGTCGGTTTCCCCGGAGCGCCGATGGGGATGAGCCAGCTCGACCCGTCGATCGGAGGAATCCTCAAGAGCCTCGGCTACGCGACGGGGCAGTTCGGGAAGAACCACGTCGGCGACCGCAACGAGAGCCTTCCCACCGTCAACGGGTTCGACGAGTTCTTCGGCAACCTCTACCACCTCAACGCCGAGGAGGAGCCCGAGCTCCCCGACTACCCGAAGGATCCGGCGTATCGAGCCAAGTTCGGGCCACGCGGCGTGCTCCGGTGCAAGGCGACCGACCGAGACGACACCACCGTCGACCCCCGCTTCGGCAAGATCGGCAAGCAGACGATCGAGGACACCGGCCCCCTCACCAAGAAGCGCATGGAGACGGTCGACGACGAGACCTCCGCCGCGGCGATCGACTTCATGAAGCGGCAGCACGCCGCGAAGAAGCCGTTCTTCACCTGGTTCAATTCGACGCGCATGCACCTGCGGACCCACGTCCGGGCCGAGCACCGGGGCCGCTACAAGCACGGCGACAGCGAGTACATCGATGGCATGCTCGAGCACGACGACACGATCGGTGCGGTGCTCAAGGCGCTCGACGACATGGGGATCGCGGGCGACACGATGGTCGTCTACTCGAGCGACAACGGGCCGCACATGAACACCTGGCCGGACGGCGCGATGACCTACTTCCGCTCCGAGAAGAACACCAACTGGGAGGGGGCGTTCCGGGTTCCGTGCCTGGTCCGGTGGCCGGGGGTGATCAAGCCCGGCACCGTCAGCAACGAGCTCATGAGCCACAACGACTGGCTCCCCACCCTTGCCGCGCTGGCGGGCGAGCCGGACATCGTCGGCAAGCTCCTGAAGGGGTACCAAGCGAACGGCAAGACCTACATGGTGCACTTGGACGGATACGACCAGTCGAAGTTCCTGCGCACCGTCAGCGGTGCGGCGGGGAACAACAACGGCGTGAAGAGCGCCCGCGACAATTTCTTCTACTCCGACGACGACGGCGCTCTCGTGGGATTGAGAGAGGGCGACTACAAGTACGTCTTCGAGGAGCAGCGCATGGCCGGAACGATGGGTGTCTGGGCCGAGCCGTTCACGAAGCTCCGCCTGCAGAAGATCTTCAACCTGTTCCAGGACCCGTTCGAGCGGGCGGACTTCACCTCCAATACGTTCTGGGACTGGCAGCTCAACCACGTCCCGACGATCTACGGGGTCATGGAGAAAGTCGGGAAGTTCGCCGCGACGTTCAAGGAGTTCCCGCCGCGTTCGATCCCGCCGAGCTTCAACCCGGCAACGATCATGGAAGAGACTCTCGACGAGATCCGCGACTCGAAGAAGTAATTGGAGGTCGACACGTGCGACGAGCAGCTTGGTTCGTTCTGATTCTGGGCATGGCTTCGGGGTCCGCCGCGGCGGCCGAGCCGGACTGGGAATTCGGCGTCGCTCCCTACCTCTGGGGGGCCGGAATCGACGGCGACATCAAGCTCGGACGGCTCCCCGCGCAGGGCGTCGAGGCGAGCTTCTCGGATCTCCTCGACGTCCTCGACATCGGCGGCATGCTCGCCTTCGAGGGGCAGAAGGGCACGTGGGGATTCTTCGTCGATGCGATCTACCTGAAGTTCGACGACCAGGCGCCGGCGCCGGATCCGACCTTCGGCGAGGTCCGCGCGGAGCTGACCCAGCAGTACTACACCGCCGCGGCGACATGCCGCGTCATTCACGGCAAGGTCGATCTCGACGTCCTCGCGGGGGCGCGGTTCACGGACATGCAGGTGGAGCTCGAGCTCTTGGGCGGGGTCGCGGACGGACGGAGCCGGTCGCGCGGGACCGACTGGTGGGACGGGATCGCCGGAGCGAGGGTCCGCTACCACCCCGGCGAGCACTGGACGATCATGGGCTACGTGGACGCCGGGCTCGGCGGCTCGGATCTGACGTGGCAGCTCGCGGGCGGTGCGAGCTACGCGTTCAACAAGACGATCGCCCTCGGGTTCGGGTACCGCGCGCTCGATCAAGACCTCGACGAGCCCGAGTTCCAGTACGACACGCTCCTCGCCGGACCCTACCTCGGCGTGAAGTTCGCGTTTTGATCCGCGCGATCGGCGTGCTTGCTCTGGGCGCCGCCCTCGCGGCATCCGCCGCCGAGCCCACCGCCGAGGAGATGGCCAAGGCGCTGTCGAACCCGGTCGCCGACATGGCGAGCCTCCCGGTCCAGCTCAACTGGGAGAACGGCGTCGGCCCCGACGACGACCTGCGCTTCGTCATGAACTTTCAGCCGGTCGTCCCGTTCAAGCTCAACCCGAAGCTGAACATGATCTCGCGCCTGATCCTCCCCTACATCCAGCAGCCGGCGCTGACGCCGGGCGCGTCGCCGACCTCCGGCACGGGGGACATCGTCTTCTCGCTGTTCTTCTCCCCTTCGGAGGTGAAGAACGGGCTCGTGTGGGGCGTCGGGCCGGCCTTCAACCTCCCCACGACGACGGATCCCACGCTCGGCTCCGGCCAGTGGGGGGTCGGGCCCACCGCCGTGATCCTCAAACAGTCGGGGCCGTGGACGTACGGCGCGCTCGTCAATCACCTCGTGGGCGTCGCGGACACGGGAAACGTCGAGCGCGCGGACCTGAACAACACGTTCCTCCAGCCGTTCCTCGCGCACCAGTTCCCGGGCGCGCTGACCCTCACCGTGCAGAGCGAGTCGACGTACAACTGGGAGGCGGATTCGGGGGAGGCCTGGACGATCCCGCTGAACGTCCTCGTGACCAAGGTGACGCGGCTCGGATCGCTGCCGTTCAGCGTCGGCGGCGGGGCCGGGTACTACGTGGACAGCCCTTCGATCGGCCCGGACTGGAAGCTCCGCGCGGTGTTCACGGTCATCCTGCCCGGCAAGAAGTAGCCGGCGGTCAGCTCGGGCGCTTCGTCGGGAAGACGAGCAAGAGCACGCCGGCGACGGCCGAGACGACGCCGACCCAGGTCGGGATCACGACCCGCTCCTTCTCCTTGATCGAGAAGTCGATGGGGCCGAGATCGGCCTTGTGCGTTTCCTTCGTGTAGCTGAAGGTGCGCACGGCGAGGAACAGCACGCCCAAGGCGATGAGGATGACGCCGAGCAGCCTTTTGATGTTCATGCCCTACTCATATCACGAGCGGTTAGAATCGGCGCGTGCGTGCCCTGCTCGTCCTCCTGCTCGCCGCGGCGGCCGCCGCCACGGCGCCCGCGATCTTCGACCCCGATCCCACTCAAGAGGGTGCGGGAACGCTGGAGGCCGGTACGGAGCGCGAGACCTGGAGCCGCAAGTCGGAGACCGCGTCGGTGTGGCTGACCCGCATCGACGAGGCGACGCGCTCGCGTTACGTCGTGCGGCGCACCGGTCTCGACTTCGACCCGTTCGCGGCGGCACCGGGCCACGCCGGAGGGTTCGTCACGTTCCACGTGGTGCTCGAGAACAAGTCCGAGGAGCGCATGATCTTCCAGCCGCAGGCCTGCTGGCTCCACACCAATACCCGGGACATGCAGCGCCCGCTCGACTTCCCCTCGATCGTCTCCGCGTTCCACATGGCCGACCGCCCGATCCCCGATCACATCGACCGGATCCGGGGTGCGATCTTCGACGGCGAGGTCGTGCTCGGCCCGGGCGAGACGCGCGACGCGCTCATGGTCTACCGCGAGTTCGACCCGAAGGCGAAGCGCTTCCAGGTGGAGGTCGGAGCGACCCTGACCCGGGGGGAGGCGCTGAAATTCACCGCGTTCTACAAGAAGAGGAAGAAGGAATCGTGATCGTGGAGACGGCGCGCAAGCTCGACGGCACGGCGACGGCGAAGGCGATCCGCGAGGAGGTCGCGCGGGGCGTCGCCGGCTTCCGGGAGCGGCACGGCATCGCGCCGGGGCTGGCCGTCGTGATCGTCGGCGACGATCCCGCATCGCACGTGTACGTGCGCGGCAAGGAGAAGGCGGCCCGGGAAACCGGCTTCGCCTCCACCGTGCTGCGCCTGCCGGCCGCCTCCGGCGAGCGCGAGATCCTCGACGTCGTGGCGCGGCTCAACGCCGACCGCGCGGTCCACGGCATCCTCGTGCAGCTCCCGCTTCCCCGCGGGGTCGACGAGCGGCGCGTCCTGGAGGCGGTCGACCCGGACAAGGACGTGGACGGGTTCCATCCGGTCAACGCCGGCCGCCTGCTCGTCGGGCTCCCGGGTCCGGTGCCGTGCACGCCCGCCGGCATCATCGAGCTTCTCAAGCGCCACGGGGTCCCGATCGCCGGGAAGCGCGCGGTCGTCGTCGGCCGCAGCAACATCGTCGGCAAGCCCGTGGCGGTGCTGCTCCTGCGCGAGCACGCGACGGTCACGATCGCGCACAGCAGGACGGAGGACCTGCCCGGCGTGTGCCGCGAGGCCGACCTGCTGGTGGCCGCGATCGGACGCCCGGCGTTCGTGCGCGGGGACTTCGTCAAGCCCGGTGCCGCGGTCGTCGACGTGGGGGTGAACGCTCTGACGACCGAGGACGCCGTGCGCGCGGCGTTCGGGGAGGATGCGAAGCGCCTGCGGCTGCTCGCGGAGCGCGGATCGGTGCTGTGCGGCGACGTCCACCCGGAGGCCCTGGCTACGGCGGGCTGGCTCTCGCCCGTCCCGGGAGGGGTCGGGCCCATGACGATCGCGATGCTCCTCGCCAACACGCTCCAGGCCGCGAGCCGGTGCGCCGCGTCGGCCTGACCGGCGGCCTCGCCACCGGCAAGAGCACGGTGGCGGGGATGTTCCGGCGCCTCGGGGCGCTGCACCTCGACGCGGACGCGATCGCGCACGAGCTGCTGTTCCCCGGCGGGCGCGCCGAGGCGGACGTGATCGCCCGCTTCGGCCCTTCGATCCTCGGCCCCGACGGCGCGATCGACCGCGGGTCGCTCGGCGCGATCGTCTTCGCGGACGGCAGGGCCCTGGCGGACCTCAACGCGATCGTCCATCCGAAGGTCCGGGAGGAGATCACGCACCGCCTGGCGCGCGAGGCGGCCGCCGCCTCGCCCCCCGCGCTTGCCCTCGTGGACGCGGCCCTGCTCGTCGAGAGCGGGATGCACGCCGAGCTGGACGCGGTCGTGGTCGCGACGTGTCCGCCGGAGACCCAGGTCGCCCGCGCCGTCGCCCGCGGGATGCGGGAGGACGAGGCCCGCCGCCGCATCGCCGCCCAGGCTCCGGCCGAGGAGAAGGTCGCGGTGGCGGACGTCGTCATCGACACGGGTGGGAGTCTGGAGGAGACGGAGGCGCAGGTGCGGGCCGCGTGGCGGACCCTGACGGCCTAGAAGCACGGTGGCCGCGAGGTTGTGGGGGGGGAGAGGGGGATCTTTGTCCGCGGGCGGACGTTTTCCGGTCGTGCGTCGTCCGCGCGGACGCTGAAACCGTGTCGATTCCATCCCGGCGCCCGGTCCGGCGCTTGCCCTTGTTGGGTGCATGCGCTGGCCCAAGTCGTCCATCGAAAACGTGCGACCCTCCCGGTTCCATCCCCCCTTCTGCCCCTGGCCCGATTGCGCCACTCATCGCGGTGAGCGAGCTCGCTTCCAGGGCCACGGTTCCTACCGCACTCGGCACAGCTGTCGCCGGATTCCGCGGTTCCGCTGCACGTCGTGCCGGCACACCTGCTCGCGGCAAACGTTCTCGACAACCTACTACCTGAAGAAGCCGCAGCTCCTCATCGGCGTGGCCGCCGGGCTTGCTGCCTGCTCGGCGCACCGGCAGATCGCGCGCTCCTTGCGGTGCGCGAAGACCTCGGTCACGCGTCTGGCCGAGCGGCTCGGCCGCCACGCGATCCTCTTCCAGGCCCGCTGTCTACGCGGGCTCGCGCTCGACGAGCCGGTCGTCCACGATCACTTCGAGACGTTCGTCGGCCGGCAAGATCGAGCGCTGGGCATCGGGACGGCCGTGGGATCGGAATCGTGGTTCGTGTACGACGTCGATCCCGCACCTCGTCGTGGGAGCGGCCGGCGGCCCGATCGGAAGCCCGAGATGACCAAGGACTCGCCTTCGAGCCCCTACGTGCGCAGCATCAAGCGCGCGTTTTCAGGCCTGATCGAGCGCATTTCGGAAGGTCGCGGCCTGACCTTCATCGTCGATGGACGCATCGACTACACCCGCGCGGTCCGCGATCGTGCCTTGGCCGGACGGGTCACTCTCCGCGTGTTCCCCAACCCGAAGCGAGGACCCAAGGGATCGCGGCGATCCGAAGAAGCAATCGCCCGGGATCAGGCGATGTTCCCGGTCGACCAGCTGCATCAGCTGCTTCGACACACCTGCTCGGACCACAAGCGCGAGACGATCGCCTTCGGAAGGCGGCTCGAGTCGATCCTGGGCCGCGCCCACCTCATGGCCGTGTGGAAGAACTTCATCAAGTCGCGATCGGAACGGGCGCCGGATCGCTCCACCCCCGCGATGCGGCTCGGGGTGGCAAGAGATGCTTGGACGTGGGAGCGCGTCCTCTCCCGCCGGCTCTTCCCCACACGTGAGCCCGTGACCGACGTCGCGCTCAAGCTCTACGGCAAGCGCTGGACCGCCGGACTCCCCGAGCTCGCCGCCCGGCACGCCGGCTGAACCCCATGAGAGTTCCGGGTTGCTGCGGGCCCGTCCCCGATCCCGAATCCCACAACCTTGCGGCCACCGTGGGTTAGAAGCTCCAGACGACTTGGAGCGTCGGCGTGATGCCGAGCCAGTTGTCGTAGGCCGTCCGGGTCTCGACCTCGCCGTCCGGTGCGAGAACGAAGCTCGCCTCGTCCAAACAGCAGGCGTTGTCGCGGTCGGTCGCGTTGAGGACCGACAGCTCGAAGCGCAGGCTCCCCTTCCCCGTCGCGACCGTCCGGCCGGCCCTCAAGTCCAGCCTTCCGTAGACCGGCAGGCGTGCCGAGTTCCGGGGGCCCAGGACCGGCTCGATCGTCGTTTCGCCGTCGGGAGACGTGACGAGCACACCGTGCACCGGCGTCGTCGGCCAGCCGGTGTGGACCACGCCGTTCGCGGCGAGGAACCATCCGCGCTCCCACCGGTACGAGACGAGGAACTTCCCGGCGTGAGTCTGATCCCAGCTCCGCGGGACCGACGCCCCGTCGATGACGTCCATCGCCTTCGACCACGTGTAGCTCGCCGACCACTGAAGAGCCTTCGATGGACTGCCGTTCATCGAGACCTCCACGCCCTCGAGCCGGGCGCTCTCGGGTGCGATCAAGGCGCGGTCGGGCTCCAGCTCGGGGAACAGCTCGACGGGCTTGTGGAGGTTCTCGTAGCGCGGCGTGACGTGCGAGAGCCGGTTCAGGTAGGCGTCGAGGCGGAACGACAACGGGGACGCGAAGCGGTGGACGTAGGCGACGTCGATCTGCTTGCTCAGCTCCGGCCGCGGGTAGTCGGTCTGCCCGTCCTCGATCCTCAGCTCGTGGATCCGCAGCGACTGCGCGTAGCTCCCCAGCGCGAGACGGAACTCGTCTCGCGCCGTCGCCCGTCCGACCAGGTTGAGCCGGGGGCTCCACTGCCGGGCGCCCGTGTAGGTCTGCCGGTCCCAGCGGAGGCCCCCCTCCATCGTGACCGCCCACGTGATCGCGCGGCGGTAGGCGGCATAGGCGGCGAGCGATTCACCCGAGCGCTCCGTCTCGGAAGGACGAACGGCGCCCGGCGTCCCGTTGGCGTACGTGAAGTCGGCATCGAGGAAGCGCCCCTCGATGCCGCCGCGCACGACGCCCGGCCCGCCGATCGTCCAGGAGGCGTCCGTTCTCACCCCCGCGAATCGGACGCGCCGCTGATCGTCGAGGGCGATCGCTTCACCGTCCGGATCGGTCGCGCCGGTGCGCGACCGCGTCAGCGTCCCCGCCGAGACGACCGTATCGGTCGAGATCGTCTCCGACCACGCGCGCAGCAATCGCACCCAGACCGTGCCGCTGCGGCTCGCGGCATCGGCCCACTCCGGGTCTCCGGCCTCCGAGGCGCGGAGGTGGGCGCGGTCGAAAGCGAGCAGCGCGTGCGCGGAGGCGAGCGTCGTGGGCGTCGCGGCGAGTCCCGCCCGGACATAGAGATCGCCGAGCGACGGCTTCAGCCCGTCGGAGCCGAAGGCGACGGTGTCGGACGTCGCTTGCGGATACCAGTACCGCCCCGAGACCACGATCGGGCCCGAAGGCGCAGGCGCGCTGTACGCGATCCTGCTGTTCAACGTCCCGATCTCCACCTCGGTCGTGGCCCGCTCGAGCGGGGAGGCCGTGGACATCTCCACGAATCCGCCGTTGCGGTCGCCGCGATCGGCGGTGAAGCCTCCCCCGGTGAAGTCGACGGAGTCGACGACGCGCCCGTCGATGAGGCTGAACGGCCTCTGGAAGCCGCTCAAGTGGAACGGGTCGTACAGCTCGAGCCCGTCGAGGATCAGCGAGACGTCGCTGCTCGCCGCGCCTCTCGGGTAGAACGCCGCAGAGGCGTCCGACGCCGCGACCCCGGGGAGAAGCGCGACCGACCGGGCGGCATCGCTCCCCAGGGTCGGAGCGAGCGTCACGTCGCGGCTGTCGATCGAGCGCGTGACGGAGACGTCCTGGGGAACGATCTCATGATGGCCCGGCGTGACGACGATCGACTCGAAGAAGCGCGGGGGCGGGGTGCGGACCTCGTGACGGGGCGGCGCACGCACGATGAGGATCGCCCCGGCCGCCGTGTCCTCGGCACGAAGGCCCACGGCCGGGAGGATCTCGTCGAGGATCTTCCGCGGCTCGCTCGCTTTAGGCTCCTCGGCGACGACCAGCTCGGGTCCGACGATCGCCGAGCTGAAGATCAACTTCAAGCCACGAGAGCGAAGGTCGGCCAGGGCGTCGACGAGCGGGCGGCCTCGATAGCCGGCCGAAACCGAGGACGCCGCCAGGACGCAAGCGAGCGCGAGCGCGCCCCTCCTCATGCCGGAAGTTTACGGGCATTACTCGCCGACGACGAGCGCTCCCGGCTCCCACCGGCCGGTGAGCCCGGAGCTGACCAGCACGGAGGCGGTCGCTTGCTCCAACGACATTCCGGTGACCGATCCCCGGAGGACGATCGTTTGCGCCCGCTGGGCGAGCGCCGGGCTCGCGAATCGAACGCGGACTCCCCGCTCCCGGGTGGCCCAATTCAGGAACGACGCCAGGGATCGTCCGTCGATCTCGAACGCGGGCGCGACCGTCTCGGTCCAGCCCCAATCGTCCGGAGCCCCGGGATCCTCGTTCTGCTCGATCCGGCCCGAGGAATCCACCGTGACCGCTTGACCGGCCCGGGCCGTTCGGGGCGCGGCGCGTGCGACGACCGTCACCTCGCCCTCGCGGACGCGCACCCGGAGCACGGAGCCGTCGAGACGCGCCTCGAACTGGGTGCCGACCTCGTCGATGACGCCCAGCGGGGTCTCGATCCGGATGGGTCGGGGAGCCGCGCCGTCCGCCCCGCCGGAATCGACGTACACGGCGCCACGCTCGAGCGCGAACGCGCGATCGCCGACGACGCGCAGCGCGCTGTTCCGGTCGAGCCGGAGCGAGTGCCCCGAAGGGGCCCTCAGCGCCACGCGGGCGCCCTCGCCGGTCGTCACCCTGGATCCGCGCGGCACGGTGGAGCCGGGGCGGAGATCCACGCGCGACCGGAAGAACGGAATCGACGCCGTTTCCCCCCAGGCCGCGTTCTCGATCCGCTCGACGCCGAGGACGCCCGGCCCGGAAGGACCGGGGGCGCGCAGCGTCTGCACGAGCGCCGCCGCCAAGAGAAGCGCCGCCGCCAGCGACGCGCCGCCGATGACCCGCCGGCGCCGCGTCCGTCGCGCGACCTCGGCTCGCCACACGTCGTGCGCCGCGGCCCGCACCCGCTGTGCACGCGGAGCCGCGACGGAGGGACGTCTCCCGCTCGCCCGGAGGAGTGACTCGATCGGATCGTCGTCGGTCATGCCCGCTCTCCGTTCCCTTGCTCCCGTGCCAGCGTCGAGAACCCGTCGCGGAACGCCTCGCGGGCCCGGGTCAGCGCCGATTCCGCCGCCTTCACGGTCAGCTGGCAGCGCTCCGCGATCTCTTTCACCGAGCTGCCGTCCATGTACTTCCATTCCAGCATCGCCGCGTACCTCGGCGGGAGCCGGTCGAGGACCACGTGGACCAGCCGCACCGTCTCGCCTCTCGCGACGGCCGCGTCCTGGCCTCCGTCTCCGGCGACGAACGACGCGAGCGCCGCGGCGATCACGGGGTCGTCCTCGGCGAGCCCGACCGTCACCTGCCCCGGGCGCGCGCGCCGGTACCAGTCCGCAATCTCGTGACGGCAGAACGTGCACAGCCACGTGAACAGCGCGGCTTCACCGCGAAACGTCGCGAGCTTCCGGATCGCTGCGGTCATCGTCGCCTGCACCACGTCCTCCGCAGCACCCTCGTCCCCGCCGACGCGGGCGAGCGCAAACCGGAACAAGGCCGGGAAGTAGCCCTCGAAGAACTCCTCGAACGCACGCTCGTCGCCCGAGAGCATGCGCGTGACGAGTTCGTGCTCGACCGACCTCATCGTGGCCCTCGGCGTCCGGTAGTGAGAGCGCGCCTCGCGGTGGAATCCTTTGCCTCTGGCGAAGGATTCTCCACCCGGACCCCCTCCCACGGGCAAAGGAGAACGCCATGAGTCTGCAAAAGGTCGGCCTGATCCTCGTTTGCGGCGCGCTCGGCGGGACGAGCGCGGCCCTGGCCGTGGGCTTCTGCACCCAGACGGCGGACACGCTGCTCGAGGCCTGCCGCTCGAGCGTGCGGGACGACGGCTCGGTCACGAGCGCCGTCTGCCTCAACATCTCGGATCGAAGCGAGCGGGACGCATGCTTCGACGACCTCGCGGGCGCGCGGGAGGAAGGCAACCAGCTCTGCGACGACCAGCACGCCACGCGGCTGGCGGCGTGCGGCCTCCTCGGCGAGGACCGCTACGACCCCGATCTCGACCCGGCTCGCTTCGACAATCCCAAGCGTCCGTCGAAACCAAACCCCTATTTCCCGATGACGGTAGGCCACCGCTGGGAATTCGTCAGCCAGACCCAAACCGACGTCGTCGAAGTCGTCAACGAGACGAAGCTGATCGAGGGGGTGACCTGCATCGTGTTCCGGGATCTCGTGTCCGAGGGCGGCCAGATCCACGAGGCCACCGACGATTGGTACGTCCCGGCCAAGGACGGAAGCGTGTGGTATTTCGGGGAGGAGGTGAAGGACTACGAGCGCTTCCGAGGCGACCGGCCCTCGAGACCGGAGCTCGTCAGCATCGACGGATCGTTCAAGGTGGGGCGGAACGGCGACAAGCCGGGGATCATCGCCCTGGCTTCACCGGCGGCGGGCGACGTGTACCTGGAGGAGTTCTCGCTGGGGAACGCGGAAGACGTCACCGAGGTCTTGAGCGCGACGTACGCGTACGGCCACGATGCCGATCTCGACCGCTCCGTTCCGCGGGGCCTGGCCGAGAGGCTGTGCGGCGCGGGAGACTGCGTCGTCACCAAGAACTACTCCCTGCTCGAGCCGGGCCTGTTCGCCCGCAAGTACTCGGCTCGCGGGATCGGGGTCTTCCTGGAGATCGAGAATACCGGCGAGGTCGTCCGGCTCGTCAACTGCAACTTCGATGCGCGGTGCGCGAGCCTGCCTCGGCGGTGAGAGCCGGATCTAGCCTTCGGTCTCCCGCTCGGCGTCCTCGACCTCGATCTCCGCCACGGGCTCGTCGAGCACCGCCTGCGCCCGCTCGAGATCGGCGCCGGCCACGACGACCTGGACCCCGGACGCGAGGTCCAGCGGCGGTCCGGTCGCCCCGAGGTCGTCGGCGACGACCATCGCGGCGATCCCTTCGGCCTCGAGCATCGCCCGGACGATCTCGGCCTCGGTCCGGTCGGAGAAGGTGCGGAGGATGGTCGGATCGTCCATGGACACTCCCTTCGCCGGGAGTTTACACGCGAACGCCGGCCCCTTCGTGGTCCTTGACGACCGTGATCCGGTTGCTCTCGTCGACGAGCACGATCCGGGGGACGTGGGCCGCGACGTCGCGCTCGTCCACGCCGGCGTAGGAGGCCACGATCACCTTGTGCCCGCGCTCGACCAGCCGGGCGGCCGCCCCGTTGACGCAGCAGTCCCCTGCGCCGCCTGGCCCTTCGATGAGGTAGGTCGTGAACCGGTTGCCGTTGTCGACGTCGTAGACGTCGATCTTCTCGAACGGCACCATCCCGCAGGCGTCCATCACGTCGCGGTCCATGGTGAGAGACCCCTCGTACGCGACGTCGCACTCCGTCACCGTGATCCTGTGGACCTTGGCGCGCAGCATCTCGCGAGTCATGTCGGCTCCTCCTCGGGTCGCCTCCGCGAGGCGGTGGGCGCCCGATTCGCGGCTCACTCTAGGACCGGGTGAGGCCCGGGGCAAGCTCGCCGGCTTTGCCCCGGAGGACCTCGTTGTCGATCAGGCGGGTCGCCCCCGCGAAAACCGCGACGGCGAGGAGCATTTCCCCCTGGGCCACGGCCGGCGGATCGAGCGTCTCCGCGTCGACGAGATCGAGATAATCGAGCCTGAGGAGCGGCTCGGCGGCCAGGGGGGCCTGCGCCGCCGCCACGATCCGCGCGG
>Ga0137435_1000251_pt1 | contig 18632 bp, 23 predicted proteins | sample EasRivERMGT100_2_FD_104904 | JGI IMG/M metagenome (GOLD analysis project Ga0137435, IMG submission 104904) | Soil microbial communities from meander-bound floodplain in the East River, Colorado, USA - East River MetaG ERMGT100_2 | ecosystem: Environmental > Terrestrial > Soil > Floodplain ... | reverse complement strand
GAGACCAGCGTCGCGCCCATGATCGCGAACTGAAGAAGGTGATCCGGCCCGCAATCGACATTGGCGCCGAGATCGAGGACGTAGGTGCTGCCCCGCACCGTGGGCAGCGCGGAGATGATCGCGGGGCGATCGATCCCCGGGAGCATCTTGAGGACGAAGCGCGAAACCGCCATCAGCGCTCCGGTATTTCCGGCGCTCACACAGGCATGCGCTTCGCCGCTCTTGACGAGGTCCACGGCCACCCGCATGGACGAATTTTTCTTGTTGCGCAGCGCAGTTGCCGGCGACTCGTCCATCAGGACGACCTCGCTCGCGTGATGCACGCGCAGCCGCGGATTGGGCTTTGCCCCGCGCGCGCTTAGCTCGGCCTCGATGGCGTCCCGCAAACCCACGAGAACGATGTCCACGTCCGTGCTGGATCTGAGGAAATTGAGCGCGGCCGGCACGGTAACGTGCGGGCCGTGGTCGCCGCCCATGCAATCAATGGCTACGGTGATGTCCATGCAGACGCGGAGCGAAGCGTTCCTGCTTCGCTCGGGAAGGGCTGAAGTCGGCGGCGCCAGTCGCTCAAGCCGGACGATGCCTTACTCGCTCCCGGTCTTGACGACCCTCTTGCCCCGGTAGTAACCGCTCGGGCTGATGTGATGGCGCAGATGCACTTCGCCCGTGGTGGGCTCGACCGCAAGCGGCGGATTGGTGAGAAAATCGTGAGAGCGGTGCATTCCGCGCTTCGAAGGCGACTTCTTGTTCTGCTGGACTGCCATATGGAAACTCCCTCAAGTTCAAGTCGCCGGTCGGTCCCCGCCGCACGCTGCGTGCCGCGGCACCATCGGCAAAGCGAGGATCACTTCGTCCTCGACAAGCTGCCCGACGTCCATGCGTCGGGACGCGAGCACGCGGTCTATCTCGTCCTCGGCTTCCGCGATCTCGCTCAGGCTCTCGGCAAGCTGCAGTTCGGCGTCAACCGCGATGGGAACCGGGAGCGGGTCAAGGCAGCGCTGGCACGGCAACTGCACGCATCCTCTTACCAAAATCCGCAGACACGGTCTGCCGGTGCCCGTTCTTCCTCCGCGCAGATGGTATTCCAAACCTTCGGTCGAGCCCTGCATCTGCGCAAGGCGCAACAGCTCCTGCATTCCCACCCGGCCCCGTTTTTCCAACCCGGCACGGGCAAACTGGAGGCTGTCGATCACCCCCGCTTGCGACATAAGCGGCGCATGATATTATGTTTGCTTCGGAGTGTCAAAATAAATTCCAAGTTGTTCAGAGCGTTACTGCACTTTTGGGTGCTCGTGGCAGTCGCGACGCCGGCCTTCGCCCAGGTTTACAAATGGGTGGACGAGCGGGGCGTGACGCATTACGGCGAGCGGCCGCCCCAAGGCCGCAAGGCGAGCGAGGTGCCGCACAAGCTTGGGACTCCCGGCCCGGGTAGCACCGTCAGGGAAAGCCCGCCGCCCCAGGATCGCAGTCCACAGCAGGGCCAGACACCGTCGCAGGGCCAGGCCCAGGCGGCACCGCCCTTGGACAGGGAAGCCCAGGATGCGCTGAGGCGCCAGGAACAGTGCACTCAGCAACGCGACCTGCTCGCACGCTTGAAGCAGAACCCGCAACTGGACGTTTCGGGCGCCGTCGCGAGGCAGGAAAAGACGGTCGCCGATCTATGCAAAAATTAAGAACATGCAGCTTGTGCTCGCCTCAACCTCGCGCTATCGGCGCGTTCTGCTCGAGCGGCTTGGAATTCCGTTTTCGGTTGCGGACCCAGGCATAGTCGAAGAACGCCGTCCCGGCGAGGCACCGGAGAGCATGGCGCGACGCCTCTGCGAAGCCAAGGCGCTCTCGGTCGCGCGTCGCTTTCACGACGCCCTGGTCATAGGCTGCGACCAGGTCGCGGTAAGAAACGGCGAAGTGCTCGGAAAACCCGGCTCGCACGAAAACGCCGTGCGCCAGCTCCGCGCCTTGTCGGGCGGCGAGGCCGTGTTTCACACGGCGGTATGCGTGTACAACACCGCCAACGGCACGAGCCGGACCCGAGTGGTCCCGTGCCGCGTCACTTTCCGCAAGCTCGATGACGGGGCGATCGAGCGTTACCTCGCCCTCGAACAGCCCTACGATTGCGCCGGCAGCGCCAAGTCGGAAGGCCTGGGGATCGCGCTGATTGTGAAAATGGAGGGCGAAGATCCAAACGCCCTCGTTGGCCTGCCGCTGATCGCGCTGGTGGATCTCTTGCATGAGCAAGGGTTGAATGTCATCTGACGCGAAGGGCACGCTTTACCTCCTGCCGAACACCCTGGGCGAAACCGCCGCCGATGCCGTCATACCCGGAGCAGTTCTCGATCGCGCCCGCTTGCTCGACTACTTCATTGCCGAGGACCCGAAGTCGGCGCGCGCCTTCCTGAAGCGCATCGGATCCGCGCGGGCGCTGCAGGACATCCGCATCGAGCGGCTCGACCACAACACCCGGACGAGCGACATCGCTTCGCTGCTCGAGCCCGTGCTCGCCGGCCGCGACGCGGCCCTGCTGTCCGAGGCGGGGATGCCTGCCATCGCCGACCCCGGGGCGAATCTGGTGCGCCTTGCGCACCAACGGGGCGCACGCGTCGTACCCCTGACCGGCCCTTCCTCGATTCTGCTCGCCCTCTGCGCCTCGGGGCTCGAGGGGCAGCGATTCGCGTTTCACGGTTATCTTCCAGTCGAGGAGGCGGAACTGGTCCAGGCGTTGAAGCGTCTCGAACGCGATTCGCAACGCCTCAAGCAGACGCAGATCTTCATCGAAACCCCCTACCGGAACGAGCGCACGCTCGGCACCACCGTGCGCACGCTCGCTCCGCACACTTTGCTGTGCGTCGCCAGCGACCTGACCCTGGCGACGGAATCGGTGCGAACCCAGACGGTCGCCGCGTGGCGCGAGCAACCGCCGCGGCTCAAGGGGCGGCCGAGCGTCTTTCTGCTCCTCGCTCGCTAGGGCCGACGATTCGCGGCAAGGCAGCGTGCTAGACTTTTTGCCCGCCTTGTCGCCCCTTTAGTGAGAACGGAGCCTCCATGCCCGAGCCCGCTGCAGCACCCGCGCTGAAACCCCTGCCCCGCTGGATATTCGCAAGCCGCTGGCTGCAGTTGCCCTTGTACCTCGGCCTGATCGTGGCGCAGGGCGTGTACGTCGTGCAGTTCATGCGCGAGTTGCTGCATCTGCTTGCCGAGACGACGACATTCAACGAGACGACGATCATGCTGACGGTGCTCGGCCTGATCGACGTCGTGATGATCTCGAATCTGCTCATCATGGTGGTCATCGGCGGGTATGAGACCTTCGTATCGCGCCTCAAGCTCGAAGGCCATCCCGACGAGCCGGAATGGTTGTCGCACGTCAACGCCAATGTCCTCAAGGTCAAGCTGGCGACGGCAATCATCGGCATTTCCTCGATCCACCTGCTCAAGACCTTCATCAACGCGCAGAACATGGACGAGAAGACGATGTTCTGGCAGGTGACGATTCATATCACCTTCCTCGTCTCGGCGGTCGCCATAGCCGCCATCGACCGCATCATGCTGCCGTCCACGGTCGAGCACATGAAACGCGAATAGCCATGGCTGCCATTCGGCAGGAAGACCTGATCCAGAGCGTCGCCGACGCGCTGCAGTACATCAGCTACTACCACCCGCGCGACTACATCCGGCACCTCGCGCGCGCCTACGAGCGCGAGCAATCGCCCGCGGCCAGGGACGCCATCGCCCAGATCCTCACCAACTCGCGCCTATGCGCCGAAGGCCACCGGCCCATCTGCCAGGACACGGGCATCGTCAACGTGTTTCTCAAAGTCGGGATGGACGTGCGCTGGGACGCGAAGATGCCGCTCGCCGACATGGTGAACGAGGGTCTGCGGCGCGCTTACCTCGACCCGGACAACACGCTGCGCGCCTCCATCGTCGAGGACCCGCTCTTTGGCCGCAGGAACACGAAGGACAACACCCCTGCGGTAATACACGTGGAGCTCGTCCCGGGGAACAGCGTCGGTGTGGATGTTGCGGCCAAGGGCGCCGGCTCTGAGAACAAATCCAAGTTCGCGATGCTCAACCCCTCGGACTCGATCGTGGATTGGGTGCTGAAGACCGTGCCGACGATGGGAGCGGGCTGGTGCCCGCCGGGAATGCTCGGGATCGGCGTCGGCGGCACCGCCGAGAAGGCCATGCTGATGGCCAAGGAATCGCTCATGGAGCCGATCGACATGCACGAGCTGCTCGAGCGGGGCCCGCGCGACAAGCTCGACGAGCTGCGCATCGAGCTGTACGACAAGGTCAACCGGCTCGGCATCGGCGCTCAAGGGCTGGGCGGACTCACCACGGTGCTCGACGTCAAGATCAGGACGTTTCCGACGCACGCCGGGTCGCAGCCGATCGCAATGATCCCGAACTGTGCCGCGACGCGGCACATCCACTTCGTGCTCGACGGCTCTGGCCCGGCGGAATTCGAGATGCCGTCGCTCGACGACTGGCCCAAGGTCGCCTGGACGCCTTCGGCGCAGGCGAAACGCGTCGACCTCGATGCGCTCACGCCCGGGGAGGTGAAGACCTGGAAGCCCGGCGAGACGCTGCTGCTCTCGGGCCGGATGCTCACCGGCCGCGACGCCGCGCACAAGCGCATTCAGGACATGCTCGACCGGGGCGAGCAGCTGCCCGTCGATTTTACGAACCGCGTGATCTATTACGTCGGTCCGGTCGATCCGGTGAGGGACGAGGTCGTCGGCCCGGCCGGCCCCACCACTTCGACGCGCATGGACAAGTTCAGCGAGACGATGCTGGGAAAGACGGGACTGCTCGCGATGATCGGCAAAGGCGAGCGCGGCCCGGACGCGATCGAGGCGATCAGAAAGTACAAAGCCGCTTCGCTGATCGCGGTGGGCGGCGCCGCGTACCTCGTCGCAAAAGCGATCCGCAGATCCAGAGTCCTCGCCTTCGGCGATCTCGGCATGGAAGCGATTTACGAGTTCGAAGTGAAGGACATGCCGGTCACGGTCGCCGTCGATGCAAGCGGCAATTCGGTGCACCAAATCGGCCCGCGGGATTGGGAAGGACGTATCAAGGAATTCAAAATTCCCGTCTCGGTCGCATGAGCCGCCCCCTCCCTGGTAGAGAGGCGCGCGCCCCGCTCGGACTGCCTTCCGGAGGCGGGCCTTGACTCCTCTCCCGCGCTGGCTGGGGATCGCGATGCTGCTCGGCATTGCGGTCACGTTCAGCCTCAACCACATCGCGGCACGCGTCGCCTTCGACCATGGCGTCAACGTCGTCACGGGCGTGGCGTTCCGCTCGGGGGGCACCGCGCTCGCGTTGTTCGCGTTGCTTCTGGTGCTGCGCGTGCCGCTTGCGCTTTCCCCTTCGACCCGCCGGCGCGCGTTTGCGATCGGGATCGTCGTCGCCGTGCAGAGCACCTTTATCTACGCGGCGGTGGCGCGACTGCCCGTCGCGCTTGCGCTCCTCACTTTCAACACTTATCCGCTGCTCTACGCGCTCATGGCCTGGGCGTCGGGGATGGAACGCCCGTCGCGCAGCACGTTCGCGGCAATGCTGGTCGCGCTTTTCGGTCTGGCGCTCGCGCTCGACGTGACGCGCGGCGGTGGCGACCTCGCCGCGCGCTGGGACGAGATCGGCGCGGGAGTGGCTTTTGCAACCGGCGCGTCGCTCTCCTTCGCCCTGGTGCTCTTCCTCAACGCCCGCTGGCTGCACGGCGTGGATGGCCGCGTGCGCAGCTTTTTCACCATGTCGAGTTGCAGCGCGGCGGCGATCGCCGCTGCCGCCGCGACCGGAGTCGCCCTGCCCGACGATGGGATGGGATGGCTCGGCTTGATCCTGCTCACCGTCTTCTACGGCTCGGCGATCACGGCCCTGTTCGTGCTGCAACCGCACATGCGCTCCACGAGCGACGTAGCGGTGCTCAACTTCGAGCCGGTCGCGCTGCTCTTTCTCGGCTGGGTCATCCTCGGGCAGAGCCTATCGCCCCTGCAAATCGCCGGAGCGCTGGTCGTGATCGGCTCGGTCGTCGCGCTCGGCATGGCGAAGCGCTAGAATTCCCGTACTCATGGCGATCATCCTCGGCGGCATCGGCACCTCGCACGTGCCCACGATCGGCGGCGCGTACGACCGCAACAAGCGGAGCGACCCCGACTGGGCACCGCTGTTTCGCGGCTACGAGCGCGTCGCGGAGTGGCTTCAGGAGAAAAAGCCCGACGTTCTCGTATTCTTCTATAACGATCATGCGAGCACGTTCTTCTTCGATCACTATCCGACCTTCGCGCTCGGCGTGAGCGAGACTTATCCGATCGCCGACGAAGGCCTGGGAATCCGTGCCGTTCCACCGCTCAAGGGTCACGCGGGCCTCGCGCGCCACATGGCCGATTGCCTGGTGAACGATGAATTCGACATCTCGGTCTTCCAGGACCTGCCGATCGACCACGGCGTGCACTCGCCGCTCACCATGTTCTGGCCGCCGGCACCCGACTGGCCGGGGAAGATCGTGCCGATCGAGGTCAACGTGCTCCAGCATCCGATCCCGACCCCGATGCGCTGCTGGAAGCTCGGCCAGGCGGTGCGCCGCGCCGTGCTCTCCTATCGCGAGGATGTGAAGGTCGTCATCGTCGGCACGGGCGGCCTCTCGCACCAGATGAACGGCGAGCGCGGCGGTTTCAACAACGAGAAATGGGACATGAGGTTTCTCGACCTGATCGCGCGCGAACCGAAAAAACTCACCGCCATGCGCCACGCCGACTACATCCGGCTCGGCGGCACCGAGGGCGCGGAGGAAATCATGTGGCTCGCGATGCGCGGCGCGCTTTCCCCCGGCGCGAGGAAAATCCACGAGAACTACTACCTGCCGATGACCACGGCGATGGCGGTGGCGCTGTTCGAAGAGCCGCCGGCGAAATCGTCGAAGAGGAAGTCGCGCTCGGGGCGCAAAGCCTCATTGGGGACGCACGCGGCGAGAACCGGAATCCAGCGGTGACTCTGTCATTCTGAATCTGCTTCCAGTGAATCCCCAGCTCAAAGGGACCGAAAAACTCGAAGGTACCTACCTCTTCGATCTCGCCACCAGCGCCAAGGCACTGCGGCTCAACCGCTTCCTCCACGGCTTCACCGTCGCAGCAAACCGGACGATCTTCAAAGACGATCCCGAAGGCGCCTTCGACAAGGCGGGATTGACCGCCGAGGAACGCAGAATGATTCGAGAGCTCGACTGGGCCGCGCTCATCCGCTACGGCGCGAGCTTCTTCTGCCTGGAAAAGCTCGGGCGCGTCAAGGGCGTTTCGAATCCCGAGATGGTGGCGGGATTCCGCGGTGAAACGCTCGAAGAATTCCTCAAGACGCGCCGGGTTCCCGGCGCGAGGTGAGCCGCAACCGAGCACCTGCAGGGAGACGAACATGAAGCTCTGGATCGGAAACATCGCGCCGGATACCCCTGACGAGGAAATCCGCGAATTCGTCAAGAAATACGCGCCTGACCTGGAGTGCACGAAAATCCAGAGGGTGGACGGGGACGGTTCGCGCCCGGCAGCGGTACTCGAATTCGCGGATACGCCTTATGGCTCGGTCGAGAAAATTTCCCTGCGCCTGCACGGAATGCACTGGAAGGGGCGCGAATTGTTCGTCCAGACCGTCGTGCGCTGACCGCCTCCCGCCGCGCCACGATGCGCGGAGTCACGAACCCGGGCGGAATTTCCGCCTCAGCCGGAAGCATCCGGAACGAGTCCGGCTTGCTCGATGCCGTGGACGCAGGCGGCTTCGTCCTCCTCCCCCGTCCCACCGCTCGCGCCCGCAGCGCCGAGGATCTCGCCCTTTTCGTTCTTGATCAGCACGCCGCCCGTCTGCGGCAGAAATTTGCCCTTCGCGGTCGCCGCAAGGGTGATGAAAAAGTTGGGGTTGTCCTTCGCTCGCTTGAGAAGCGCCCGACTGGAGACGCCCATCGCCACCGACGCCCAGGCTTTCCCCAGCGCGACATCGAAACGGAACATGCTCGCGCCGTCCTCCCGCTGCGCGGACCTGACGTTGCCGGCGTCGTCGAGCACGACCACCGAGAGCGGCTTGATCTTCATCTCGCGCGCCTTTTCCAGGGCCTTTTCGATGATGGTGTTGGCTTGCTTCAGGGTCAGCTTCGACATGCTTTCTCCGAAAAGTTCGTGAAGGTGTAAGGTTCCGCGCATTATAGGCGGTGCCCTGCACCGCCCCTGCGCGGGCGGCGCGCCGAGAAGCCCATTCCAGCGAGTTTCGAGTGGGATGCATCCCAACTTGCGGCGCCCTCCCCGCCTTGCTATGGTAGGCACCCGAGGAGGACAAACCATGAGCACACGTTCCGCAGCAATCTTAGGCGCACTCGCGCTCTCGATCACGTCTTCTGCGAGCGCGCAGCAGCCTATCAAGATCGGACTGATCATGTCGTACTCCGGGCAGTTCGCCGACCCGGCCGCGCAAATGGACAACGCCATCAAGCTCTACGTGAAGCAGAAAGGCGACACGGTAGCCGGCAGGAAAATCGAGTTCATCCGCAAGGACACGGGCGGCATCGCGCCCGACGTCGCCAAGCGCCTCGCGCAGGAGCTCATTGTGCGCGACAAAGTCGACATCCTCGCCGGATTCGTTCTCACGCCCAATACGCTCGCGGTGGGCGACGTCTCGGCGGAGGCGAAGAAGTTCATGGTGGTCATGAACGCCGCGACTGCGATCATCACCACCAAGTCGCCGTACATGGTGCGCACTTCGCGGACCATTCCGCAGCTGACTGAAACCATGGGCACCTGGGCCTACAAGAGCGGGATCCGCAAGACCTACACCATGGTTTCCGACTATGGTCCGGGTCATGATGCCGAGGGCGGATTCCAGCGTGGGTTCAAGGAAGCGGGCGGCGAGATCGTCGGCTCGGTGCGATTTCCAGTGGCGAACCCGGACTTCTCGGCCTTTGTCCAGCGCGCCAAGGACCTCAACCCGGAGGCGATCTTCGTTTTCGTGCCCGGCGGCACGCAACCCGCGGCGATCGGCAAGGCGCTCGCCGAGCGCGGGATAGACACCAAGAAGACCAAGGTCCTCGGTATGGGCGAGCTGACCGAAGACGAGGCGCGCAGGACCATGGGCGACGCGTCGCTGGGCATCCTGACCGTGTACGACTACGACCACAATCACCAGTCCGCGATGAACCGGGAGTTTGTCAAGGCCTTCAACGCAGAGTATGGCGGGCGCAATCCGAACATCTACTCCATCGGCGGCTGGGACGGCATGCATCTCATCTACGAGGCCTTGAAAAAAACCGGCGGCAAGACCGATGCCGAGGCGCTGGTCGCCGCCGCCAAGGGAATGAAATGGGAGAGTCCGCGCGGCCCGATCTCGATCGACCCCGAGACCCGCGACATCGTCCTGAACGTCTACATACGCAGGGTGGACAAGGTCGGCGGCCAGCTGCTCAACGTCGAGTTCGACAAGGTCGAGAACGTCAAGGATCCGTTCAAGGCTCGGATGAAGAAATAGGTTAAGAGCGGACGCTAGAACGCGCCGCCTTAACTCCGTGCGTTCGAACGGACGCAAAGCGCCGTTCAACGCCCGGGGCTTCGCCGCAAACCAGAGCAGTGGGTCATTTGCTCGAGCGACTTGCGCGACGACACGCGTTACGGGTGGCCGCGCGCCGACCGCTTCAATGGAGGCGCAAGCGGCCGGGACCCCGTAGCGTGTCGCTGATCGCGCCACGAGCGAGGGCAAATGACCCACTCCTCATACTGCGAATCATCCAATGACTGGCTTTCTCGGCGTCCTGTTTGACGGTTTCGCCTACGGGATGCTGCTATTCCTGCTGTCCGTGGGGCTGTCGGTCACGCTCGGGATGATGAACTTTATCAACCTGGCGCACTGCAGCTTCGGCATGCTCGGCGGTTACGTCACCGTGACGCTGCTCGACCGGCTCGGGTGGCCTTTTTTCGCCACCCTGCCTGTCGCGTTCCTCGCGGGGGCGGCGGCGAGCTTTGTGCTCGAGGGGCTGCTGTTCCGCCGCTTCTACCGCGCGAGCGAGCTCGACCAGTGCCTCGCGACGATCGGCGTCGTGTTCATGTCGGTGGCTGCCGCGGCCTACATCTACGGGACGGTCCAGCAACCGGTGGAGTTGCCCCCCTACCTGCACGGCTCGGTTGTTTACCTGGGAATAAATTTCGCGGTCTACCGGCTGTTCCTCGTCGCCGTCGCGGTGCTCATCGCCCTGGTCCTGGTCGCAACGCTGGAGTGGACACGCTTCGGCGCGCAGGTGCGCGCCGCCGTGGACAACCAACGCATGGCGCGCGGCCTCGGCATCAACGTGGACCGGGCCTTCGCGATCACCTTCGCGCTCGGAAGCGGGCTCGCGGGGCTGGGCGGAGCACTTGCGATTGCGATGGTTGGACTCGATCCCTCTTTTGCGTTCACCTATCTCATTTACGTTCTCATCGTGGTCTCGGTCGGAGGGCTCGCTTCGATCGGCGGGTCGTTCGCCGCTGCCATGCTGCTGGGCATCAGCGACATGGCCGGCAAGTACTACGTTCCCGCGGTCGGCTCCTTTATCATCTATCTGCTGATGGTCGGCCTGCTGATGTGGCGACCGGCCGGCCTGTTCGGAAAGCGTTGATGACGACGGCGACGACCGGCGCGTCGGCGGAACCGCACCTCTACCTGCGCGCCCAGACCCGATGGCGCCGGGGCGAATATGCCTTTTGGGTCGCGACGCTGCTGCCCTTCGTTTTCTTTCCTTCGTATCTGCAGCTCGCGAGCCAGATCGCCATTACCGCGCTGTTCGCGCTGTCGCTCGATCTCATCCTCGGCTACGCGGGAATCGTGTCGCTCGGGCATGCCGCGTTCTTCGGCCTCGGCGCCTACGCCGCCGGCGTCCTCACCGTGTACGGATGGGGCGAGCCCTTGTCCGGCCTTGCCTTCGCCGCGGCGATTGCGGGACTCGCCGGATATGCGATGAGCTTCATCATCAGCCGCTTCCGGCACCTCGCGCTCATCATGATCACCCTCGGCCTGGGCCTGCTCCTGCACGAGGCGGCGAACAGCGCCTCCTGGCTCACCGGGGGCGCCGACGGTCTGCAGGGAATCCGCGTGGGAACCCTGCTCGGCTTCAAGTTCGACCTCTACGGCCGCACCGCCTACGGCTACTCGCTCATCGTGCTGTTTCTCGCGTTTCTGGTCGCGCGGCGCATCATCCATTCGCCTTTCGGGCTGTCGCTGCGCGGCATCCGCGAGAATCCGGTCCGCATGCCGGCGATCGGAGCTGCGAGTTCCGCGCACATCCGCAAGATCTACACCATCGCCGCGGTGATGGCCGGGATCGCGGGCGCGGTTCTGGCGCAGAGCACTTCGACCGTCTCGCTCGAGGTGTTGAGCTTCCAGCGCTCGGCGGACGTGCTCGTGATCCTGATTCTCGGCGGCGCGGGCCGGCTCTACGGCGGCATCATCGGCGCGATCATCTACATGGTCGCACGCGACCAGTTCTCCGGCATCAATCCGCAGTACTGGTACTTCTGGATCGGACTGCTGCTCGTCGCCGTGGTGGTGTTTCTGCCCAACGGCATTCTCGGCGGGTTGGCGCGGCTGAAGTCCTCCTGGAGCGGCGCATGGAAGTGAAGGCGCAGGCCGCCGCAGAGGCTGCCGGCGTCCTGTCCGCGCGCGGGCTCGACAAGAGCTTTGGGTCCCTGATCGTCGCCAAGGATATCCATTTGGCACTGCCGCAAGGGGTGCGCTACGCGCTCATCGGCCCGAATGGCGCCGGAAAGACGACGCTGATCAATCTCATGACCGGCATGCTGCGTCCGGACTCGGGGCGGATATTCCTGGGCGAGGACGAGATCACTTCGCTCAAGCCCGAAGCGCGCGTCAGGCGAGGCCTCGTCCGGACGTTCCAGATCAACTCGCTGTTTCCGCACCTCTCCGCGCTCGAAGCGGTGACGCTCGCGGTATGCGAGCGGCGCGGCGACGCCCCCACCTGGTGGAAGCGCCTGCCTGACTACCGCGATGCGGTGGACGAGGCGCACGGCATTCTCTCTTCGCTCAGGCTGGCGACGGACTGCTATCGCCTTACCCGCGAGCTCGCTTACGGGAGGCAGCGCCTCCTCGAGATCGCCCTAGCGCTCGCCACCCGGCCGCGCGTGCTGCTCCTCGACGAGCCGGCTGCGGGCGTGCCCAAGGACGAGAGCGCCGAGCTCTTCGATGTGATCTCCTCCTTGTCGCGCGATCTGACGGTGCTTTTCATCGAGCACGACATGAACGTCGTGTTCCGGTTCGCCAGTCGCATCATCGTCATGGTCGGCGGCAGAATCCTCGTCGAGGGAAGTCCCGACGAAATCGCGCGCAATCCTGAAGTGCGAACCGTGTACCTCGGAAAAGCGGCTCATGGCTGAGCCGCTGCTCGCACTCGACAAGGTGCGCGCAGGCTACGGCAACGCGGTCGTGCTCGACGATGTTTCGCTGGAGATCCCGGAGCGCGGGAGCCTCGCCGTGCTCGGCCGGAACGGCGTAGGCAAGACCACGCTGCTCCTCACCATCATGGGTTACACCCATCTGATGCGCGGCGCTATCCTGTGGCGCGGCGAGAACATCAGCCGGCTCGCCCCCCACATGCGGGCCCGCCGGGGACTCGGCTGGGTGGCGCAGGAGCGGGAAATCTTTCCGTCGCTGACTTTGGAGGAGAACCTCACGGTCGCCGCGCGAACGGGCCGATGGAATCTCGAAGCCGTCTATGGGCTCTTTCCGCGGCTCGCCGAACGCCGGCAAGCCAAGGGCAATCAACTGTCGGGCGGCGAGCAGCAGATGCTCGCGATCGCGCGCGCTCTCATGACCAATCCGGCGCTGCTGTTGCTCGACGAGCCACTCGAGGGTCTCGCACCCATCATCGTCGAGGAACTGGCCGGGGCGATACAGCGCATGATGGCCGAGCAGGGAACCGCCGCCGTCCTGGTCGAGCAGCATACCGAGATCGCGCTGTCGCTCACCGAGGACGCCGTGGTCTTCGAGCGAGGCTCGATCGCTCATCGCGCCAAGTCGCGCGACCTTCCGCATGACACCGAAACGCTGGAGCGCCTGGTCGGACTGCGGGTGTCGGCATAAGACGAGGCGCCGGACTCCTGCACATTGGGTTATGCTTCGCCACCTCGGGCGAGCGCCGTGCACAACCCTTTCACAAACGTCAAGAAGATCGAGGCGAAGCCCTTCACTTCGCTGCCGGCGAAGTTCCGCAAGAAGCGCCGCAGCGCCTGGTCTGACCCCAACCGCGGGGGCGCACCCGTGGACAGTTTCCTCGAGGGCCCTTCCTTCGACCGCGACGGGAACCTGTGGTGCGTGGACATTCCCTTCGGACGCGTTTTCCGCATCGATCCGAAGGGCGAGTGGGAGCTTGCCGTCCAGTACGACGGCTGGCCCAACGGCCTCAAGATCCACAAGGCCGGCTGGGTCTTCATCGCCGACTACCGGCGCGGCCTGATGCTGCTCGATCCGAAGTCCGGGAAGATCGATTCCTATCTCGCGACGGTGTTCAGCGAGGCTTTCAAAGGCCTGAACGATCTGCATTTTGCCGACAACGGCGACCTGTACTTCACCGACCAGGGGCAGACCGGCATCGCCGATCCGAGCGGACGGGTGTATCGCATGCGCTCGAACGGCGAGCTGCAGCGCCTCATCGACAACGCGCCCTCCCCCAACGGCATCACGCTCAACACCACCAACACGCACGTGTACGTCGCCGTCACGCGCGCGCAGCAGATCTGGCGGCTTCCGCTCATGGCGGGCGGCACGCTTTCCAAGGCCGGCGTCGCGATCCAGCTCTCGGGCGGTCACGCGGGCCCCGACGGCATCGAGATGGACGAGGAAGATGGAATCCTCGTATGCCATCTCGGTGTGGGCGTGTGGCGCTTCGATTCGAACTTCCTGCCGACGCACCTCGTCCATGCCGGAAAATCCCATCGCCTCATGACCAACATCGCTTTCGGCGGCCCCAAGGGACGCACGCTCTACATCACCGATTCGCTGAACGGTGAAATCCTGACCGTCGAGATGCCGGTCGCAGGGAAAAAGATGTTCGCGCACAAATAGGAGGAAGAACGTGAAGCCCGTCCGACTCACCCTCGCCGCTTTGACGCTTGCGCTTCCCTTTGCGGCCCACGCCCAGCAATATCCCGCCAAACCGGTGCGCGTCCTCGTCGGCTACGCCGCAGGCAGCTCGACCGACATCGTCGGGCGAGTCATGGCCGACCGGCTCGGCGCCTACTGGAAGCAGACGGTCATCGTCGAGAATCGCGGCGGCGCGGCGGGCAACCTCGCCGCCGACGCGGTGGCCAAAGCGCAGGGCGACGGCTACACGCTGCTCTTCGCGCAGAACGGCCTGGCGATCAGCGCGGCGGCGCTGCCCAACCTGCCCTACAGCGCCGAGCGCGACCTCGTTCCGCTCGCGCCGGTGGCGGCGACGCCACACATCCTCATCGTCGGCTCAGACTTTCCTGCGAAGAACGTCGCCGAACTGATTGCGCGTGCCAAAGCCGAGCCGGGGAAACTCACGTTCGCCTCCTCCGGGGTTGGCAACTCCGATCACCTGTGCGGCGAGCTCTTCAACATGATGGCCGGCATCAAGGCGATCCACGTGCCCTACAAGGGCGGCGCCCCAGCCGTGCAGGACGTCATTCCTGGACGCGTCGCCTACTACTTCGCCGGCATGCCGGTCGGCCTGCCGCTCGCAAGTTCGGGGCGGGCGCGGGCGCTCGGCGTGACGAGCAGGCAGCGCTTCCCCGCGGCACCGAACGTGCCGACCATCGCCGAGCAGGGCCTCCCCCAATACGAGGCGACCCTGTGGCAGGGCTTTTTCGCCCCCGTTTCCATTTCGGTGGAGCTCGGAGCGCGCATCGCGGGCGACGTCCAGACCGTGCTCAAGCAGCCCGAGACGCGGGCAAATCTGGCGAAAGTCGGCGTCGCGCTCTTCGAGGACAACCAGGCGAACTTCCGCAAATTCTTCTCGGCCGACATCGAGAAGTGGAAGAACCTCGTCAAGAGCACCAACCTCAAGCTGGAATAGGCGCATGACGCTGCGGCTCAAGCCGCTTCACCCCTTGTTCGTCGCCGAAGCGGATGGCGTCGACCTGCATCGACCGCCCGATGCCAAGACCGCGAAGGACATCGAAGCGGCGATGGACCGGCATGCGGTGCTCGTGTTCCGTGGGCAACCCCTCACCGAGGAAGAGCAGATCGCCTTTGCAAGGACCTTCGGGCCGCTCGACCTCGGTCTGAAAAAAGCGCTCAAGCGCGCGAACCGGCTCAAGTACGACGAATCGATCGACATCTCCAATGTCGACGATCGCGGCGGCATCGCGAGCGTTGCGACGAAGAAAATGTACTCGCAACTCGCCAACCAGCTGTGGCACAGCGACAGCTCCTTCCAGAACCCGCCGGCGCGCTACTCGATGCTGCATTCGCTCACCAACCCCGGCAAAGGCGGTGAGACCGAATTCGCCGACCTGCGCGCCGCGTACGACGCGCTGCCGGAGGATACGAAGCGCGAAATCGAGACTCTTCGCGCCCAGCACTATGCGCTCTACTCGCGCATCAACCTCGGCGACACCCACTGGACCGAAGAACAGAAAAACGCCCTCCCCCCGGTCGAATGGCCGCTCGTCCGCATCCACCCAGGCTCCAAGCGCAAGCTCCTCTTCGTCGGAGCGCACGCGACGCACATCCTCGGCATGCACATCGGCGAAGGCCGTCTGCTCCTAGCCGAGCTCCTCGAGCACGCAACCCAGCGCGAATTCGTCTACCGCCACCAGTGGCGCGTCAACGACCTCGTCATCTGGGACAACCGCTGCGTCCTCCACCGGGGCCGCCGCTACGACTACGCCCAGCGCCGTGAACTGCGGCGCGTGAGTACGGAGGACATGAGTCCAACTCTCAGCAAGACAGCGTAGAAGCCGTCACACGATGCACGTTAAGCGCTGTAATGCATTCCGCATCAAAAGGTGGGCGTTATGAGACATGTTGAAAGACATAGAACACACCGGATCGGGTGGCTCCGTGCGGCTGTTCTTGGCGCAAACGACGGAATTGTTTCAACTGCCAGCCTCGTCCTGGGCGTCGCTGCGGCAGGGGCGAGCTCCCGGGGCATCTTGGTCGCAGGCGTCGCCGGCCTCGTCGCTGGTGCCATGTCGATGGCTGCTGGCGAGTATGTGTCGGTCAGTTCGCAAGCGGATACCGAGCGCGCCGATCTGGCTCGGGAGAGTCAGGAGCTGGCCGCAGATCCCGAGCATGAGCACGCGGAGCTGACAGCCATCTACGTCAAGCGCGGGCTGGATCCGGAACTCGCCTCCAACGTTGCCACCCAATTGACGGAACATGATGCGATCGGCGCACATGCACGTGACGAGCTGGGCATTTCAGATACATCGGTTGCGCGCCCCGTCCAAGCCGCACTTGCTTCGGCAGGCACGTTTGCCGTGGGCGCTGTACTGCCTCTTCTGATCGTTCTCTTGTTCCCGGCTTCTGCGCTCATGTGGGCTGTCTCGGGCAGCTCGCTCGTGTTTCTCGCGCTGCTGGGTTCTCTGGCCGCACGTGCCGGCGGGGCATCCGTGGTTACGGCTGCCGCGCGCGTCACCTTTTGGGGCGCCTTGGCAATGGCATTGACGGCTGGAGTAGGGGCGCTCTTTGGGGTGGCCGCTTGAGGTGCGCGGCACCAATGATAGGAATTCAAACATGGCAAAGGATTCAATATCTACGATGAAACTTGTTGGTATCGCGCTGGTGGTTATAGGCCTCGGCCTGGCATTTTGGGGCTATCGATTGTCTGGTTCTGTCGGTTCACAATTAGCTCAGGCATTTACAGGTTCAGCTACAGATAAGGTGATGACTTTCTACATCAGTGGCGCCGTCAGTTTTGTCGTTGGACTGTACCTATTCATCAAGAAATAAAATCGGAGGCATCATGGATATCACGAGCTTGGTCATATTCTTGGCAATTGGCGCTCTGGCCGGCTGGCTTTCTGGCAACATAATGAAGGGAAAGGGATTCGGCGTCATAGGCAACATTGTTGTGGGAGTTGTCGGGGCCGTATTGGGTGGTTTCTTATTCAGTTTGCTGCGCATAACAGCAGCTGGCTTGATAGGCTCAATAATTACAGCGACTGTTGGTGCTATCGCTCTCTTGTATATAGTCAGTCTGGTTAAGAAGGCCTAACTCAACAGCACCTAACATGAAATCCTACCCTTCTCTCTCGCGCGTCCTTACCGCCCTCCTCTTTCCGCTCGCTCTCGCCTTCGCCGCTTCGGCAAAGGCACAGCAAGATTACCCCACCCGCCCGATCCGCCTGATCACCGCGGCGGCACAGGGCGGCACGTCAGACATCCTCGCTCGCTCGTTCGCCGCACACCTGACCGAAACCTTCAAGCAGCCGGTGGTGGTGGACAACCGGGCGAGCGCGTCCGGCGTAATCGCCGGCGAGCTGACGGCCAACGCGCCGCCCGACGGCTACACGCTGCTCCTCGTCTATCACCAGCACACGGTGAATGCAGCCCTGAATCCGAAGCTGCCGTATCACCCGGTGAACAGTTTCACCCCAATCACGCAGCTCACGACCGCGGGCTTGTTGCTGGTGGTCAACCCCAAGACGCCGGTGAAGAACCTCGCGGAGTTCGTGGACTGGACCAAGAACTTCAAGGGCTCCCTCAATTTCGGTTCTGCCGGCATCGGCACCGGCGGGCATCTCGCGGGCGAGCTCTACAAGATGATGACCGGGGTGAAGGCCGAGCACATTCCCTACAAGGGCTCGGGGCCCGCACTGATGGACCTCTTGGCCGGGCAATACCACTTCAACTTCGCCGGCATCCAGGCGGCGCAAGTTCAGGTCCGCGCCGGGAGGCTGCGCGCCCTCGCAGTCACCACGCCCAAGCGAATTGCCGCCCTGCCCGATCTGCCCGCAGTGGCGGAAGCGCTGCCGGGCTTCGAAGTCGTCGGCTGGTACGGGATAGCGGGACCGGCTGCGATGCCCAGGCCCGTCGTCACGCGGCTTCACGACGAGTTCGTCAGGATCCTCAACCGGCCCGATATACGCGATCGCATCGTGTTGGACGGCTCGGAGCCGGCCGGCACCACGCCCGAAGACTTCCGTCAATTCATGCTCGCCGACCTCGCCAAATGGGCGAAGCTCGTGAAGGAGAGCGGAGCGAAGCTTGATTGAGCGGGAGGCGAGATGAAGACCCCCGCTCTACCGCGCCACCTTCACTCCCGCCTGCTGCAGGACTTTACGCATAAGCGTGGTCTGCTCGTCCAGAAACGGCCCGAGCCCGCCGCTCTTCAGGAACACGTCCTCGACCTGGTTTTCCTCGACGTATTTCTTCCAACTCGCCGACCGCGTCAGGCGCTCGAAGAAGTCCTCCCAGTAGGTGACGACCTCGGGCCGCACACCCGGCGGCGCGAGGATGCCGCGCGCATTGGCGATGATGGGCACGTTGATGCCCTGCTCGCGGATGGTCGCGACCGCGGGCAGGACGGCGAGGCGCTTCTCGGTGAAGGCCGCGATCGGCCGCATCCTCCCCGCTGCGATGTGCTCGTTCACGTCCTGAGGCTGCGGGATGATGATGTCGACGTTTCCCGAGAGCAGGTTCGCGATCCGGTC
>Ga0137435_1000250_pt1 | contig 18651 bp, 22 predicted proteins | sample EasRivERMGT100_2_FD_104904 | JGI IMG/M metagenome (GOLD analysis project Ga0137435, IMG submission 104904) | Soil microbial communities from meander-bound floodplain in the East River, Colorado, USA - East River MetaG ERMGT100_2 | ecosystem: Environmental > Terrestrial > Soil > Floodplain ... | reverse complement strand
CCCGGCCAGCCACGAGTCAACAAACGTAGACGACTGCCCCGCAATGGCGTCGGCAGCGGCTTCGCCTGCGTCGGGGATATTGATACCAAGCCCTACAAGCAGCTCATCGAACTTTCCGATCAGGATATCCATGCGCCCAATCATGCGATCTGACGCGTCCATGAACTGCTCGCCCACGTATCCCGACGCAACCGCTTGGTCAATCAGGGATTGGGTGCCCGCGTCGAAGGCGGTGCCCGTTCGCTTGGACAATTCCCACAGGGTCTGCAACGCTGGCTGCATGACAGCAAACGCATCGGCCGTATCGAGGCCTGCCGTCGTTAACTGGTCAAACACATGTTGTGCTTCCGCGCCTAAGTCAATCAACGCTTGTGGCGTGAGGAACGCGGAATTGTAGAGGCCCGTGAGCATCTTGTTAATGCCGTCGGACGCATTCACCAAGGCGGGATTATTCTTGGCGAATTGTGCGATCTTCAACACATGCTGGAAGGCGTCGTTGGCCGTGAACCCCTGTTCCTTCTGGGCACGAGACAATCCCTCGAGCGCGGGGGATAGTTCCTTGATCATGTCCAGGAAGGATTTACCGCTGCCGAGACCTACGTTGAATGCGGCGAAGGCCAACCGGCCCAACCGGTCAAAGTGTTCCTGTCCGTCAATGAGGGTGCGGGTGATTGTATCTCCGAGCTCTTTCTGACGGGCCGTGATTTCGGCAATCCGCGTTTCCACGTCCGTCAGGCTTTTGACCGTATCGGATCCCGTGGACCCGGCCGACGCGGTATCAAGCCCCTTACGAAGCTCTTCCTGGCGCAACAGCAATGACCGGGGGATCATCATGCCGCGCGTGCGGTAACTTTCAATCTGTTGGGTGATGCGGCCGTATTCGGACAGTTGGGCCGAGATATCCTTGGCGAATGTGCCTGACCCGCTTAACTTATCCAATTCGCCCCGGAGGTCGGCAGCACGGGATTGTAGTCCGGCGAGTTCATCGGCCAGTTGTTTGTTTTCGTCGCTGCTTCCGAACAACGGGCCGGTAAATGCTTCGACAATCGCGTTGAACCCTTCCGATACTTTAGTGGATTGTGTTTTTAAATAGTCGATCACCTCCTGGATGTTCAACCCCCATACTCGGGTCTGTTCGATCAGGGTCACGAATTCGGCCGAGGCAATGCCGCCCATGCGTGAAACTTCGTCCGCCAATTGCGGGAACATGTCTTTCAAGACTTTTATCGCGTCCCGTGCCGTGAACAAGCCGACTTTCAGATGGTCGAACGCCTCATTCGTGCGTGTCAGGAATTTATCGAAATTAAAGGAATCCAACCCCCCGTCTTCCGATAGGATGGCGCCCAGGTTCAACGTGCCGGCAGCGTGGCGTGACGTGTCATTATTCCCGCCAAAAAACTTCCGGCCAGACATTTGACGGCCCAGTCGTCCGGCGTCCTTTGCAATTTGTTGTGCCAGCCCGTCGGAGATGTGGATGCCAAGCGTCTTGCCGACATCACGCCCGGCCTTGACCCAGGCCGGATCCCCGCTGAACAATCCGGCAATAAAGCCGATGGTCGCCCCGACGATGGCTCCGAGGGTTTCTCCAATGATGGGGATAAGCTTCCCAATTTCCTTTCCGATTTTGGCACCCAGCTGGGCAGAAGAAAACGCGCGCATCATCCGGGTCGGCATCTGGGAAATGGCTTTGATGGCGTCCGCGACTCCGGCGGCCATATCCATCGCCCCGCTGACCATTTCCCCCCAATCCACCTTCTTCCAATCGATGCTGCCATCGCCCCGTTTGGCTCCCACGGTGGCCTGGGACATGCGTTTCTTTGCGCCCGCGAACTTGTCCAGTGCGGTGGCGAATTGTTCCAACGCCTCGGCGGCAGTCTCGAACCCCAACGACCCCAACAGGCCCGCTCCGCTATGGATGATGGAATTTTCGCGGATGAAGTCGTCGTAGGCGTCTTCGATATCTTTTAAGAGGCGGACGACAGTTTCCAGCCGCTCATTACTCATATCCTTTTCTTGACGAAGAAGATGACGGGACGCGCCATACGTTTTCATCAGTCGGATGAGGCCCAACCGTTCTTCCAGTTCGGCCATATCGTCACTGAACTTCAACATTTGGTTGATACGCAGCGCGTATTCCAAACGGTCGGCTTCCGCAATCTTCCCGATCTGCGCCATGCGGTCGCGGATCCCACGGTCGCGGTCTTCTCTCTTTTCGTTGATCCCCTTCTTCAATCCTTGGATATCCGCATCGGCGTAGTTACCCGTCAGCAACTCGCGTTCAATTTGAAGGTCCTTGAATTGGGCCTCCATGTCGCGGCTGGCGTCCTGCAACCCCTTGAACAACTCGGCGGTTTCTGCCTTGATTTTGGCAATCGCAGGGGAGGCCGTCGCGGCCCACTGGGCATACATCCGCACGACAAACTGAAGATGGGGGTCCAGCTTTTCAAACTGCCCGATCAAGTCAATGAGCGCGTCTTCCTGCTCAGTAAAGAAATTGGTCCGGCCCTCGTCGTCTGTAAGAAGAATATCCCGGAGCAGATTCGGGTAATGCTTCATCAATTCAGCTTGGTCGTTGACGTGGTGCATGGACTGCCACAAGCCTTCGAATTCTTGGAAGCTTGCCGCAATATCAGCACTGTCTGCGAGTTTACGCCATCCGGCTGTAGCCGCCTCGAATTCGGCGGGAAGTTTGCTCGGATCCAGGTTCTCCCGAATCTTACTGTATTCTTCCCACAACCGTTGGGTAATACCCGAATTTTCCTTTTCAGCTTTCGACAGCTGTTTCCATGCGGATTGAAGTTCTTTTAGTTCCTTTCCACCGACGCCCCGTAATTGCGCGGCCAGGTCAGCAATGCGCGCATCCTTGCCTTTCAGTTCTTCGTCCGGGAGGTCAAGGTCTTTCGGACCGCTCGGTGTCTTTAAAAATCCCGTGGCGGGATCGATCAGGTCGTTCAATCGTCGAAGGCGATCATCTTCGGCGATGCCTTTCATGAAGGCGCTTTGCGTGGGGTTGGCTTTTTCTCTACGGATACGCTCCTGTTCACGGAAGGCGGCATCCGCATCACTCATGATCTGGTTGACACTGGGCGACCCAGCCGCACGAAAGTCTGATAGTTCTGCCTGTTCTTTCCAAAACCGAATCGCGGCTTCCGGCCCACCTGCGACACCGCCACGTGATTTGTTCTTGTTAAGTATGTCGCTGGTTTCTTTGTAGCTGCGGCCAAGACGACCCAACCAATCGACGCCCGGTTTCAGGAACTTATTGATCCAGTCCAAACCGACTAACGTATTATTGTAGAACGTGACGGCCATGTCTTTAACACCACCGGCCACGCCCACAATTTCAGTTGTCAAATCTTTGAACACGGTCACGACGTTGTGTAGCGCTCCGAGTGTGAGACCGTTCAACACGTCGTAGAGTTTGCCCCACCCGCCAGCAAGGTCTTTCAACCAGGAGACTACCACAATGGCTACACCGACCCACCCGGTCATGGCAGACCGAGCGATGCCTAATAATCCGGCAAACCTAGACATGGGGGCGGCAACGACGGCCGTTTCGGCAGCAAGTTCCCCGGCTGCGGCAGCGGCACCCTTCGTCCCCATGGCTTTGGCCACAAGTTGAAGCGGGGCGGTGATGGCCCGCACCAGCAAAAACAAACTTCCAAAAAACCCGATCATCGGACCCAGGATAGCCACGGACGCGATCATGCCAAGCGTCCACGCTTTTTGCCGGGTGGTCAGGGTGTCCAACCACTCTTCAAATTCCTTCATCTTTTCGATTCCGGTTTTCAGCAACGGAATCACGTAGTCCTCGATGACCGGAACGAATTGATGGAAGATTTCGATGCCCGCATTCTGGAACTGATGGTAAAGAGACTGGACCTGTTTCTTCAACGACTCCATTTGTTTCGCGGCGACGGCAGCCGTGGTGCCGCCCGCGTGCGACAGGACCGATTCAAATTGGCGCATCTGGCCTGACAAACCAATCAGGGCCATGGTCGCGGCCTTGGATCGGTCCGGCATCCCAAGCGCCTTCCACAGCTTGATCGCTTTTTCGTCGTTCAGCCCGTCGAATGCACGTTCTAGCTGGGCGATGATATCCGCGATGTTGTTCAGGTTGCCGGACGCGTTGAACACCTGAATACCAAGGCCTTTCCATACCTCGGTATTGGCGGATGCCGCTCGTTGAATATCGCGTAAGGCGATGTAGGCTTGCTGTCCGGCGACTTTTCCGCGAATGTTCTGCGTCGCATACGCCATCAACATCGCAATGCCTTGCTTGACATCGATGTTATACATCCGGAGCGCCTGCCCGGACTTGTTGGTAATGGCGTTGGCGAAATCTTCGACCGTGCCAAGGGCTTCGTTGTTGGCGGCGGTCAACAGGTCGGCCATTTTGGCCATGCCTTCGATGCGATCCCCGACTCCCAGAGAGGCCGTGCCGACCGAAGACACGGCGCCGGCTAGAAATTCACCGGCAACTTTCAGGTCTAACATGCCCGCTTGAGCGAATCGGGACACCGTGCCAATGGACCCCAAGGATTCAGAGGCGGTCAATCCGGCCGACGCGAGATCGTAATACGCGGCGGCGGCTTCCTTGGCAGAGAATTGTGTGGTTTCTGAAACGGCTTTGGCGTTCTTCTCCATCTCCTTTCGCAATTGGGGGGATACGTTCTTCATGATCGCTACAGACTCGGTCATCGCGTCATCGAATTCGGCCCCCCACTTGGTGATAGCGGATAGTCCGGCGACGATAGGCGTCGTAATGCCTGCGGTCATGCGTGCGCCCAGATAGAACATCCGGTTGCCCGTCCGTTCCATGAGCTTTTCAGCTTGCATGAACCCGGAGGACAGACCGGACGGGTCTAATCCGAGGCGGACAAAAACTTCACCTATCGAGCCGGAAACCATCCGTTACTCCTTCGGTTGTTGCCGGAGCGGGCCAATTGGCCGCCCGAGTAACTTCTCCGCCGTCACGCGTTCTTTCGTGTGGGGTTGCACTAGCACCGCCACCCACCGCGCGTGTTGTTCTTCGATTCGCCGTTCCCGCCACAACCACCCTTCGAGCCGGTCATGCACTTCTTTGGGCGTCATGCGGTAGAGCTGATTGTGTGTAATGTTCAGCGCCCCCATTGCGAGAGGGAAGGTTTTGGCGATCCACGCTGTCCATGCCCCGCGACGGCGGGAGAAGCGTGTCGCCTTCCCCCGCCGCAATACGTCTTCTACGTCATCGAGAGATTCGTCGTGTTCTACTCGGTGCTTGGACCTGGAACGAGGACTGGGCCGGGCGCCGGAAGTTCCTTTTCCTTTGTGGCTTCCGGCGTCTTGGGGCGGCCGAGGGCACCCTGATTCACGGCCGTCTCGATACAGAGGTTCAACACCTCGCCGATGTCGCCGCCATCTTGGACGTATTCACCGATGAGGGAGCCGGTCCGCTCGATGGTCAAGCCCCGGTCTTGCCATTTCAATCCAGCCCAGCACATGGCGCGCACCGTGGCGAACGCCGCCTTGGTGTTCATCAGCTGGGCGAAGCCCATACCGACCTCCTGTTCGAAGTCGGCGAGTGCGTTGAGGTCGAACCGTAGCGCACGGGCGCGTGGTTCCTTGTTTTTGGGGGTTTCTTCGAATTTCTCGAAGAACGAGAACGGAACTACTTCGATAGCCATTGGCAGTCTCCTTATCGGTGAACGGTGAACTCGGGCCATTGAGGACTACCACGGCGGCTAACCGGGGTATCGAGAACGGCTTCCGTGCCCCTTACAGCGTAAAAGATGGGGTGGGGGCATGGCGTCCCCCACCCCACGGCCACCAAATCGCTTAGCGGGCACCTAAGCGGTCGGCGGCATCCCTTCACGCCATTACGGCGTGACGTCGCGGACCAGGTTGCAATTGACGCCGGACGGCTTGAACATGGCCGATGCCGTGCCCAACGCGCCGACTTCGCCGACAAGCGGTGGATACGACTCCAGAACCGCGTTCCCCTGATACTCCGGATTGTCCACGGCGATAGCCGCGTTGACCGGCCGCACCGCGATAGCGAAAGCTGCCGCGCCGACGAGCGCGAACAAGGTCGCATCGACGTTGGCTGCCGCATAGTCCTGAAGGAACTCGACTTCGAGAGACCAATTCTTCAGGCCTGGCTTGTTTGACCGGGTGCCCGCCGTGCCCATCACGGTGTCATCGAGCAGTTCGGCCTCGTAGTTCAACGTGATCGACTTGGTGTGGTCGCTCAAATTGACGGCGTTGATGAGAACGTAAGCGTTTGTATAGACCAGCGTGGCCATCCTCTGTCTCCTCCCTTTACAAAATACCGAACGACACGAACAACGGATACGAAGGTGTCGTGCCGCCGAGTGTCCATTTTACGCGCCACCAATCATCGGTGATCGCGCCCGCAAGTTCTTGCCACTGCGCGCCGATAACCGTTGTCACCTGCGTGAAGGTGAGTCGAGTTGTTGGCGTCGTGAATCCCGAGTTGTCGTCGCTTTCCACGATGACGTTCAGCGTTGGTGTCGTGCCTGCAATCGTGTTCTTCACGTGGAGGGCTGCGTAAATCTTTTGCGCGGCCAACACCGCCCCCAACTGGATGCCGGATCCGGTGCCCGTCACCGTCTTGGTCCCCAACGCACCCACCTGCCCACGAACAAGAAGAGTGTTCGCCGCAGCCAAGTCAATATCGAATCCGACGAGCTCGCCGATTTCCCCGGTCAGCGGGTTATACGCCCCATTCACGCCCCGCGTGAAAAACGCCCGATCCCCCACGGTCTGACCTTCGGGAGTCAATGATGCGACTTCTCGGGCCGCACCAATACGGTTGTAGAGCGCTTCGTCGTAATCCGCATCCCAGAATCCATGACCGTTGATTTTCACGGTCTTCAATCCCGGTTTGTTCGACCGTGTGCCAGCTGTGCCGAACACCGTGTCGTCTTTCATTTCGGCACCGTAGTCGATGCCGATTGAGTTGGAGATGCCGGACAGCTCGTAACCGCCAAGGTGCAACCGACAATTGGTAAGAACTTGTGTAGACATTTACGGCTCCTTCCGTATCTGTCGAAGACGCCGACCCGTGGTATCTTCTTTCCTCCCGGTGTCGGTCGGTAGGTCTTCCGATACGAGCGGTTCCGCAGGCACCTCAACTACCGGTGCAGGCGCGACGGTGCCGAGAGGGGTCTTCCCCACTTCCGTGATGGCACCGATACGCTCCCAGAAATCGATACTCTCCTCGGTCCGGTCAGCCGTGAATCGATCCCCCGGCTGATAATGGTCCGACTTGGTATTCGGCTTTTTGAGAGGCACGGTGCCCGTAACGAGCCACTGTGTCATGTGTTGTCCTCCACTTCATCTACGAACACGTCTGCATTACAGTCCATGCACTTGAACTTTCGCCGCGTCCCCATGACCGGTAAGGGAATGCGCTGGGTTGCTGGGTGCGAACATGGCGCGTTCGGATCAACCACGTCCGGCGCGACTTCTGGGGAAGATGCTGACGTGGCCGCTGGTACCGATTTGGGTTCCAGGCCCATGTTCTCAACCAGCACGTCGATGCTCTGTGCGAGAGCAAGCGCGGCATGTTTGACCGCGAGCAATTGATTGAACACCACCCCGCCGGTCATACGGACCCGCCCTTCATCTGAAACGTAGCGGAGAACTGGAATCGTTTGTTTTCGTCGTGGCCCAAGTCGAACGGCCCCATGACAAGCACAATGTGCTTATACGCCGTGCTCCCGATGGTGCCTACGAAGTTGTCCATGGCCGTGACAATGGCTGCCATCATGTTGTTGGCCACGCTGTAACCCTTGGCACGCACGACGACTTGAACCATCACGTTGTAGTGGACGATCCCGGCCACACCGGATCCCATCTTGCGAACTGGGCCCGGCGACGGAAGCGTCGCCACACGCACGGCGTTATTCGGGCTGACAGGGAACATGCCTGCAAACACGTTCGTGCTCGTAGCGAGTGCAATACCGGGTTCGTCGGTGATGGTGTCAAAAACCAGTCCGGCAGCGACCATCTTGTTGCGAAAATCGTTTACTGCGCTCATGACCGTTTCACCAGTCGTGGACGCATGGATGCGGCTTTCGACGCCTTGGCTTTCATGATGGCGTCCATGACGGCTGACTGCACGGCGTCCGCGACCGTGTTCCGCATCTGCGGCTTCAAGATTTCAAACGGTGTGGACAGGTAATGCGATTGTTTCGGACCGGGATATCCAGCGGGCCATCGCTCTGGGTGCTTGTTGAAATCATGGCCTTCTGGATTCTCATGCACGAGCATCGCATAGTCGATGTTGTCGGCATTGTCGGACAACCCGCCAAACGACACGATAAACTCGGATACGCTGTACGGTCCTAACGGTTTTTTCTGCGTAACCTTTCCGGTGCTGAACAAGTCACCGCTGTCGTAGGGGACGAAGTTACGCCCCATTTCAAGTAACTGCTCGGCAAGCTTCTTTTGTGAGTTCGTGCTCTGCGTGACCATGGCCTTGTTCATGGCCAAGATGTTCTTTTCCACTTCCTGAACACCGTCGAATCCGACAATGCCACGAGGGGCGAACGTGCCCCCACCCAAGGTGGACGCGAGCCCACTCGGTAAATGGCTTTTAATGTCGAATTCTTTGAAGGCCATGTTACTGTCCCTGGCGGTGATACCGCCACCCACACTGAAGCTTCACGTGATGTTGTCCGTCGTCATCGGACACGCGGCCGATAGCGAAGATGTTCGGCACACGGTTCTCGCTAAACACAACCTCGTCAGGAAGCGTTAGTTTGTCGTTCACGGTAAATTTCACTGCGCCCGTCGCGTGAAGCCACACGTCGAAAATGTCTTGATTATCTCCTTCACTTTCCACACGTCGGGAGGATATCTTTTTTCCGGATACGCGTGCCGGATACTCCACAATAGCGGACCCCGTGTGGAGCGGTTGACCGTTCTCGTCATAGCTGCCATTCCACGCCTGCACCGTAACGGTGTGCGGGAACATCGACAAGAACTGTTTGTCCCAGGCCATTACTCGTCGCTATCGTGAAGGCCGCGCGTGAATGACGGGGTGATCGCGTCGGTGTCCGCTTGTATCGCGGCCTTTGCCGCGACACTGATACCCCCGGCAAACGGTTGCTGATGCGTGCGGGATCCGCCGAACGTGCTCCCCATGTCTTCCAATTCTTCTGCAAGAGCCGAATACGCTTTGGATTTTTGCGACGCCAGAATCTTGAGGTCGCCCACCCATTTGTCGGCTTGCCGCGCATACTTCGCTGACAACGCGCGTGCCGCCCGAATCGCGGCCGACGTTACCGACCCGGTCAGCGAAATCAACGCAACAAGTTCTTCGTTTGAAAGTTGCTGGTCGTCCGTATCCGTATCCCCGATAAGGAGGCGGACCTTGTCTTTATCGGCCGTGAGATTAGTGTTATACGACCAAGACATGTCCGCCCCCTTCTCGTTACTACGAAACCGTCGCGCTGAACGGAGTGGCTTCGGTGCCCGTCTGCTGGAGAACAGCACGCACGGCCCACAGGCCAGCCGCGATATCCTGCAGTTCGATGTCGTCACCCACCAGCCCGCCCGTGGTCGATCCATCGAGCGTAATGGTGTCGGCCGTGGCGCCCGCTTCCCACGCGTTCAACGTGTTGCCGCCATCCGCAGCGGCAAGCGCCGTCCCCTGCATGATGTCGGTCGCGTTAGCCACCTTGATGATATAGCCGTTGGACGTGACCGTGAGGCCGACCTTGAACCGGAAGACACGCCCGGTCCCCGTGGCCGCTGGCAGAATGGCAACCAAGCCCGTCAACACGCTCAGGACAAGGGTCTTTCCCTCATCCTTGGCCGTCAACGTGACGTTGGCCGCTAGGGTCCGAATGCCCGCGCGAAACCCCCCGGTAATGATCTTACCGGCAAGGACCGCCGCGCGAGTGAGTCGTTGTGGCGCCATAGAGTCTCCTTAACGTTGGGGGACACGGCCCCCGCTAGGCGTGTTTGGCTTTTCGGATCCGCGCCCGTTTCTTGGTCTTGGGCTCGAATACGTTGATACGGGAGACGCCGTATTCGTTGACGACGACTTCGTCCAACCCTTCCAAATCGACGGGCGTGGCTGGGCGAATATACCGGAGGCTCACAAGCGACGACTTGTTCTTCCATTCCTCCGGTTCGACGAGTAGACCGGTGAGGAGCGTGGCTCCCCCCGGTCCCGGTATGGCTTTGGTTACGACATGTAGCATGGGAGGTGCTCCAATCGAACCGTTACGAAACGGCCCCGTTGAAGAAGACGCCGAGGTCGGTGCCAGTGGCCTTGTTGTCGAACGCCATTTCACCTTCCACGCGGGTGGTCTTCGTCTTGCGGATATCGAACGAGTCGATGGCGATCCCACCGGACCCATACGCATCCCACGCGAACGTGTAGCCCGCGCTGGGCTGCATTTCGCCGGGGGTCGGGTTTACGTAGCAGAGCAGCGCGTGCTTGCCGTGCGTGAACGCATACGCCGCCGTCTCGTCTTCCAGGTTCGTGGCCTTGATGGCCTTGGCGACGAGGACGTTGTCCACTTCCAGGATGCGCGCCAGCAACGCGGCGTTGACGTTTTCCGCCGACGTGTATTTGATCTGGTCGCGGAAGTCCGGATGGCGCTTCAGGCGACGGAACACCTGGTAGCCGAGAACGAGCGTGTTCGGCATGAACCCGGTGGACGCCAGGATCGTTTCCTTCGCGGACTCGATGTCCTCGATCGGATCCGAGTTGGTGTAATCGTCCCACAGGTTGCCGGGGGTGGTGTCGGTGCCCCAGACGGACGTGGTGAAAAAGTCGGTGACGAACTGGAGTTCCTGCCGAAGCAAGAGTCGCTGGGTGACGAACTCGACGGACGCCCGCTCGAGGTTCACCTGCGCATCGGCGTTGCGTCGGGCCTGGAAGCCGATGTCCTTGTGGAACGCCCACACGTCCGAGAAGAACGAATCCGTGGACAGCCGAAATCCGCTACCGGCCGACTCGGTGTTGTCCGCTCGCTTCTTCGCTTCGTCACGGAACCAGTCGTTTTTGTTGAAGATGTAGTACTTGTCCGACTGCTTGTCCGTTTGGAGGGTCGGGAAGACCTTCCGTGCAATATACACGTCCTGCCGCTGGACGTAGGCAATCGACAGGTTGGTGAGTGCCTGGTCGATGTGCACGTCCTGCTGCGCGGGCTGGTTCTTGCGAACTGGCATTTTCATCGCTACGTTTCCTCTCCAGAAGTTGGTGTCTGATTCTCCTGACGGTTCACCCGTGCCCACGTTTCCACCGCGTTCAGCGCGCCCTTTCCAAGACGCACCAACGTGAGCACGAGGATGACCGTTGACTCTTTCACGTACTACGCGCCGCGACCCGCGCCGAGGCAGTTGAATGCGATGGTGGCAAGGCCCGCCGCCGCGCTGTTGTCTTCGAGAACTTCACCGACGATATACTTCGTGGTGTCCGTGCCAGGCACATACGCGGCGGCCTGGCCATCGGCCGACGTACCGACCTGATCCCCCTTGGTGAGGTTGGCGTCCCCCTGCACCTTGCTGACGCCGGACACCATCACCTGGCAGGCACGCCCGAGCGCTCCCGGCTTGTCCTGCAGAATGCCGATGGGCTTGTCCGTGACACCGGTACACACGACCACGCGGCCGTTGGTGTCGAGTTTCACGAACTTGTATTGCGACGCTGAAAGGTCACCAGACGCTTCCAGCGAGAGTGTCGTTCCTGGGATTTCGTAAGCCATCTATTTACTCTCCGTGTTTGTGGTGCGTCTGACGATTACGCGTCGGTGTCAACGCGGCGACGGTTTTCCTTCCGATACTCGACGTAGAGGTCCGAGTTCGCATCGACGGCCTTCTCGAACGCGAGCTCGTCGGTCAGCTTCGGATCCTTGTCCTGGAAGCCCTTGGCGATGGCTACCAGCTTCTGGTAGGCAGACCCGGTGGCGGCGTTCACGTCATCGCCCACTTCCTCGCTTGCCTTCGCGATGGCCACGCTGCCCGCCTTCATGCCGGCCAGGGCGACCGCGTAGGATTCCTTGGTCATGCTGTCCTGCATGTTGATGAGCGTCTTCGCGAGCTCCTCGGGCGTGCCCGGCAGATGCGAGAGTTCCTTGCCGACGAAGGCCACCATGTCAGACGTGCGCCGGGCCAGCCGCTCTTCCTTGGCAAGTTCGGCGTTCGTCGCGGCGACGGTTTCGACGGCCTTGAGGCGGTCTTCCTGACCCTTCATGAACGACAGCACGTTGGGCGGAAGGTCCTTGTGTTCCTTGGCGATGTCTTCCACGGTCGGCGTGGCGGGTGCGGCCGGGGCGGAGGGTTCCTTTACCCCTTTGGCGACCTCGGCGTCGAGACGGGTGACTTCCGCGAGGAGCTCTTCCTTGGTCATGTCCTCGCGCTTCTTGGTTGCTGGTGCTGCTGTTGCCACTGTTCCCTCCTGATGCTTCGCGAGGAATTCGCGAGCTTTCGTGATGACGGCCGCCATGACGGTATCGGCCGATTCCTTTGTTCCCTTGGCGATGTTCACATCCGCTAACGCATCCAGACACGCCGATGTGAACTGTTCCAAGGATTTCTCGACGTCCTTGACGACGTTCTTCCCGCCGTGCATGTTGGCGTAGATGGTATTGTTAAGTGTATACGTGAGGTCGTAAATCTTCCACAAGGCTTCACGCACACCTTCTGGATGTCCGGCAATAACTTCAGCGAATGTGATTTTCGCCACGTCCGCTGACTTGAACATGGTGATTGCTGAATCGGGGTTGGACCCCTTCGGGACCAACGCTACCTTATTGATGACCAGATCCGTCAGTTTCTTGGCCATTACGCGTCAACCCGCGTGGCCGATCCCTCGATTGAGAACATGCTGTATTCCCCCTTCTTCACCTTCTCCCATGCCGCGTCATCCTCGACGTAAAAGCCGACCCACCATCCCTGGGGTAGTGCGTCCTCGGCGAGGCCCATGGCTACCAGCTTTTCGGGGGTCACGGCCAACGACTCCACCAGGCGTCCTTTGGACACACCCTTGTGCCGTTCGTTCAGCTCACGAAATTCGAGGTTGAAGAGGTAGGCTGCGTTCTCCAAATCCTCTGGGTCAATACACTCGTCGTGGCTGTCCGTGACTTGTTCCCCGTCTTTTCTGATGGCGACGTTGGCCCAGCCAAATACCAGGCGGTTGTCGTCATCAACCTTCACGACTTTGGCGGCTATGCTCACTGTGCCATCCTCCGTGCAACGCGTTGCCCAACTCGGTAGCCGGAGGTGTATGCCTGAACCGCACGGCGTGAGCCAGAGAAAGCCCACAAGGACGTGTTAGTGAAGGCCGCACGGTATCCATGGAGCCATAGGCTCACAAGGGTGTGCGACAGGGGACGGGTTGATTTAGGCATAAAAAAAGGCGGTGCCCCGTGCGCGCCGCAACGCGCTTGGAACACCGCCTCCTCACCTCTGACGGCCGAGCGTTAAATTGTAAGAAACGGTCTGGGCGATGGGCGCCGGTTACGTGGCCGGTTCCCTGATTTAGCTGACGTTACCCCATCCGTATTCCCCGTGTCAACAGGTAAATTACTCGGTGGTGTCTTCCGTCTGGACGGACAGCAACGTGGCGCGGACCGTCTCAGTCTTGTTCTTCAACTTTACGACAATCGTAATGCTTTGTATTTCGGCATCGTTGTTGATAGCCGAGCGCCGTTTGTTCACAGCATCCTTCACGGCTTCAAGGATATAGTCCGCTCGTCGAAGCCGTGGACTGCCTACAACCGTGACCACCGGCATTACTCGTCGTCGCCCGTTACGACGCCGGATTTCTTTTTCTCGTCGTTAACCTCTGTCTTGGCTTCCGCTGCTTTGTCGGCTTGCTCCATGGTCGTAGCCGTGGTGGCTGTGTTGCCGCGAACCTCGTCGCCACGCCCCACGGTGACGCCTTCTTCATCTGTCCACGGCATACCGCCCGTCTTGAGCAGATACCGTTCAATCGCCTTATTCGGAAATATCGGGAACCCAGAGCCCGTAAGCTTGGATATGTAATTACCGAGTTCGGCCAGATCCGGAACTTCGACATCTCCGTGAACGAGCGTGGGCGGCCGTTCCACAGAGATACCGTTGATTTCGAGGAGCCTAGGAATCGCGTAACGATTAAAGACATCAGCAACAGCGTCAAGCCATCCTCCAATGGCAACGGAGAACATATGCGTTTTGCTGGATGCGAGCGCAAATGACCCGTAGCGGTTATTGTGCCCCAGGATAATGAAATCTGCGAGCACGGTCATGGCGATCACGGTATTGTAGCGAGCGATCACCGTGTTCGTATCAATCGATTTCTTTCCGGCCGACGCCATCAATTCCAGTTTCCACCCGAACGGGAGCAACACGCCTTCCTGCTCGTCCCGCCGAATGGATTGCACAATCTTCTCCGCCACGGCCTTCGTGGCAATGGCATCCTGATCGTTGGGATTCCAGATATCGACGTCTTCTGGCGTCGTGAGCACCGGCAACCCGGCCAGGTCACGTTCGATGCCGATGCCTTCGATTTCCTCGATTCGTTTCTTGAAATACCACGCCCGATACGCGTTGCGGATTGCGGAGATACCTTCGGGGTTGTTCTTGGCTGACGTCGTGCGGAACAACAGCATTTTTTCAATCGGGATGACGGCCATCTTCCCGGTCACGGTGCGCTGGGTCATGCCGCGCAATCCGCCCTTCTCGTCGAAAATCCATCGATCCAGACTGTCTTGGGATCGGAGGGGTAATTTCTTCCACCCGATACGACCGTCCGAGAATTTTGAGGTGTCGCCGCTGTTGCGGATATACCCGCCGCGTTTCTTGTACACTTGTTCGAGCACCGACCATCCGTAGGTCAGCATCGACAACACTTCAGCCATAACGTCGGGCCACGTCATACTCATATCGTCGCGGCACGAGTTGACGAATTCTGAGAGGTCGGTGTCGGCCTTATCTTCCGAAACGGGTTTGACCGTCCAGGATGCCTGGCGAATTAGCATCGTGGCCGCAAACATGATCGCCCCGATGACGGAATCGTTCAGACTCATTTCCTTGAACACTTTCTGCCCGGACCGTCCTTGCAAGTCCCGTAGAAAGTCTTCTCGAATGAGGCCGCCCGTTTCGCTTAGGCCGGAATGCCCAATCTCGGACAATCCCACCTTTATCTTGGCGGGGGTGCGCCCTTTCTCTACCGTGCTCGTGACCCTCTTAACCGGCCGAGATTTCCGCGTGGCCATGCACTGCCTCCGTTATGCCGCTGCTGCGGCGGACTTCCAGTAACTCGTGCCACCGACACCGCTCGGTGTGCCTTTGATTTTCTTGATTTCCAGCAAACGAATCAGTAACTCGGTCGCGTCCGGCCCGTCGTCAAAATCCGCGCCGGGAAACTCATCGAACTGTGCGAAGAACAGCGGCACTGTCTGGAGAAGATGACGGGCGAATCGCACCGTCTTATTGTTCGCCACCAGCGGCTGTATTCCAAGAATTCGGCTGACTTTGTTCGTGTGATTCTGCATCGGCCGAATGGACGGATACAACCGACGCTTTTTCGCACGCTCGGCAAACACCGGCCCATACAGGTTCTTGTACATGTTCTCTTCAATGCCGAAGGTGCGGACTTTGTAGTCCTTATACACTTCAAGCATAGAGTCCATCTGCAGGTCGGGGGTGCCCTTGTGCATCACGATATGAAAAATGTCGATGGTGCCGTCTTTCTGCACTCCCCCGGTAATGGCCACGAACCAGTCACGCTTGCCTTTACGCACGTCGGTCGGTTTCTCGCCACCCGCCGGATCCACGGCTGTCGCGATATACCGATACTTTTTCAAGTCGTCGGGATGCGTGTAATCGAAGAATCCGAATTCCGCGATGTTGAAGACCTTGTCGGCTTCATCTCGCGGGTCGTTCATCATTTCACGCGCGAATCCTAACGCCCCAACGTTCGGTTCCCTTTTATAAGCCGCAAGTCTCTCGAGTGACCATTCCTCCGGCCAGAGGGCGCCGCCATCGGACTTCGTGTTACCAATTGGATACCGCTCTCCTTCGGGATCCAACTCTCGATTAATAGCGCGGTACAACTTAGCGTTCCAGTTCTTATCACGCAGGAGGTCTGCGAGTAAGCAGTCATGGTGAGGCAAGTTGCCGATGACATACAAATCCCAGTCGCCTGAACCGAGGCCCATGAACGTGCCGCCGAACCAGCGCTTGTGCCGTTGACGCTTCAGGAATGTGTCGGCGGTTTCAGGCGATTCCGGATCGTCCAGAATAGCCAAGTCCGGGCGCATCTGCCGGTATTTCAACCCGCGCATCCGGGCGCCCATACCCTTGGCTAGGATCGTGGCGAAATTCTTGAAGACGAGTTGCCGGTCCGTCCATTTGACGAACTGTCCCTTCGCATCTTTTGCGGGATTGAGATGCGGAAAATCCTCCAGTAAGAGTTCGTTATTGTCCAGTTCCTGAGAGATCGTGGCGAGATTCGCTTCCGCTGTGGTCGCGCTTTCACCGATCAGCAATACGAAGTGTTTCCGTTGATACGCCAAATCGTGGAGGGGTTTGACCAACGAGATGATCGTCGTCTTTCCGAATTTACGCGGCGCACACCGAGCCACCCGTTTTCCTTGTGTTGGAGCCACTCGGTCGCACTGTTCGAAGACATCTCGATGTAACTCACAGAACGCCCGATTGAAATGATGAGGGAAGTATGTTTTCCCGAAGGCCTCAATGCTGGTCCGGCACTTGTCCACCCGGCTCTGGGAACTGCCGGGGGACCGGGACAGACGAATCCCTTTTACCGCGCTGGTCATGTCGGGTTTGACCGGCCCCGAGTCGCGGCTAATTCGTATCTTGAGAATATCTCCGAGCGTGCGCGGCATGTCTAGGGGTCCGTCATCACAACGCCGTTGACGTCAAGAATGCTTGCCGATGGGTTGTCATACCCAAGCATCCGGCCGTCTGTCTCGGCTTCCGACAGATACGATTGCCCTTCTATCGAGTCATACGACGTTTTCAGGTGTTCGTGATGTACCACCGCACGCCGAATGATGCCTATCAGGGCTTCCACGCCGTTCCGAGACATGATCGGCACCGACCCCCGCCAGGCCACCCCGAACCGGTGGGCGACGATGGTAAACCCGGTCATGGGCAAGGTGTAGGTCAGCACCCGGCCCACCGTCATGTCGAATCCTTCGCCCCGTTGAAATGAAGCTGTCCGTTCTTCGCGCGCCATGTCACTCATAATCGGTATCCTCGTCCTCGTCGTCTTCAAAGTCGTCGTCGTCGTCGTCGTCCATATCCTGCCCGCATGTCGGACACACACCTAATTCTTCGTCCTCTGGTAGCGGTGTGTAAAAGAAATCCAACACCGAGTCGGACCCGTAATCTTGGATCGGGTCGGACACGGTAATTTGCACGGTGCTCCCGAAAACTCCGAAGCCCGTGATAATCACCATGTCCTATTCCCACTCCTCATCACTGTCGCCGGATTCTTCCTCGCCTTCAAGTTTGGCGGCTTCGGCCGCTGCCGCCGCATGGTGATCGATCTGCTTGGCGTCGATGGCGATGCACGCCCAGTCATGCTCGATCACCCCAAGCAACTTCCCGTCCGCGACGTGCTTGGCGACGATGATCCCCATTTGCTCGGTGACACGTCGGAACGTCTCCAGCGAGATGGCTCCTTCCTGACGCATCTTGTGGATGCGTTCCACCATTTTGCCGATACTATCGATCAGCCGGGACGCGTCCGCAATGTCCATGATGCGGCGAGGCTTGGTTTTGCTGTCCTTGTCCGCATACCACGCGTCCAGCTTTTCAAGAAAATCTTCGTATCGGTCGATGAAATCCACCGTCAACGCTCGGAGCAGCTGTGCTTCTGGAACGAGATTCAACACGTCGGCCTCGATGTTACCGAGCTTCTCGAGTTTCTCTCGGATCCCGTTGTGTTTCAAGTTGGTGTAGAACCCATGCTTGAAATTACGGCCCCGTGCCCCGCCATGGAACTTGCATCGGCCCTGGCCGGGATGGTCCGTCTTGTAGCCGGCGCCTAGCTTACACGTGGTGCCTGGCCGTTTCCGGCGTTGCGCGCCACAGAATGGCCCGTCCTTCGTGACAAAGGGTCTGTGTCGTTTGAATCCAGGCGGTCGAGCCATAAGTGTCTCCGTTAGAAGTGGGTGAACGCCCAGCGAACCGCTTCCGCGATGATGGCGGTCATCAACGTCTTGGCCGCCATCCTCCAACAATCCCCGCACCAGCGAAATTCTCGACTGCTACGGAACATCCCGCAATTTTTGCACTGTCGAGGCCGCGTGTGCATCTGCGGGCTCACTTACGACTCGTTCGGAGTCATGCGTGGGACCACGTCAGTCGGCACGGACACGGGCGGCGTGTAGGTCAGCGGATTCTTCACCATGGCCTTTGCGGATTCCTCGGTCATGGCTCGCGGCGACCCTAACGCCGTAACGAGCGTGGCGCGGCTGTTCCGCTTCTGGACATACGCCCATATCATCGACGTCGAAGCTAATACTACTGCCGCAACGTACTGCGTAGCCTGGGCGTCGGTCAATAACCCTTCGGTTACCAAGTATCCGGCGGCGGCGGTGAGAATGTGCCGTAAAACGGTAGCGATGAGTTCTTTGATAAACGGATTCATTACGACGTTCCTCCTGGTCTGGT
>Ga0137435_1000249_pt1 | contig 18679 bp, 14 predicted proteins | sample EasRivERMGT100_2_FD_104904 | JGI IMG/M metagenome (GOLD analysis project Ga0137435, IMG submission 104904) | Soil microbial communities from meander-bound floodplain in the East River, Colorado, USA - East River MetaG ERMGT100_2 | ecosystem: Environmental > Terrestrial > Soil > Floodplain ... | reverse complement strand
TAGAGGCCGTTCGCCGGCCGGGAGAGATGGCGGGCCAGCTCGCGGATCGAGAGCGGGCCCTCGGTCTGGAGGCGGCCGATGATCTCGGCGCGCAGCGGCGAGGCGAGCAGCTTCGGATCGACGACGAGCGGCCGCTTCATGCGGGACACGATAGCTCACTGTTCAAAATTGTCAATTTATTTGATCAGTGGCCGCCGTGCGGGTCCCGAGGTACGGTGGACACGAGATCCCGTCGTGAACACTTTCCTGCTCTCGCCCGCGTACGGCGGCGGCAAGCGCGCCCGGCTGCTCCTCGACGGCCGCGGGGCGTTCCCGCTCGCGGTCCGGTTCCGGGAATCCGGTGCATCGATCGGCGAGGTGTTCACGTTCCTGAGCGGCCTGTACTTCCGCGGGAAGCTCGCGTACGCCCACGCGTTCGGGCGCCCTCTCGTCATCGTGCCGGGGCGGGGCCTGCTCGACCCCGACGCCGTCGTCACCGGCGAGGAGCTGCGGTCGATCGCCGCGATCGCGGTCGATCTCGACGAGCCCCGGTTCCGCGATCCCCTCGAGCGGGACGCCGAAGCGCTCGGCGCGTCGCTTCACGCCTCGGACATCGTCGTCCTGCTCGGGAGCATCGCGACCGGAAAGTACGTGGATGCGATCGAGGGAAAGCTCGACGGTCGGCTTCGCTTCCCCGCGGCGTTCGTGGGGCGGGGCGACATGAGCCGCGGCGGGCTGATGCTGCGTTGCGTGTCCGCGCGCTCCGAGCTCGATTACGTCGCGCTTCCCGGATCGATCCGGCGGGGCAAGCGCCCGCCCCGCCTGGAGCCTTGAAAAAAGCGCGGGAAAACGCTGCCCCTATCATTTATATAGGGGAGATGGGAACAGAATGCCGCTCGTCTCGATGAACCCCGCTACCGGGAAGACCAACGCAAGCTACCCGGAGCTCGAATCGGCCGACGTCGCGGCGGCCGTGGAGAAAACCCACGAGGCCTGGGAAGGGTGGCGCGCGAGGTCCTTCGCGGAGCGCGCCGCGATCCTTCGCGCCGCCGCCCGCCTGCTGCGCGAGCGGCGGATCGACCTGGCTCAGCTCATGGCGATCGAGATGGGCAAGCCGGTCACGCAAGGCCGGGCCGAAGCGGACAAGTGCGCCTGGGCGTGCGAGCACTTCGCGGAAGCGGCCGAGACGTACCTGGCACCCGAGGAGATCGCGGCCGGCGGCGGGCGCTCGTATGTCGTCTTCGAGCCGCTCGGCGTCGTGCTCGCCGTCATGCCGTGGAACTTCCCGCTGTGGCAAGTGTTCCGGTTCGCGGCGCCGGCCCTCATGGCCGGGAACGCCGTCGTGCTCAAGCACGCCTCGAACGTCCCGGGGTGCGCGCTGGCCATCGAGAGCGTGCTCGAAGCCGCGGGATGTCCGCGGGGGGTCTTCCGGACGCTCCTGATTGGAAGCGAGCGCGTGCGCGAGGTCGTCGAGCACCCGCGCGTTCGCGCGGCGACGCTCACCGGGAGCACGCCGGCGGGGGCCGCCATCGCGTCAGCCGCGGGTGCCGTGGTCAAGAAGACGGTCCTCGAGCTCGGCGGCTCGGACGGGTACCTCGTGCTCGAAGATGCCGACCTCGAGCGCGCGGTCGAGGTCGGCGTCGCGGCCCGGATCGTCAACTCCGGGCAGAGCTGCATCGCGGCCAAGCGGTTCGTCGTCGTCGAGCCCCATGCCGCCGCCTTCGCGGAGAGATTCACCGCGGTGCTGCGGACCAAGCGGGTCGGAGACCCGCTCGATCCGGACACCGAGATCGGCCCGCTGGCACGGCACGACCTGCGCGACGCCCTGCACCGGCAGGTCGAGGCGTCGGTCGCCAAGGGCGCGACCGCGACACTCGGCGGGCGCATCCCCGAGGGGCCGGGGGCGTTCTACCCGCCGACGGTCCTCGTGGACGTGACACGAGGCATGCCGGCCTATGACGAGGAGCTGTTCGGCCCCGTGGCCGCGATCCTCCGCGCCGCCGACGAGGACGATGCGATCCGGATCGCGAACGACACGATCTACGGCCTCGGAGCCGCGGTGTTCACGAAGGACCCGGCGCGTGGCGAGCGGGTCGCGGCGCGCCTCGACGCGGGGACGGTGTGCGTCAACGGCCAGGTGGTCTCGGACCCGAGGCTGCCGTTCGGCGGCATCAAGCAGTCGGGGCACGGCCGCGAGCTCGGCGCGTACGGGATCCGCGAGTTCGTCAACGTCAAGACGGTCCGCGTCGAAGGCTAAGCGTCGGGCTCCCTCTTCGCCGTCATGCCGAGCAGGCGGTCGAAGAACGACCGGTAACGCTGCAGGACGAGGCGGAGGTTCTCCGTCGAGACCTCTTCCTGGCGCGACCATTGCCCTTCGAGCTTGCCGCGTTCGCTCGTGAACATCTCCGAGAGCCGGTTCATCGTCTCGGCGACGAGCGCGTCGGCCTCCTTCACCGCGCGTCGCGGCTCATCCACGAAGTCGGCCTGGATCGTCGCCCAGCGGGCTCGGAACGCCTCTTCCTCTTCGCCGAGCATCAACGGGACGGGCTGATCCGCGCGCTGTCCCTCGATCCTCATCGCCGCACCTCCTCACGCCCGGCCGAGTCGAGCAGGTCCTCGAACAGGTCCCGGTAGTGGATCGTGGCGCGCCTGAGGTCCTCGGTCCGCGCGCTGCCCCGCCGGGACGCCAGCGCGATCGCGTGCGCTTCTCGATAGCTCTGCACGAAACGGGGGTGATCGACGGACACGTCGTCGGCGCGCCGCTCGAAGTCGGCCACGGGGTAGCCGCGGGCCTGCATGACCTCTTCGAGGAGCGCTTCCGCCCGCGCGACCGCACCCGCGGGATCGTCCACGAACGCGGCCTGGGTCTGCCTCCACAGCTCCGCGAACCGGTCGCGATCTCCCGGGGAGAGCGGCCGGATGTCGAAGGTCGCGACGCGCTTGGCGCGGGCCAGCAGATCGGCCTCGGCCGCGGGGCGCGCCCCGGCGGATTGCACGGTGCGGTCATACTCGCTGCCGAAGCGTGCCTTCAGCCGTTGTGATCTCTGATTCCGAACGACCAGCCAGACGGCGGCGGCCACGACGACGACGAGCGCGATGGCGAGCGCGATGGTCGGTTGATCCATGGCGAGTCTCCTCTCAGCGAGGCTACGACGCGCCCCTCGACCGCGCGATAGGGTGATCACCCGACCATGGGAGGGGAAGCGCCCGCAGTCAACCGCGCGAAGCGCGGGTTTCCGCGATCGCCTTCATGAGTGCGGCGAAATCGACCGGCTTGACCATGTGATGATCGAAGCCCGCCTGGCGCGAGCGGAGGCGATCGCTCTCCTGGCCCCAGCCCGTCATCGCGATGAGGACCATGTTGTTTCCGCCGGGCAGCAGGCGGATGCGGCGGCAGGCGTCGTAGCCGTTGAGCCTCGGGAGCCCGATGTCGAGCAGCACGACGTCGGGGCGAAGCCGCGCTGCGGCTTCGAACGCCTCGAGGCCGTCGTGCGCCATCTCGGTGTCGTTTCCCGTGATCCGAAGGAGAGCGGAGAGGGACGATGCCGCGTCCACGTTGTCATCCACGACGAGGATACGGTGGGTGGCGACGGGGACCGGCTCGGGGCTCGGATAGGCCCGGCGCTCCCGGCGATGCTCGGTCACGACGGGGAGATGCACGACGAACTCGCTGCCTCGTCCCGGCCCCTCGCTGTGCGCGGTCACGGTACCGCCGAGCATGCGCACGATGCGCTTCACGAGAGTCAGCCCGATCCCGAGGCCGCCGCCCGTCCTCTCGAACTCGCGGTCGAGCTGCACGAACAGGTCGAAGACGCTCTTCAGCTTGTCCTCGGGGATGCCGACCCCCTCGTCCCGCACGGCGATCGCGACCTCCCGCTCCCGGCTCGTCACCGTCAGCCAGATCTGCCCGCCTTCGCGGCTGAACTTGCAGGCGTTGTTGAGGAGGTTGCCGACGACCTGGACGAGCCGCACCGAGTCGGCGTCCAAGAACACCGGCGCGTCGGGCATCGAAACCTCGAGGCGGAGACGCCCGCGATCGAGGAGAGGGCGGCAGGCCTCGACGGCCTGGCTCACGGCCGAGGCGACCTCGATGCGCTCGTTCCGGAGCTCCAGCTTTCCGCGCGTGATGCGGCTCACGTCGATGAGGTCGTCCACGAGCCTCGCCAGGTGGGCGAGCTGCCGCTCCATCGTTCCCCGGGCTTCCTGGATGAGCGCATCGTTCCCGCTCGAGCGCTTGAGGATCTCGAGCATGTTGCTGATCGGCGCCATCGGGTTGCGGAGCTCGTGGCCCAGCATGGCGAGGAACTCGTCCTTGAGGCGGTCCGCTTCGCGAAGCTCCGCGAGCAGCGCGTAGATCCGCAGCTCGGCCTGCTTGCGGTCGGTGATGTCTCTCGCGATCTTCGACGCGCCGATGACGTGCCCCTGCTCGTCGCGGATGGGCGAAATCGTCAGCGACACGTCGACCATCGTCCCGTCGCGGCGCACGCGGACGGTCTCGAAATGATCCACCCGCTCGCCCGCGCGGATGCGATCGACGATCTCCCCCTCTTCCTTGGCGCGATCCTCCGGGATGATGAGCGTGATGGGGCGGCCGACGGCCTCGGCCGCGGGGTAGCCGAAGAGAAGCTCGGCGGCGGCGTTCCAGCTCTGGATGGTCCCGTCCAGCGTCTTGCTGACGATCGCATCGCTCGACGACTCCACGATCGAGGCCAGCAGGCGGCTCGCGGCGAGGCGCTCCGCGCTCTCCCGCTCGAGCCGCCGGCGCTCCGAGACGTCCCGGAAGATCAACACGCAACCGGTGATCGTGCCGTCGCGGTCCCGGATGGGCGCGGCGCTATCGTCGATTGCGCACTCGGTTCCGTCCCGGGAGAGGAGCAGGGTGTGGTTGGCCAGCCCGACGATGGCGCCCTCGCTCAGGGCCCTCTCCACGGGGTTTTCGGCCGCTTGACGCGTTCGCTCGTTGACGATGCGGAAGACCGTGTCGACCGGCAAGCCGACGGCTTCGTCGGATCGCCATCCGGTCAAGGTCTCCGCGACCGCGTTCAGGTTCACGACGCGCGCCTGCAGATCGGTGGCGATCACCCCGTCGCCGATGCTGGCCAGCGTCGTCCGCAGCCGCTCCAGCTCATGGTCGAGGTTTTCGATGCGCTGCCGTGCCATCTGTCGACTCGTCACGCCACAGGATTCCCGATTGCGGACACATGCGACAAAGATCTACCAACCTTAGCATGCGACGGAGAAGCAAGCGGCGTTACATGAAACGTCAGATGGCGGCTTTCTCCTGCGCTTCCACGACCCCCCAGTCCGCCTCGAAAACCTGCAACAGCTGCCGTGTGACGGTGGGATTGCTGACGAGCAACCCGAGCTCGCGGCGCTGGTCGAGCTCGACGCTGCGCAGGCTCTGGCTTCCGACGAAAGCGCGCGTGCCGTCGCGGATGATCGCGCGCACGTGAAGCCGGAACCCCGTGAGCGGCTGCACGAGGACGTCGTCGATCTTCCCCTTCATGCTCCCGATGACCCGGATTTTCACGCCGCGGTGCGCGCGCTCCTCCAGGATCCGGATCATCGCGGGGTCCTGGATCTTGACGTCGTAGATCGCGAGCTCCTTCCTCGCGCCGCGCAGGAATCGGGCCAGCGCGTCGCGGGCGGTCTCGGGGCTGACGACGAGGTTGGAGCGCGCGGGGTCGTAGGGCGTGCGCGTCGAGTCGGCTTCGAAGAGCTTGGACGCCTCCTTCACGGCGCGCACGTCCCGCGTGGCGATCGCGAAGCTGCGGGTCCGCGTGACGTCCGTCTTCGTGAAGTTGAAGCCGAAGACGTACAGAGTGCGGTCGACGACCATGTACTTGCCGTGATAGCGCACGAAATCGTCCGACGTGCGGACCACCATGACGCCCGCCTCGAGAAGCCGCTGCTCGAGCTTGCGGAGCCGTGCCTCCCCGCCGCTGTTCGTGTGGGCGATGAGGGCACGGACCTTCACCCCGCGAGTGACCGCAGCGCCGAGCGCCTCCTCGATCTCCTTGCGGTCGAGGCGGAAGACGCAGATGTCGACCGAAACGCGCGCACGCCGCAGTGCGGCCACGATCGGGGCCAGGCCGGCTTCGGGGAGAACGATGGTTTTCATTTGGCCCCCTGGGGTGTGACCTCCTTCCATTCCACCACGCCTTTCCCCCCGGGCTCCAGCGCCACGAGGGCGCGGGAAGCGCGATCGGTTCGGATCCCGAAGGGCGCGGTGACGAGGTAGGCAACCTCGGCCTCGGATGCCGTCCGCAGCTCGAACGTGCAGCGATACCGCCGCAGGATCTCCTCGATCTTCGGGCGGCGGTCCATCGTCTTGTCGGGGAGCTTGACGGTCAGCTCGAAGGTCCGGATGCGCGGCTCGAACCCCTCGATCACCCAAAGCGCCGCCGCCAGGAATGCGGTGGAGAACAAGGAGAGGGCGTAGAGGCCCACGCCCGAGGCGAGGCCGACGGCGAGGGCGGCGAGCATGACGACGGCGTCCTTGGGATCTCGGATCTTGGACCGGTAACGGATGAGCCCGGCAACGCCCACGATCCCGAACGCGCGGGCCAACGACGCGCCGACGACGAGCATGACGACCGCGCCGACGACCGCGAGGATGATCTGCGTTTCCACGACCGCGAGGCTCCGCGGCGGCGTGCCGCTCCGCCGCGGCCGGAGCGCGAGCATCGCTCCGAGCAGCGTGGCGAGCGGCAGCCGGATCGCCGCGTCCCGCAGCTCCGCGAGCAGCGGCTGCTTCGAGGCCGCTTCGTGGACCTGCTCGAGCCCCGGCGGCGCTTGCGCGTATGACGCGAACGAAAACCCCAGGAGCAGGAGGACAACGAGGCCGGCGCGTCGGCTCAAGAGGGCTCGTCCGGCTTGCGCCTCTCGATGATCCCCGAGTCGACGATCGTCCCGGGGGTGGAGATGGCGTTGAAGTACATCTTGTCGCCCCGGATCTCCACCGCGAGGAAGGCGTTGTCCGTGTCGAACCCCTTCGCGGTGAGCGGGGAGCCCTTCCCGATGTCACCGATGGCGAGCTGGCCGCCCGAGCCCACCACGTAGTACACGATTCCGTGCTGCGGCTTGATGCGTTCGTAGAAGTGGTCGTGACCGGTGAAGGCGACGCTCACGTTGTACTTGATGAAGAGCGGCTCGAGCTTCTCGCGGAGCTGCAGGTCCGATCCGTGACGCCCCCCGGAGGAGTAGATCGGATGGTGGAACACGGCGATCTTCCAATCCTCCTTCGCGCCCTGGAGCTCCTTCTCGAGCCACGCGAGCTGGTCGGGTACGGGGTAGGTGCTGTCGAGCATGAAGAAGCGCACGCTCTCGTTCGGCGCCTTGAGGGAGTAGTAGAGTTGCCCGTCCATGTTGAACAGCTTGTAGAAGCGCTGCTCACGGGCGTCGTGGTTCCCCAGCGCGCCGTAGAACTTCACGTTCTTGTCGAGAAGCGCCTTGTACGGGTCCTCGAACTTCAGCTTGAAGTCCTGCGGGCGCTCCGCGCCGTAGAGGTTGTCGCCCACGAGCACGACCGTCTCGAACGGGAACGCCTCGTGGAACGTGTTCATCTGCGTCGCGAGGCTGTACTCGCGCTTTTCCGCGGTCCCGAAGTCGCCGAGCACCACGAACTTGAGCGAGCCCTTCGCGTTCGGAAGCGCGATGGGCGCGTCCGGAGTCCCCTTGGCGAGGACCTGCGCGGGTCCGGCGGTCGGCTGCGCTCCCCCGGGACAGGCAAGGGAGAGGAACAACGAGGCGAGGATCGCGATCGGAAGGAGCCGTCGTGACGTCATGAGAGCTCCATTGCGCTTCGTTTACGGCAGCACGTCCCCGGTGAAGTCGACCACGATGTGCGCGTGCGTGTCGAGGAGGACGAGGCGCTTGCCGATGAAGCGGTATTCCATGTCTTCGTCGAGCTTGGGAAGCGGTTCGAGTACCTGGGGCGGCATGGTCGAGAGGGGGATCGTGTCGGGGAACCGGTCGTTGACCTTCAGGTTCGGCACGCCGGGGTTCTCGTCCATGATCGAGGCCTTGATCGTCTTGCCATCGGGACCCGACAGCACGGCTTTCATCGTGCGCCGGACCAGGCCTTCCATCGCCGGAGGGAAGAAGTCCCCGCGCGTGGCCCCCGCGCGCTCCGCGGAGATCTGGGTCCCCAGAGCACGCTGGTTCTTGTCGATCTCCGCCGGCGTTGAGCTCTTGGAGAGGTGCGGGAGGGCCGCCTCCGCCTTGCGGTGGAGCGCGATGTAGTCCTTGAGCTTGGCCTCGAACGCGTCGGCGGCGGCCTGCTCCTCGGACGTGAGCGCGATGACGGGGCGGGGGATCTCGCCCACCTTCGCGGTCTCGACCGCGGGAAGGGCGCTGAATGCCAGAACGAGCGCGAGCGCTGGTGCGAAGCGTTGCGGGTTGTTTTTCATGGCGCCCTGATCGTAAGGGCGCGACGCGATTCGCGCACGCGGGAAATCCCCGAGGGATGTAAAACGCGCCGCCGGTGCTTCGACCGGTACCGGCGGCGCGCGCCGCGCGAATCAGCAGCCTTCGGAGTATGCGGCGAGGAATTCGGCGAGGTCGTCTCCGTCCACGGCGCCGTTCTCGTCCAGGTCGGCGTCCTCGGATCCGGAGTCGTACGCTTCGAGGAAGTCGAGACGGTCCAGCTCGTCCACCGCCCCCGAATGGTCGAAGTCGGCGAGGCAGACGACGAACACGTTGCGCTGCAGGCCGGAGACGCCGCTGTTGCGCTGGAGGACGTCGCGCAGCCGCGTGCGCTCCAGGGCGGCGAGCTCTCCCGGTGCGAACTGCCCGTTCTGGTACCAGTAGCGGTCACCGTCCCGCAGCCGCGTGAACTGATCGACCAGCACGGCCGTTGCGGTCGGCCCGAGGCTCGAGTTGCGGAGATGGTCCTCGGCGAGGAGGCCGACCCACGCGTCGATGTCGTTCACGCTGCCGTAGAGCTGCTGGAGCTTCGCCGCGAGCGAAGCGCTCGAGGTGATCTGCCCGAAGTTGCGGACGGGCCTCAGGCCGAAATCCTCCCGAACGCGGTTGTAGTGCGGCAGGCCGTGGTCCCGGCCGCGCTGGATGTTGAGCGAGGAGAGGTCGAACCCGCCCGAGCCCGGAGGCCCGAAGAGGAAGTTCCGAAGCGGGCCGACGATCGTGTTGTCGACGTGCTGCGAGGTGTCCACCGCCATGTAGCGCAGGATCGGGTCGATGCCGCCCATGTCGGGAATGACCGAGGGGTTGAAGAACGCGTCCGCCAGCTCGACGATGGCGACCTCTTCGAAGTCGTCGTCGAGCACGTCGATGTCGGGTCCGACCTGCGAGTGGCCGAAGCGGTACGCCGCGGTCGCGAAGACGTTGCTCAGCCCGGGGTTCACGCCGGAGCGGTACCCCGTGTAAGCCGGGAGCCGCTTGCCGAGAAGGCTGGGAAGGAACTCGTTGTAGGTGATGACCTGCATCAGGGCGCCGACGTACTTCCGGGCTTCCTGGTAGAGGCGCTCGTCGCCCCAGTTGGGATGGACGGTCGCGAGACGCCGCGCCTGGCGGTTGTGCTCGCGCAGGAAGGCGATGTGCAGGGCCGTCAGCCCCGGCTGCTCGTTGGCGCGCACGTCGCCGGCCACGCCGAGCGAGGTCGCGGGAACGCCCACCGGGTTGTCGTTCGGCTGGGTGCCGTCGTTGAGCGGCAGCAGCTCGCCCGCCGCGGTGGGACGGACCGTGAGCTGTCCCCCGTTGAACGTGCGAAGCGACGCCGCGCGGCCGGGGTCGGAGCCGTAGACGTGCGATGCATCGATGAAGGCGGTGACCGTGTTGATCTGCTGGCGCGCGGCGCCGGCCACGGTCGAGGGCTCGAACGACGAGCGGTCGAAGAAGATCACCCGCCCTCCGGTGCCGTCCGGGTCGAAGTAGGGATCCCCGAGCGGTACCGGTATGTCGAAGTCCTCGGACGAGCCGCCCTTCGCCAACCCGATGTCGTGGTCGAGGAACTGCCCGAACTCGTAGATCGTCGTGGCGAGATCGCGCTCGTCCTCGGTGTCGAGGTCGCCCTGGTCGACGATCGTGTTGCTGATCAGGCGCGGGCTCGGTCGATTCGGGCCCGCGGGCGCCGCGATGCCGTCGGCGTAGTCGGCGCCGCTTGTCTCGCGACGGTAGGTGACGCCCGCGCTCCCCCAGGAGGGGCGGAACACGTTGTTGCCGCGCCCGTCGAACGAGCGAAATCCCGAGAGCGGTGCCGCGGCGGCGAGCTCGGTCCCGGCCGTTGCCCCGGAGTCGCCGGCCTGGAGACGCCGCCACGCGGCGCGATCGAGGGAGGAAGAAGTTCCGCTGTCCGCGACGATGCCCCCGGCGGCCAGCAGCAAGACGAGAGTGGTGGACAGTCTACGTACGTTCACACACGCATGGGCCTGATCCATCGGCGGTCTCCTGATCGGAAGAATCGGCAGGCAGTCTGGTGGGGCGCCGTGCTCCACATAGAGTCCTCCTGGTTGTTGCTGCACATGCTGCGCAAGCATCGTGCCGCGCTCGTCGCTCGCTCACGACGCGGTGGATTCGCGCGGCCGGTCCATCAGGTGATCAACCCAACACTGTGAACTTTGCCCGCGTGAAATTACGCCTCGGAATTCGCACGCACGCTTAGCGCTCCCGTAACCGTGCGTTAACGATCGCGGCGCCGGAGCGGGCGTAGCATCGATCGAGAAGCAGAAAGGATGTCCCCATGGCGAGGTCTCTCGCTTCCATGGGGGGGGCGCTGAGACGGCCGCTCGCGATCCTTCGCGAGACCGTCGAGCAATTCATCGAGGAGCGCGCGCCGAGGATGGCCGCGGCGCTCGCCTTCTACACGACCTTTTCGCTGGCGCCGCTGCTCGTCCTCGCGGTCGCCATCGTGGGGCTGCTCTACGGAAAAGACGCGGCCGAAGGACGGATCGTCGCGGAATTGCAAGGGCTCGTCGGCACGGCCGGCGCCCTCACGATCCAGGAGCTGATCGACAACGCGCGGCGGCCGACGCACGGGACGTTCGCGGCGGTCCTCGGCATCTTGACCCTGCTCTTCGGCGTCACCGGCGTCGTGGGGGAGCTTCAGGACTCGCTCAACACGATCTGGAACGTGAAGGCCAAGCCGGCGGGCAGTCTCATGGCGATCGTCCATCGGCGGCTGGCGTCGTTCGCGATGGTCCTCGGCATCGGCTTCCTCCTCCTGGTCTCGTTGATCCTGAGCACCGCCGTCACCGCGGTCACGATCTACGCGGGGCGGTGGATGGAGATCCCGGACTCGCTCCTCCGCCTCGCGGACCTGGCGTTGTCCTTCGTCGTGATCAACGTCCTCTTCGCCCTCCTGTACAAGTCCGTGCCGGACGTGGAGATCGGCTGGCGCGATGTTTGGTGGGGCGCCGCCGCGGCCTCGCTTCTGTTCGGGATCGGCAAGTTCGGGCTGGGCTACTACCTGGCGCACAGCAGCCTGGCGTCCACGTACGGCGCCGCCGGCTCCCTCGTCGTGCTTCTGCTCTGGGTCTACTACTCCGCGCAGATCCTCTTCTTCGGCGCCGAGCTGGCCCAGGTGACCGCCACGAGCCGGAGACGGATCGCGCCGACGCCCGAGGCACGGAAGCTCCACAGCTTCCGGCCCCACGCGGCGGTGCGGAAGTGAGCGTCGCACGGCGACGGTTTTCGCTGTTCGACCTCGGCCGCCGCTTCGTGCGGACGCGGACGTTCAAGGGATCGGTCATCGCGCTCGCCGTCCTCGGGGTCGCCGCGGTCGTCGCGGACCGCGCATTCGACCGGCCGCTGCGCCGGATCGTGGAGCGCCGGCTCAACGAGCGGCTGGTCGGATACCAGGCGCGGGTGGGCCGGGCGAACTTCCACCTCATCGGCTTCGCGCTCGAGCTCGAGCGGATGATCCTCGTCCAGGACGCCCACCCCGATCCTCCCGTCATGGATCTGCCCCGACTGCGCATGAGCGTCCGCTGGACCGATCTCCTCACCGGGCACCTCGTCGCGGACGCGGTCTTCGAAAGCCCGCGGATCCATGCGAACCTCTTACAGTTGCAGGAGGAGAACACGGACTCCCTGCCCCTGAGCGAGCACGGCTGGCAGCGCGCTCTCGAGTCGATCTACCCGCTGAAGTTCAACGCGCTCCGCATTCACGACGGCCGGTTCGTGTATCAGGGCGAGTCCGACTTCGAGCCCTTGCAGCTCTCGAACGTCGAGCTCGTCGCCCGGAACATCCGCAATATCCGGTCGAAAGACCGCACGTATCCCTCGACGTTCCAGGCGGAGGCGCGCGTGTTCGACGTCGGTCGCGCCACGCTCGACGGCCACGCCGACTTCCTCGCGGAGCCGAGCCCCGGCTATCAGGGCCGGCTCGAGCTCGACCTCGTCGAGCTGAAGTACTTCGAGCCGATCGCCCGGAAGATGGGGCTGTCCGTCAAGGGAGGCTCGCTGTCAGGGATCGCGAACGTCGAGTGGGGGCCGAGCGTCCAGGTCGTGGACCTCGAGACGGTGGAGATCGTCGGCGCTTCGACCGAGTACGTCATGGGGGCCGCGACCCCCGGCGCGCGCGAGGCGGGGCAGAAGGCCGCGGCGGTCGCGAAGGAGTCGCTCAACAAACCCGAGGTCCGCTATCGGGTCCAGCAGCTCGCCGTTCACGACGGATCGCTCCGGGTGTGGAACCGCGCGGAGAACCCGCCGTACCACCTCGACTTCTCGCATGCCTACGTCCACGTGAAAAACGTCAGCTCACGCGCCGAGGACGGCCCCGCGAACGTCGACCTCGAGGCGGCCTTCATGGAGAAGGGCGCCGTTGAAGGGTCCGCGGTCTTCTACCCCGAAGGCGATCACGCCAACGTGGAGGGGAAGGTCGCCATCGAGCACACGCCGCTTCCCACGTTGAACAACCTGCTCCGCGCCAAGGGGAATTTCGACGTCGCGCGCGGCACCCTCGATCTCTACACCCATTTCCGCGTCCGCGACGGTACGGTGGATGCTTGGGTGAAGCCGCTGTTCCGGAACGTCGAGGTGCTCGACTCGGAGCAGGACAAGCACAAGAACGTTTTCCGCAAGATGTACGAGGGGATCATCGGCGGCGTCGCGAAGCTGCTCCGGAACGAGAAGGGCGAGGTGGCGACGGTGACAACGTTCTCGGGGCCGCTCGACGATCCCAAAGCGAACGCGCTCCAGGCCCTCGGCGGGCTCCTCCGGAACGCTTTCGTCAAGGCGATCCTCCCCGGCTTCCACGACCAGATCGCGCGCCTCGAGCCGTTCAAGTACCGCGCCGCGCTCAAGAAGGAGAAGAAGAAGGAGAAGGCGAAGAACGAGGAAAAGGACGAGGAAGAGCGGCCGCGCTGAAAATCGCGCGCGGATGCGTATGATCCTCCCATGCGCCCCGACACCCGCTACGCCAAGCGCAGCGGCATCGCCATCGCCTACCAGACGTTCGGCGCCGGACCCGACCTCGTCGTGTGTCCCGGCTGGGTCTCCAACGTCGAGTACGGCTGGGAGATCCCGGAGTGGGCGCGGTTCAACGAGGAGCTCGCCCGCTTCGCGCGGGTGACGATGTTCGACAAGCGCGGGACCGGACTCTCCGATCGCGAGGTGGGGGCGCCGACGCTCGAGGAGCGCATCGACGATCTGCGCGCCGTGATGGACGAGGCCGGGATCGGGGCCGCCCACGTCTTCGGGTACTCCGAGGGCGGCAGCATGGCGGTGCTGTTCGCCGCGACCTGCCCCGAGCGCGTGCGGTCCTTGTTGCTGTTCGGGACCTTCGCATGCCGGCGGCCGCAGCCCGACTACCCGTGGGCACCCACGCCCGAGCGCCGCCAGGAATTTTACGACGCGATCGAGCACCACTGGCACCAGGAGATGGACATCGCGACGATCGCGCCGAGCCTGTCCCACGATCCGGCCGCGCGCCGGCGCTTCGCGACGTACTTCCGCATGAGCGCGAGCCCCCGGGGCGCTTTAGCACTCGCGCGGCTCAACACGGACATCGACGTGCGCCGCGTGCTCCCGACGATCCGCGTCCCCACGCTCGTGATGCACCGGGAGCACGACCAGGACGCCAGGGTCGAGGAGGCGCGGTACATCGCGGCGCACGTCCCGGGGGCGGCGCTCGCCGTCTATCCGGGCGCCGACCACGTTCCGTTCGCCGGCGAGACCGCCGCGGTGCTCGAGGAGATCCGGGCGTTCGTGACCGGGACGCGTGAGCGCTCGGAGGACGACCGGATCCTGGCGACCGTGCTGTTCAGCGACGTCGTCGGGTCCACCGCGCTCGCGACGCGGCTCGGCGACCGGATCTGGCGGGAGCGGCTGGAGCTCCACCATGCCGCCGTCGAGCGGCACGTGCGCGCGTTTCGCGGCCGGCTCGTCAAGTTCCTGGGGGACGGTGCTCTCGCCCTGTTCGACGGCCCGGGGCGTGCGGTGCGCTGCGGGCGGGCGATCGCGGGGGACACCGGTGCTCCGGAGGTCCAGGTGCGCTGCGGGGTGCATACGGGTGAGGTCGAGCGCATGGGGGAAGACGTCGGTGGTATCGCAGTCCACGTCGCCGCACGCGTGACGAACGAGGCCGGCCCCGGCGAGGTGCTCGCCACGAGCACCGTGCGAGACCTCTGCGCGGGGTCCGGTCTCGTCTTCGAGGACCTCGGGCTGCGCCCGCTCGCGGGCATTCCGGAGCCGTGGCGCATCTACGCCGCGTCCTGAACGGCCGACTCCAACACCGTTGACTTGAGGAAATTGCGGTGTATACCTCCGTCGGGCGGGCGAGTTGGGCGCCCGTCCAGGGGGGAAACGATGTCCGCGCTGCGCAGCCCGGGGGGGCTGTGTCTCCTGCTCGCCGTGTCCGTGGCTTGCGGCCGCAACGACAAGGAGCCGCCGCCGGCACCGACTCCGGTCCCCGCGAGCGCCGGCTTCGTCGGAAGCGACGCGTGCCGGCCCTGCCACGCCGAGATCGCCTCGACGTTCGCGCGCACGGGGATGGGCCGGTCCTGGTATCCGATGGCGAGCGCGCCGGTGATCGAGGACTGGACGAAGCACAACGCGTTCACGGTCCCGTCCACCGGCCTGCGCTACAAGATGACGGAGCGAGCCGGCAAGTTCTTCGTCCGCCAGTCGATCGACGACGGCCGCGGCCGCGAGACGGCGATCGACGAGCGCGAGCTCGCCTGGGTCGTCGGCTCCGGAAACCACAGCCGCCAGTACCTCGTCGAGCAAGAAGGGAAGCTGTTCCAGGCCCCGGTGTGCTGGCACACGGAAGCGCGCGTGTGGGACCTCTGCCCGGGCTACGAGTTCGACAACCTGTACTTCGCGCGCGAGACCGGCCGCACCTGCGTCTTCTGCCACAACGACCGGATGACGCTGCTTCCCGGCGCGCGCAACGCGTACGAGGAGCCGATCCCGCACGGGATCGGTTGCGAGCGGTGCCACGGCCCCGGGGGATCGCACGTCGCGAAATGGGAGCAGGGCGCGTCGCCGACCGGCGGGGCCGACTCGACGATCGTGAACCCGCGCCGCCTCGCTCCCGACCTGCGCGTGCAGGTGTGCTTTCCGTGCCATCTGGGCGACGCGAAGGCGACCGAGCGCGTCTCCCTCTACCAGGCCTCCCTCGAGGACTGGCGGCCGGGACGGCCGATCACGACGGCGGTGCTGCCGTACCGGTTCTCCCAGGTGACGATGCACGACTTCGGCTTGTCCGCCCAGGCGGACCGGATGATGCAATCCGCCTGCTTCAAGAAGAGCGGTGGGAAGCTGGAGTGCCTCTCCTGCCACAATCCCCACGTCACGATCTTCCGAGCCGACCGGCCCGCGGACTACTTCAACTCGAAGTGTCTCGGCTGCCACGCGACCGAGGCGTGCACGGCGCCGCAGGCGATGCGCCACGCGACCAAGCCCGCGGACGATTGCGTCTCCTGCCACATGCGCAAGGGCGTGTCCGACGACCAGTACCACGTGACGTACACCGACCACTGGATCCGCACGCGCATCGACGACCCGAAGGTCGAGCGCACGCGCTTCGACGTCGAGCCGTTCTTTCCCGAGATGGTCTCGAAGCTGCCGCCGGGGGACCAGGCCTTCTACACGGCGCGCGCGATCTCGCTGCGAACGCACGTCGTGAACGCCGAGGCGAAGACGTCCATGTGGCCGCAAGCGGAGGGGAAGTTCCGCGAAGCCCTCGCGAGCGGCTATCCGAAGCCCGACGGCCCCTACTTCCTGGGCCTCGCCCTCGCCGAGCAGGGGAAGCACGCCGAAGCCGCCGAGGCGTACGCCGCCGCGTACGCGAAGGACCCGAACGACTTCGACATCGCCTTCGCCCACGGACAGTCCCTGATGCGCCAGCGGCGGACCGAGGAGGCCGAGAAGGTCTTCGCGATCGCGGCCAAGGACAATCCCGCGGCCGCGGGCCCGCTGGCCGAGATGGCGCGCGCGCGCGCCGATCAGCGGGACTTCGAGGGCGCCCTCGCACTCTTCAAGAAGGCGGAGGCGCTCGAGCCGTGGATCCCGTCGATCCGCGTCAACGCGGCGAAGATGCTCTCCGCTCTCGAGCGGCACGAGGAGGCGATCGCCGAGGCGGAGCAGGCGCTGCGCCTCGATCCCGAAGGGCCGAAGACCTGGAACGCCTACGCGACGCTGCTCGCGCGCGCGGGGCGCGCTACCGATGCGGAGTTCGCGGCACGGCGCGCGAAGGAGCTCGCCAAGGCCCCGGGGCTGCGCAGCAGCGACGTGCGCGCCGCGATGTAGGCCCGGTCAGGGCCGCTGCAGCGCCCGCGCCGGGCGCAGTCCGTTGCCCACCTCCGCCGTCGTCGGATCGACGTGAATGCGGGCGGAGGCCCGGGCCATCGCAGCGAGCGCGTTGCGGTTGCCGCCGCGCAGGACGCGGCGCATCGGACCGGCGTCGACGGGGATCCGCTCGCCGGTCCCGGGGCGGACGGGGCACTCGTAGACCTGGAACCAGTCGCGGGTCCACTCGGCCACGTTCCCGATCGTGTCGTACAGCCCGAACCCGTTGGGCCGGAAGCTCCCGACCGGGGCCAGCCCCGCGTAACCGTCGTCGAGCCACCGCTCGAACGCAAGGTGCACGTGGCGCACCTCGGAGCGCACGGCGGAGACGTCCCGGAGGTTCGCGTACCCCCGCACGCTGCGCGCGTCGTTGCCCGTGGACCACCGCGTCCGCGTACCGGCGCGCGCCGCGTACTCCCACTGCGCCTCGGTCGGCAGCGTGAGCCCGATCCTCGCCAGCACGTCGTGGCACTGTTGCCAGTAGACCTGGTCCACAGGCTCCAGGCTCCGGCGCTCGAGCTCGATCTCGGTCGGCGCGCGAGGAGGGGTCATCAGGTCGGGATCGCTGGCGGTCAGCAGGCGCCACTGTCCGCGCGTCATCTCGTACTTCGAGATGAAGAAGGGATCGAGCGCGAGGTCGCCGGCGGGCGTCTCGTTTCGCCAGGCGAGGGGATCGCCGGCGGGGTCGGCGCCCATCGTGAACCGCCCGCCCGGGAGCAGGACGAGCACGATCCCGTCGTGCACGTCCCCGGTTCCCCACGCGAGGAACTCCCAGAGGCCGGTCGCCTCGTTGCGGCCGATCGGGACGAGGCCGACTTGCGGGACGATGCTCAACCCGCCGTACTTCGGGCTCGCCTGCGTGTCCGCGATCGAAGCGACGGCCTGCTCCCACGCCCCGCGCGCGTCCACGAGCGTCGCCCGCTCGACGGTCCTCGCCAGCTCCACGCGCGAGCGCATCTCCGCAATCAATCCGACCCGCGGGTCGGGCTCCGCGAGATGCTCCAGGTCGCTCACGAGGCTCGTGAGGTTGTCGTGCAGGTGCTGGTCCTCCAGCGAGGCGAAGACGAACCGCCGCGCGTCCCGGCGGCTCGCGCGCAGCGCCGCGATCTGCTCCTCGGCCTGGTGCAGCTTAAGCTCGACAAAGGTCGGCTCGCCTTCGCCGGAAGGGAGGGCCCGCGCGCGCAGCTCGTCCCTCACGGCGATCAAGTCCGCGAGCCGCTGCGCCCCCGGTGCCTCCCCCGGCTCGACCTGGGCGCGGCCGCGCATCGCCGCGAGGCGCCGCGCATGAAATTCCGCGCGGCCCGCCAGCTCGGCCGCCTGGTCGATCCAGCGCTCCATTCGAGGGGCGTTCTCCGGCCACGCCGGCCAGAGCGCTTCCGCCTGCGTCCGGTAGTCCGCGAGAAGCTGCCGGTCCGCGAGGTTGCGGTAGTCCGCCAGCCGCTGCCGCGCGATTTCGCGCTGGTGCAGGTTGACCGCGAGCCCCGCGACCGCGACGACGGCGGCGATCGCCGCCGCGGCGACCGCCGCCCGGTGGCGGGAGACAAAGCGGCGGGTGCGATAGCCGAGTGAGGGCGGCCCGGCGAGCACCGGCTCGCCTCGGAGGAACCGCTGCACGTCGGCCGCGAGCTCCGAAGCGGACGGGTAGCGGCGCGCCGGGACCTTGTCGATCGCCTTGAGCACGATCCAGTCGAGGTCTCCCGCGATCGCGCGCGCGAGGCCGCGGGGCGAGGTCGAGCGGCGCGGCGCGACCGCGGCGGCGCCGGTCGCGACTGCAGTGCTCGGGGGCACCGCGGGCTCTTCCAGGATCCTTCGCTGGAGCTCCGCGAGGGCGCCGAGGTCCCGCCGGCCCAGCTCGAACGGACGCTTCCCGGTGAGCAGCTCGTAGAGGAGCACGCCGAGCGCGTACACGTCCGAACGCGTGTCGACGTCCTCGGCGCCGGGTGTGGCCTGC
>Ga0137435_1000248_pt1 | contig 18690 bp, 26 predicted proteins | sample EasRivERMGT100_2_FD_104904 | JGI IMG/M metagenome (GOLD analysis project Ga0137435, IMG submission 104904) | Soil microbial communities from meander-bound floodplain in the East River, Colorado, USA - East River MetaG ERMGT100_2 | ecosystem: Environmental > Terrestrial > Soil > Floodplain ... | reverse complement strand
CCGGCGGCCCGCTTCGAGCACTCGGCGCGGATGTCGTCCAGACTCCACGTGCCGGAACTGTTCACGCTGCGCGGCTTCCACGGACCCTGCACGGCGCCCGCGGTGGCCGGGTCAATCTTGCGGTTCGTCCACCCGTTGCCGGTGCCGACGGCGTGTGAGAACACGTCGGTCGGCTGGTTCCCGAAGCGACGGTTGAGCTCGTTCGAGCAGGCGAAGTAGGCGTCGATTTGGATCTGCGGCCACGGTTCACCGACGCCGTTGTTGGCGACCTCGAACGCCCACGTCCGCGAGTTGGCGCCGTCGACGGGCACCGTGCCGCGACTCATCGTCATCGGGCCGCCCTTGCCGGCGGTGTTCGCCGCCCCGGCGGCGCCGATCCACACCGACCCGTCGCGCATGATTGTCATGTTGCCGATCGGGCGATCCGGCGAACTGAAGTACTGCCAGTTCGTGTCGTTCTGCGGTGTCGTCTTGCTCGCCGTGTGATGCCATTGGATGCCCAGCGGCGCCGAGGCGAACCCGCCCGAGCTGCGGGCACGGGTCTGCCAGCCCTGCACCTCGACGACGGTGATGCCGATGGCGCGTAGCCAATCGGCGGCCTCGACGTAGTAGATGCCGGTCATCTCGGTCCCTGCCGTTCCAGCCAATCGAGGATCAGCACGATCAGGTCGATGGCGACCTGTTGTTCGTCGGGGGCGAGGGCGTCCCACGGGCGGACGACGCCGCCGGACAGGAACACGCGCACGTCGTGAATGTGGCGGGCCGTCAGCGCCGGGTTGTCCGGTTCCCGGTCCCGGATCCACTCCACCAGTGGCACGGCGATGGCGATCGCCAGATCCTGCGTCGACAAGTCAAGGTCATCCCACGCCGGCGAATCGGCGCCACCGAAGGCGTCGATCTCGGCGATCAGTGAATGCATGCGCATCGCCAACTGTTCGGGGGCGATGGTCGGCGTCTCGTCCCACACGTCGTCCAGTTCGATGTCGCCGAAGGTGCTCATGACGGGCCGGCCGCGATCTCGGCCTGCACCGCGGAGAGGATTTGGCCGTCGCTGATGACGGCCGGGTCGTTACCGGGCCTGGGGATCTCGGCGACGACGGCCGATTCGTAGGCGTCGGCGAACCCTGGCGCGGCGGCAATGCGCCAGATGTGCTCGCGGGCCCAGGTGACCGGGTTGGCCGGTTGGGCCACTTCGACGGCGGCCGCTGCCGACACGCGGGAAATGAAATCCTGATCGCCGGACAGGGCGGCCTGTGACGAATAGCTCATGACGTCGCTCCTTGCAGTTGTTCGATGCGCGCTTGCAGGTCGGCGACCTTGCGGGTCAACGCCTGCACGGCGGCCACCAGTGTCGGCACCAAGGCCGAATGGTCGGCCATCCACGGAACGAACCCCGGGTTGGCCGGGTCGTCGGGGTCGGCCTCGTCACCCGGTTCGCCGCGGCCGACGGTGACCGCTTCGGGGGCGACGGTGTGCAGGTCCTGGGCGAAGAATCCGGTTTGTTCGCCGGCGGCCGGAGCGTCACGCCAGACGAAATTGACCGGCTCCATCCGGGCGACCTTGTCCAGCGCCTCATCCGGGTCGACGATCCGGGTCAGCGACTTCAGTCGCCTGTCACTCGTCGTGTTGAACAGCACGCCGTTCAGTCCTGACGTCATCGTCACCGAACCGATCGAGGCGGCGGCGTTGTTGTAGTACGTGAACGCCTGACCGTTGCCGGGCGAGGCGCCAGCCTTGACCAGCACGACGTTGACGCTGCCGATCGTCTGCGTGATGTCGAGGCGGCCGTGAGGCTGGAACTCCATGCCGGCCACCTGGTTGTTGCTGGCCAGCTTCGTACCCCACAGCATGTTCCCGTCGGCCAGGATCGTCATTCGGTCCGAACCGCCGGTCAGGTGGCGTAGCGCCACGTTGCTCCCGCCACTCAGCAGCACCGAGTTGGGCGGGCCGGCGGTGTGAAATAGCGACAGCAGCAGCGCTGAGGCGGCGTCCAGGATGTAATACCCGTTGCCGCCCGGCTCCTGCACGAACAGGTTGCCGGTGAGCACGCCGCCGGTCAGACCGAGTTTGCCGGCGTCGAGACCAACGAGGTTGGCGCGGATGTTGTTGATGTGGGCGGCGGTGATCAGTTCGCCCGGGGCGACGACCACGACATCGGGACTGAGTGCCATAGCGGTGTTCTCCTCAGGCGACGACCGTGTACACGTCGGCGTCGTAGTGGGCGGAGTTGTAGCGGGTGTTGGCCGGCACCAGCCACGGGGCGGCGTCGTCGAGGGCGAGGCGCGCCGTCCAGTGGGCGGCGTCGATCTGATGGGCGACGCCGGTGCAGAACAGGGTGCGGGTGAACACGGCCCGGCCGTCGGCGACGTGCCCGCACACATACAGCGACGGTTTGAACGGTGACGCCGCGGTGAGCAGGTCGATGACGCCGGGCCGGGCGGCGTCGACGGTGACGGCGGCGATGAGCGGCGCCCGATCAAAGTTGCGGACGCGCAGCGCTCGGGCGGCCAGGTTCGCCAACTCGGCGTCGGACTCGGTTTGCAGCGACGTCATCGGCCACGTTTCGATTCCGAAGCGGCCACGGTTGGCGTCGTCGTTCAGCTGGGCCGGGTCGACACCGGAACGGCCGTACAGGACACGCGTCGTAAAATCGGCCCGGGTGAACGACACTTCCCAGCCGCCCGGACAGATTTCGTCGGGCACGCCGCGGTTGCCGATGATCGCGTCGGGTGTGCCGACCGTGCGGGTCTGCCAGTCCTTGCCGCGGTAGACGAGGAACCCGTTTTCGTCGCCGAACACGTCGCCGCCACCGGACTTGGCGGCGTCGTCCATCAGCTGGCCGACTCGGCCGCCCAGCTGCGTCGCCTGCAGCGTCGTGCCGGTCGGGTCGAACTGGCGGCGGTGGGCGGCGAATCCGGCGACGTCGGCGAGCCGGGCCATACGGGCCGTGACTGTTTCGTGAGCGCCGACGGCGGCCGACACGCGGCCGGCCTCGACTCGGCCGGCCTCACCTTTCGCACAGACGGCGTTGACGGTGACGACGTCACCAGCGCCCGGGTCGTAGCCGGGTTGCGTGGCGTCGATCCAGCCGGTCCACAGCCACACCGCCGGGGCGGCGCCGACGATGACACCGACGCGGACCATGCGCCCGGGGCGCAGCGTCAGCGGGGTCGCCGGGTTCGTCGGCGGGTAGTCCCACAGCCCGTCCGGGTTCGCCACCCGAAACGTCGCCGTGCCGACGTCGAACGCGTCAATTGAGCGTTGCCGACCGTAGAACGTGGCGGCGTCGATGACGTCGCACGAGTCGTCGGTCCATTGGGCGTCCAGACCGGCATACGTGGCCTCCGGGGAGACGTCGTAGTGAGCGGCGTTGTAGCGGGCCTGCCCGGTGGCGACCTGGGCGTCGCCGGCGGCGACCTGAAACACCGGGCGGACACCGGGCACCGTCACGATGCGTGGCGTCGTCATGCCGGGATCCTGCCCAGCCGTTGCGCCTCGGCCATCGCGTCGAGCACGATGCGCTGCAGGTCGAACCGGTTACTGATCACGGCCGCGCTCACACTCAGATTGACGTTGACCGGCCGGCCGACCGATACCAGCGTCGGCACCAGCGTCGGCGCCGAGCTGGCACCGGCGGACATCGCCGCCGGCGCGTCGAGCGTCGACACGTCGGCCGCGTCGAGCGTCGACATGCTGGCCGCGGCGAGCGTCGACGTGCCGGTCGCGGCGAGCGTCGACCGGCCGACGGCGCTCTTGCCGGTGCCGCCGGCGGCGTATGTCTTGACCGGAATGAGGATCGGTGTCTGTTCCTGCCCGCGGCGGAACTGGTCGGCCGTCTGTTTCGCCGGGTTCGTGTCGGCGTGCACGTCGATCGTCTGGGGTGGGAACGACGCCGCCAGCACCCCTTTAGCCTCGATGACGTGCGCTTCGGCGGTGACCGGTGTCGTGCGCGGGGCGGCGGCGGCCTCGATCTGGGCCTGCGTGGCGTCCAGTTTCCCCTGGTCGGCGGCGACGTCGATCTCCAGTTGTTTGGTGCCCGAGTTGGCGGCGATGAACGCTTCGATTTCGGCCTGGTCGCCGTCGAGTAGCACTTGCTCGAACTCGGTCGTGCGCTCCGCCGGAATCTTGAAGATGTCGCGGTAATACGAGGCCAGCGCCGGGATGACGTCGTCGCCGAGGGTGCCGGCCAGCGACGCCAAGGCGTGCGCCTGCGCGTTCGTACGGTCCAACGCCGTGAACTCGACACCCTGGGACTTGTACCGCAATTCGAGGGCGGCGGCGTACTGGTCGGTGGCCTGCTCGACGGCGTCACGTTCGGCGTTGATCGCCTCGGTCCGTTCGGCCGACGTGTCGGCGGCGTCCATCGCCGCGTTGAACCCAGCGACGGTCGCCGGCCACGCCGCGAGGGTGTCGTCCCACTCCTGCTGCGCCTTCGCCAGATCCTCGACCGAGTCGATCATGTCCTGGCGTTTGTCGATCACTGCCTGCAAGGCGTCGACCTGGCCGCGTAGGGCGTCGTTCTGGGCGTCGGCGGCGTCGGTGGCGTCCCGGGTCGCGCCCTCCAGTTCGTTGGTCGACTTGACGCCTTCCCCCTGTGCCTGGGCGAGGGCGATCACTTCATCGGTTTCGAGACCCATCGCGTCGGCGAACGCCGAGACGAGGGCGCCGGTGTTGCCGATGTCGGCCTGGCCGTCGCGTAGATCGCCGACCAGTTGCCGCCAGGCGACGATCGGGTCGATCATCACCGTGCCGAACTTCATCATCCCCTGAGTGAGCACCGCCAACGGGTCGTCTTTGATCGCCAGCGCCTTGATCGCGTCGTTGACGTCGTCGGTGCCCATCACCATCATGCGAGTCGCCTGGTCGGCGGCGGCGGCGGTTTCGGTCCAGGCAGTGCGGCCTTCGGCCAGCGCCGACGTCAGGTCACGCCACTGATCCTCGGTGATCCGGCCGGCGTCGACGGCCCGGTCGAACGCCAACTGCACCGCCTGGGCGTCGGCGACGGTGCCGGTCACCCCACGCGAGTATTCGCGCAGGGTCACGCCGGCGGCGTCGAGGGTGTCGGTGACGTCTTCGACGTTGTCGCCGATGCCCAGGATCTCGGAGCCGACGTCGGCGAGCGACGCTTGCGAATCGACCGACACCGTGCCGACGTCGGCGATCATCTCGGCGTAATGGCCGACGACGTCGCCGCCCTCGACAAATATCTCGTTGAGCTTCTCCATGTGTTCTTTGGCCGCTTCGGCACGGTCACGGAACCCGCCGATCACCGACGACGCCACCGCCGACGCCGCGGCCAGACCGGCCATCGGGCCGGCCACCGCGGCCAAACCTTTCAGCCCGATGCCGCCCTCGGTGGCGTACTCGGCGAGCTGGCCGATCGTCACGCCGAGCGTGCCGGCCACACCGCCCAGCTCGCCGAGGTCCTGGGTGGCGTTGCCGGCCATGTTCGCCAACACGCTGCGTGACTGGTCCGCTTCGCCGCGGACGTGCTCCAGCTCGGTGCCGACACCGCGAATCTCCGACGTCGTCCTGTCGAGGTTCACGCCGCGTTCGAGCACGTCGGCGAACTGTTTGGCGTCGGCGGTGATGTCGTCGAAGGCGACCCCCATCTTGCCGCGCAGGTCGGACACGAATCCGGCCACCTTCGCATCGTCGACGTCGACGGTCAGATGCGCTTTGATCGCGGCGACGGCGTCGGCCGTCGCCTTCGCCGACGACTCGACGTTGTCCAGTTCGTTGTTCAAGGCGTCGAGCGCCGCTTTGCTCGCCGACTTCGCCGTGTCGAACCCGTCGGCGATGTCGCGGCCGGCGTCGGCGCCGGCGGTACCAAGGCGGGCCAGGTCGCGCACCGCCTGGCCGGTGTCGACGTCGACTTTGTAGGACAGTCTTTGTGCCGGCATCAGTCCGCTCCGAGCGCGTCGTCGTAGACGTCGCGCAGCGACGTGTCGACCGCCTTGACCAGCCGGGCGACGGCCCGCGTCCACGCTCTGCGGCCGCCAACAGCGCCGGGATGGGTCACCATCGCGAACCGGCCGGCGTAGGCCAACGCCTTGCGGCGCCGCGGCTTGACGGTGTAGCCGCCACGCCGCCCGGCCTCGGCGATCGCCCAGGCACCGGACTGTTTCGGCGCCGGGTTGAACTCCACGGCGCAACGCGACGGCCAGGCGTCGACCGTCGCCTTGACACGCAACGCCCGGCCCATCATGCGCGGGGCGCCCTTGCCCATCGCCGCCGTGCCCGCCTTGGCCAGCTCGCGGCCGGCCGTCCGGTTCGCCGCGCGCAGGTCACGGGTCGTGTTCCGGGTCAACTCCGCGAGCGTCGACCCTTTCGCCGTAACGGTGAACTCCACACCTACGCGGCAGCCTCGTCGGCCGGCGGTGACGCCGAGGCGGGCGCAGTGAGCGTGATGACGCCGGGTCGGACCGTGTTCGTCAAGCCTTCGATCACCGAGCCGGCCGTGCCCGGCGTGCCGACCCAGGCGTCGAACCGTTGCGACACGGGCAGCGGGCCGAGCGTCGACGTCAACGCGACGCGGGCGGCGCCTCCGAACGTCGAGCCCAGCACCCGGCACCGGCCGACCGCCGACGGCGCCGACGACTCGCCGGCCAATCCGACGAAGAAGTAGCACTCTTCGGTGTCGTGCAGGTAGCAGAACTGCCACAGCCCATCTTCGTCGATTGTGTCCTGCAGATAGGTGCCGTTGATCGCCCACGACGTCTCGCCCGGATTCGGGATCGTCTTCGACGGCGCGCACCAGGTGGCGTCGACGGTTTCGTCGTTGTTGTTGGCGGTGGCGTCGATCGTGCAGGTCTGCACCTGGCACGACCATTGCGCGTCGGCGTCGGTGTAGTCGGCGAGCATCACGACGTCGATCGCCTTACCGCCCGGCGCCTGCCACGACGACAGGTAGCCGACGGCGGCCGGGTCCACCGGTGTGAACGCCAGCACGCCGTTCTCGATCTTGAAACGCAGAGCATCAGCCATGACAGAACTCCTCAGGGGATCGGGACGGGGATCGGGACGGCGGCCGGCGTAGCCGGTGTGCACCAGGTGACAGACGCCATGTCGACGGCGACGGCGAACGTGTAGGCGGGCAGGGCGGTGACGTCGTCGACGTCGAACGGCTCCCACGTCACCGCGTCGGGGTAGCACGACGACGACGACGCGCAGGCGTCGTAGACGGCGTCGATCATGGCGCGCAGCTGGGCCTGCGCGGCCCGGTCGGCGCCGTCGGCGACGAGACGGACGTTGAACGTGGCCGTCCAGTTGTTGTCGGTCCAGGCGCCGGCGAGCTCGCCGATGTACACGGCGGGCGCGACCGGCGCCGGCCGGGTCGGCGGGTCCGGGTAGACGCGGCCGGGCAGCACCGGGGCGAGCACGTCGAACAGTTCGGCGTGCGCCCGCACGGTGCCGGCCATCAGCCGATGCCTCGCCGGGTCCGGAACGGTGCGATGAGGGCGCGGACGCCGGCCAGCGGATCGATCGACTGTGGCCGCCACGCGCCGGCGAGCATGCCGTCCACGGACGTCGGCGGCGAATCCTTGCGGCGGTACAGCTCCACGACGACCTGCACGAGGGCGTCGACCAGCTGCACCGGTGCTGTCTGCGTCGTGAACGCGTCGACCGGATCCCGGTCGAGACCCTGATTCACGGCCTGGCCGGCCGTCGCCACATGCCCGCCGACGCGGTCGGCGTCGACGTCGACGTCGGTCAAGCGGAGCACGTCCAGCGCCGCCGCGGTGACGGCGGCCGGATCCCACCACACCGACACGTCAGGCGCGGTGACGGTCACGGCACCGCCCCCGAGACCCACGCCGCGCCGTCCCACGATGCCCGGCCGGTCGTGCCGGCGGTGGCGGTCTGCACGTATTGGCCGGTCGTCCACGCCGTGTCCGGCGACGCCGTCACCGGGTTGGCGATGAGGGCGGCGACCGACGCCGGCCGGGTCGAGCCGGGCGGCGTCCAGGTGCCCGGGGCGCCGGCGGTGGCGCCCGTTGACGGCGGCGGCGGCGGCGGCGTCCACACCGACGGCGGATAGGAACGGGAACGCAGACGGGCCATCTCGGCCCTACGCGGCCCAGGCGATCTTGACGATGCCCTCGCGCTTGGCCGGGGTGGTGCCGCCGTCGGGCGACTCGGTGGTCGGCGGATTGTAGAACGCATACCCGCCGGCGACGCCGATCTGCCGACCGAACAAGGCCGGCTCCAGCGCCTGCATGATCGGAAATCGCCGCTCGTACGTTTCCTGGCTGGCGGCGTTGCCGACGTACAGCGAAGCGTCGGCGATGCCCGGCGTGTACACCGGCCGCAAACCGAACACGTCACCTTCGAGGCCGGTGGCGTTGCCGGCGCCGACCTGCACGATCGAATCGCCGGCCAGGTTCGTCAGCGAACCGAGCCGCACGAACCCTTGCGTACCGAAGGCGACCCACGACGCCAGCGCGCCGGTGGCGTCGGCGACCATCCCCGACGCCGTCATGATCGCCGACTGCACGGCGGCGGCGGTGGCGTTGGCGGCCAACGGGATCGACGCCGTGGTCGATCCGACGTTGGCGATCGCCTTGCCTTCGAGCATGCCGGCCAGCCGCTTGTTCATGTGAACGACGACCATGTTGAGCGACTCAGCGACCATCTCTAAGAGCAGCTCGGACACGTTGATGTAGCCGCGGACCATGCGCATCGTCACCGGCTCCATCACGATGTCCCACGCCTTCGATTCGCCCTCTTCCTTCTCCTTCGGATTGTCCGACAGCGACGTGTCGAAGTCGGGGTCGACGATGCGCGGCCGTTGGAACGTCGCCGACGTGATCGTCTGCGGGTTGAGGGCCGTGAACATCGGCATGTCGCCCGGGAACGGGTCGAGCACCGGGCCGACGTTCGGGGCGACGACGAGACCGTTGAATCCGCCGGCGACCGCCACCGTGTTCGCCTTGTCGAGCCCGAGATGTTCGGCGGCCCGCGACGCCATCGGCTGGACGATGCCGCGCCGGTAGCGCTCGGCGGCGTCGCCGTCGGACTGGGCGTGGAGCATGTCCCACAGCAGGGCGCCGGCGTTGCGGTAGGCGACCGGGGCGGCGGCGCCGCGGATCATGTCCAGCTTCGATTGCACCTCGGCGTCGACGCTGTAGCCGCGCGTGGCGAGCTTCAGCTGGGCGTTCAGGTCGTCCACCTTGGCGCCGAGGCGGTCCAAGGTGGCCTGTTCCGACTCCACCGGGTCGCGGTTTTCTTCGCGGGCGGTGCGGTAGATCGTCTCGGCGTTGGACGTCACCTCGGCGATTCGGGCGGTCAGCGTCTCGACGTGTTCCTGAATGGCGGTCGGCATGGTTCGGCTACTCCCTGGTGGATCGCGGACAACGAACGTGTTGGCGGCGTCTCAAGGGGTGCCGGCGGCGCGGTGCCTGCGGGGAGGGGTGGCGACTGCGGGGTGCCTTCGGTGGCGTCGGTGAAAGAACGTACACCGTCGACGCCGGCTAGTCGACGAATCCCCAACGGACGGCGACGGCGTCCAGCATCGGTGTCGGCGCCGGCCGGTCGTCGTCGGCGGCGCGCATGGCGGTGATGCCGGCGCCGGCGTAGGCGGGCATCGGCACGGCGGCGACGTTGACCAGGTGGGCTTGGAGGCGTTCGACGACGCCGTCGGCGCGCACCTTCGAGCGGCGGATGATCGCCTGCACCGACAGACCGGTGTGCGACTCGGCGAGCATCGAGCGGACCAGATCCAGGTTGTCGCGGTGGCGGAGCGTGAACCGGGCGACCAGTCCGGCGGCCGACGATTCGGCGTCGGTCATGCACCCGATGTAGCGGTCAAGGTCGTCGCGGTGGTCGAGCGTGAACCCGATGTTCATGAACGAGGCGCGGCCGGCGGCGATGCCCTGCAGCTGTCCGGCGAACGACGTCGGCGTGAACGTCTCCCGGTACACCGGTGTCGGGCCTAGGTCGTCGGCGACTTCGGCTTCGACGCCGTAGGGGACGACGACACCTTCGACGGTGCGTCCCTCCAAGGTCAGCTCGGACGTGTACGACCGAACGATCGTCACCGGGTCAGACATGGTCCCTCCCTTAGCCGCGGGTCGATCCGACAACAGAGTCGGCGGTGGTGGCGTCGGCGACGGCGATGTCCCACGGGGCGAACCGTTCGGCGACCCTGATCTCGGGGACGGTGGCGGCGCGGCGTCCTTCTTCGTCGACGATGCCGTGCAGCACCGCCCAGGCGTTGGCCCGTTCGGCGAAGCTCTGCTGCAGGTAGCGGTCCGGGTTGAATTCGAAACGGGTCCCGCGGGGCAGCGCCCAGTTCGACAGTGCGCCGGCGATGCGTTGACACAGCGGCAGCAGATAGTTCGTCCAATGCTGGTCGCGCAGCATCGCCGGGCTGGAGTAGGTCAGTCCGCCGGCGGCCTGGGGGAGCCCGGCGAGGCCGGCCGGGACCCCGAAGGCGTTGGCGATCATCTGCAGGTCGAAGATCTTCAGGTCGAGCAGGGCCATGTCGCGCGGTGACATCGACTGCGCCGTGTAGGTCATGCCGCCGGAAAGCACGGCCGGCGAGCCCGGGTTGGCGGCGCGTAGCCGGGCCCATTCGCGCCGGGCCTCGTCGGCCTGTTTGGCGGTCAGGTCACCGGGCGCCGACAGTACCGACGACGTGCCGTGGCGGGCCAGGTTGTCGGCGTAGCGGTCGAGCAGTTCGGCGGCGACGACGTCACGGCCGGCCCAGTACAGCGGGCCGTAGCCGCGGCCGCTGGCCCGGTCGTGCTTGTACTTGATGTGACAGACCGGTTGTCCGACGCCGGCCCGGCCCAGCTCCATCACGCCGCCGTCGTCGAGTGTCACTTCGTACACGCCGTGTTCGTCGCGGATCACCCGGTTCGGGTCGACGGCGACGAACCGGGACGGGAACCCGTCGGCGAAGTAGTCGACGGCCCACAGGATCGCTTCGCCGCGCAGCATCAGGTCGTCGACGACGAGGCCGATGAACTCGCACCAGTCGGCGTATTCCAATGGTTCCGGGGTGGTGCGGTACCAGTCGGGCAGATCCATCGGGACACCGCCGCGCACGGCGTAGGCGGCCATCGCCACGACGGCCCGGCTGTTGATGTCCACGCACGTCCCGACGGTTGAGACGCGGGTCAGGTAGCCGGCCGGGTCGGCGGCGCCGAATCCGAAGAACGTCGAGTGTGCCGGCGTCGGTTCCATCAGCGGCGTGTCCCATCCGACGGGCCAGCCGGCCCACGGCGTCGCCGACACGAACCCCGGATACATCACGTTGGAATCGCCGACACCGGCCGGCACGTCGGCGCCGACGGTGCCGACGGGCGGATTGGCGTTCGGTGTGATGTCGCCGCGTGGGTCGGCCGGCGGGTCCGGGGTGACCTGGTCGCCGCGTGGGATCAGCGCCCGGGAGGCGTAGCGGCCCGACGGCGGCGGGCGCGTCATGTCCACGGACCCGTGACGTTACTACCCGTAGCACTCCGTCGGATAGAGCATCCGGTGCTCTGTTCAATGGACGGCCGGTGTCGGCGGCGTCGCCTGCGCCGCGTCCAGTGCCCACAGCGTCGCCCGCAGCAGGTCGGTGCGGGCGTTGTTGTTGACCAGCCCGAGTCCGCCACCGGTCAGGTTGTGAACGCGGGCCCGGGCCAGCTGGTCGTCAAGGTCGGCGGTGTCATCGTGGACGACGCGCCGCTCGGCGGTGAGGGCGCGCAGCAGGACCAGCCCGCGGCCGGTCTCGGTGGAACCGGCGCGGGTCGCACCCATGCGGCCGGGCAGGTCGGCCGGCAGTTGGTTGTTCATGCGGGCGCCGACGATCAGCCGGGCGCCCGGCCTCGCGGCGACGTAGCCGCGGACCAGGTCGATCGCCTCGGACCACGAGGCGCAGGCCCGGCCGTCGACTTCGAAGCGGCCGGCGCCGTCGCCGGCGACGAACGCCGCGGCGGCGCCGGTGCCGCGGTTCTCTTCCAACGCGACGACGCCCGGGCCGGCGATCCCGGCGAGGGCGCCGGCGCAGGCCTGCCATGCGCCGTCGGCGAGCAACGGTTCGCCGTGGCCCGGCCGGCGGCGTACGGTCGGCCACCGGTTCAGCCATTGCGCCCGGAACGCTTCCATCGGGTCCGGTTCGTCCGGGTCGTCGGACTCGCCGGCCCGGGCGGCGGCGAGGCGTTGGGCGATCAGATGGCGGCGGCGTTCCGTCCAGTGCGGCGACGCGGCGCGCCACGCCTGCTCGTCGGCCGGGTCGGCGTCGGGCGGCGCCGACCATTCGACCCACAGATCGCCGCCGGTGGCGTCCAGGTCGGCCAGCATCGTGTTGCGCCGGTTCACCATCAACGCCGTCGCTTTGCGGTGCGCCGTCGACACCAGCCACAGCTGTGACGCCGGCAGCTCCACCATCGTCGGCACTAGTCCTTCTTCGATGATCGTGGACGGCACCGCCCACGCCTCGTCTACGACGGCCATGCTGGCAGTCAGTCCGTAGACGGACTCTTTCGCCTTGACCAGCCACCGCGACCCGTCGGCGAGTAGCTCGATCATCTCTTGTCCGTTGGCGTCGCGCACCTTGTACACGTCGGCGAACCGTTCGCTGCGCGCCCAGCGGCGCGCCGGGCGTTGAATCTCCACGCAGACCGGCAGGTCCTTGCCGGTGTGCACGACGGTCTGCGCGTCCCAACGGTCGCCCTGGTGCATGCGCCACAGGCACGTCTCGCGCATCAGGTACGACTTGCCGACCTGGCGGGCGACGGTCAGGTCGGCGGCGTCCCATACGAGCAGCCCGGCGGCGTCGCATTCCAGGGCGCGGGCGCCGTAGAGGCGCTGCCACCAGCGCAACGGTTTGCCGGTGCGCTCAAGCGCGTAGGCGGCCAGCGCGGCGCCGTAGCTGTCGACGGCGCGCGGGTGCGGCGGCGTCATCAGACGCGGCCACGTCGCATCGGCCGGCACCGCCCGCAGACCGTCCAGCCACGGCACCGCCCAGATCGGATCGTCGGGCGGGTAGCCGGTCGGGTCCGGCGCGGCGGCCGAAGCGTTCACCTGGCGGACGGGTGGCGGGGTCGACCGCGGCGCCGGACCACGTCCAGCAAGTATGGCGCCCTGCCGGCGCGCACACGTCGAGCATGACGGCACCAGCCGGCAGCACCCGGAGTGCTCGACGTGGGCGTGCAGTCTCAGCGGTGGCTGATGGTCAGCTTCTGTCGCCGGGCGCCGCCGGCAGTGCACGCACACCGGGTCGCCGGCGAGCAGGTCGGCCCGATTCCGCCGGTACGTGACCGAGGCGTACGCAGGATTCGCCATACCGTCAGTCTGGTCCCCGATGTACCCCGGGACCGTTTGCGGCCAGCAGCGACGAACGTGGGCGATCTGGCGGGATCGTGGACGATGCGACGGTGAACGGGCCGAAGCGGAGGGGGGGAGAGCGATTCACTGGGGGGCTGTCCGGGTCCACCACAAAAAACCGGGTCGCGACCACCGACGGACACGGACAGCGCCGCGGGGGACGGCGCAGATTTTTCGCCGACGGGTCGAGCCGCTACCGAACCGGGTCGGTGCGCCCCACCCGGCACACACACGGAGGTGTCCGGCCGGCCGGGTGAGACGACTTCCCCGCGGCTTGACGGGGCGGGGTGGCCCAAGGGTGGCCGGCTACCGACCAGCGCTCTAGCGGCCGGGGTCGGGATCGTCGGGCGCATCCGGGTCGGCCGGCGCGTCCGGGTCGAGCGGATCGGGCGTGGTCGGCGTATCACTCATGGTCGGATCGTAGACCGGGGGTGTGGTGAAGGCGAACGTGCGTAGCCGCTCGGCGTTGATGATCCGAATATTCAGACCGGAGCGTTCAATCAGACCCATTGCCTCCAAGCGTCTCAGTGTCTTGGTCAGGTGGACCGTTGAGTCACGGCCGAGCAGATCGCCGCGGCGGCGGACCTGATTCTCGCCGTCCCACATGAACGCGTAGGCGTTGCGTAGCCGATCGCGCGGCGCCTCATCCTTGTCGCGCGCCAGTGTCAGCAGCATGTGAGCGACCAGAGTGGCGCTCACTCAGTGACCTGGTTGATACGAAGTAGGCGGTGCCCATAGCTGCGCTGCTTCGCCTTGAATACGCGCGGCGGCGAGCGCCGACCGCCATCAGACTTCTGCAAGGGTTCTTTCGCTGCGGCCGCGCCCGCGGCATAGGCAGCGCGGGCGTCGTCCTTCGGCTTGCTTGGCTTCGCCTTCGGCGTCTTCGATTGTGTGCTCGTGCCATCCGTGGGCGGCACGAGTGGGTCCTTTCGAGCGTGGAACGCTGCGCGGTCGGCCGCCTTACCGGTTTCGGTGCGAACGCGTCGGGCGACGCGCTGCGGGTTGCGAAGCTGGAAACTGAATGGTTCGATCGGTTCGCCCGCGTCGAACGCGATGACGTATCCCTGGACCGCGTACGGGGTGAGATAGATGAACCGCGCATCATCTCGCGTAAAGCGGATGGACTGAGTATCGACCTCGATACGCGTGGCATCTGGAATCGTCCGGGCCACGGCCTGCGCGACCACGCAGCGATACGAGTCAGTGGCAGTTGCTCTAGCGATGTCGCGCTCGGTGACCTCGACATTGAATCGGGACATGGGCTTGGTCATATTGGGTTCATCTCCGTTTCGTAGCGGGCGTGGCCGGTGTCGGCGACGTGGCGGGTCTCGGCGGCGGCGGTCGTGAACGTCTCGCCGCAGGTGTGGCACACCGAGACGCCGTGACCGGGCAGGGCGCGCCGGGTGCGGCGCGGTTGGGTCGCGGCGACGTGCGTCGCCCGGTCGGCGTCGGTGTCGATCCCGAGCCGGCGTGCCTGCGCCGCGGTCAGGTGGGCGGTCAAGCGCTGGTCCAGTCGTTGACGGTGAAGCGGGCGCCCGTGTCGCCGTCGTAGGCGACGAGCACGACGAGCTCGGCGCCGTAGTCATCGAATGCAGCATCGGCCGTGCGCTCGGCGTGGGCCTGGACGTCGTCGCCGGGTGCGACGTGATCGGTGGCGAGCAGGCGGCCGCTGTCGTCGTAGGCGTGGAACACGACGCCGCCAGGGCTGCGGCCGGGATCGATCGACGGAGGGCCGGGCCGGATCATGTCGGCGGCCGGTGATCGTGGACGCCGTTGCGTCGGTGTTCGGCGGCCAGCTGGCGGCGGCGGATGTCGTCGGCCAGACGCCGCACCCGGTGATGTTCGGCGACCTCGTCAAGCACGATGCCGACGGCGTACAGCACGGCGCCGATGATCAGTCCGCCGGCGATGGCGTAGGCGGCGATCACGGCGGCGGCCACCGGTGTGCCTGCCAGCGCGCCCGCTGGTCGGCGACCGTCGAGCGCCGCCGTGCCATGGCCGCTTCGATAGCGGTAACGGCCGGATGCCAGCCGCGCCGCTCAAACACGGCGAGCGTCTCCGCGTACAAGCGTTCTTCGCGTTCGATCTCTTCGGGTGTCGGCGGCGGCGGCGGGTCCACGTCGTCACCGAACGCGACGAGGCGCAGATGCCGCCGGCCAGTCATAGTGCCCCGCGTTCTAGGAGCTGCTCGACATGGACGTGGCCCATCCCGTGACACAGCGGACAGTCGGCGTGACACCACGCGTTCCGACGTGCTGGCAAGTTGGGACATCTCAACACGTCGTTCGGTGGCAACTGTGCGACCTGTTCGACGGTGAGCGCGCGGGTTCTTACAACAGGTTCTTTAAGAGGTTCGGGGGCACCAGGTGCCGGGGTAGGGGCACCAGGTGCCGGGGTAGGGGCACGACGTGCCGCCCTCCGTTCGTTCGAGGGGGGCACCTGGTGCCGGGGGGCACCTGGTGCCGGGGTCGCCTGGGAGGGGTGCACCAGGTGCAGGGGTGCACCAGGTGCCGGGGTCTCGGCCAGGACGGCGTCCACGGCCGGGAATCGCCAGACCGTCGACTTGCCGGGGCGCGCCTCGGGCACCGCGTGACCCGATGCCTCGATCTCGCGGAAGGCGTAGCGGATGGCCCGTTCCGACAGCCCGGTGGTCTTCATGAGGCCGGTCTTGGTGCCGTCGTCGTTGACGCGCCCCTGTCCGATCCAACTCGTTTGACTGCGGCGGTTCCAGTGTCGGGCGTGCTCGGCGAGCACGAACCGGGCCGGTGTCGACAGCGTGCATGCCGGGTCATCGAGCACGCGGCCGACGTACTCGACGGCCGGGTTCATGCGGCGCCTTCGCCCGTCGTGCTATCGGTTCGCTTGAACCGCACGTCCTCCTGCTCAGCGCCGAACATCCACGTCTCGACCTCGGACAGCCGGTACATCCGCCGGCCGTTGCGCATCAGGTGATACGGGCACCCGTCCTGGCACCAGCGCCACAGGGTGACGGACGTGACGTCGCCCATGTGGGCGCGGACGGTGGCGCCGGACACGAACGGTTCGGGGTACTTCTCAAACTTCATGCTTGTAACTTACCTGAGTCTCGGCTCTGTTCGGTTACATTTGCGGGCCTTCACTATGGCACAAACTGGCGGATGTGCTAGCACCCGCAATCTTCGACTGGACAACTATCGGCGCTACATGGTCGCCCGCGGCTACGCGCCGGCGACGGTCTCGGCCCGGTTGTCGATCGCCGGCGACTGGCTCGACTGGCGTCGCGGCGACATCGACGCCGGTCACGTCGACGTCGAACGGTGGGCGGCCGGGCGGGCGGTCGGCCCGGCGGCGACCAGGAACCTGCACACGATGCTGCGCGCCTTCTATCGCTGGGCGCAGCGCGACGGCCTCGTGCGCCACGATCCGACGCAGCTCGCCGACCGGCCGCGGGTGCCGGCGTATCTGCCGCGGCCGGCGGCCGAGCACGACATCGCCCGGGCGCTGGCGGGCGCCGACGTCGCCGTGCAGGCGATGATCGCCCTGATGGCCTGCGCCGGGCTCCGTTGCGTGGAGTGTTCCCGGCTCGACTGGGCGGATATCGACCTGTCGGCGGCGACAGTCATCGTGAACGGCAAAGGCCAGCGCGAACGCATGGTCGACCTGTCGCCGGACGTCGTGGCGGCGTTGGCCGTGCTCGCCGTGTCGACGTCGGGGCCGGTGTTCGTCGGCCACGGTGCGCGGCGTCTATCAGCGGCGCGCGTGTCACAGCGTGTCGCCGCCGTGTTCGCTGCCGCCGGTCTCACCGTGCGCGCCCATCAGTTGCGTCACCGCTGCGCCACCAGCGCACTCGCCGAGTCGCACGGCGACCTGCTCGCCGTGCGCGACCTGCTCGGCCACGCCTCGGTGGCGACGACTCAGGTGTACACCGCGGTGTCGCCCGGGCGGACGGCGGCGACGTCGCGAGCGTTGCGCCTACCGACAACGGCCGCGTGACAGGCTCCGGGCTCCCGGACCAGCTGGCGGCGATGGTCATTACCGAGCTACGCGACTCGCGTTGACGCGGCCTGGGGATAACCGGTGTCGCGCACCGCATATCCAGAGACGTGACCTGGGGGATTGCATGTTCAGATGAACCGCGAACGCGTAGCCTTTTCGCCATGCCGGTCACGGTCCTCGATGAGCGCCTGAGTTTCTCCACGGTCGAGGCGTGCGCGGCGACCGGTCTGCCGTACAGCGTCGTGGACCGTTGGGTTCGCTCGGGCGCGGTGTGGCCGTCGGTGCCGGGGTGGGGCAGCGGTAACCCGCGGCAATGGTCCATGGTCGATATCGAGCGCCTCGCCCGCATCGGCTGTGTGATCCACCGCGCCGAGTCGGCCGGCCTCGCCGTCAGCTACGCCGCGGTGGCGGCGATGTGGGACGCGATGGTGGCCGGCGACCCGTGGACCGTGACCCTGACCGCCTGACTTTCGTCATGACGCAGATCGGCCGGTGCCCGGGGTGCCCGGTTTCTGGTCCGGTTCGGGGATCGGTGTCGGCGGGTTGACGCCGAGCACCTTGGCCAGCCACGCCGTGATCATGTTGGACAGGCGTACGGCGACGGCGAGCACGACACCTGACAGCAGGGCGGCGATCTGTGTGCCGTCCACGTCAGTCGCTCTCTTCGACGCGTTGGGCCAGCCACGTCCCCAGGGCGAGCACGGCGAAGGCGGCGTAGAACCCGCATTGGCGCAATCTCGACTCCCACGACGGGCCGTTCTGTAACCAGAACTCCACGGCGTTCGCCGTCCACATGCTGAAAGCGAGCAGCAGCGTCTCCTGGCGCCACTGCACGAGCACACCGCCACTGGTGACGATGAGACCGACGGCGACGACACCGGACGTGACGGCGATGATGCTGGCGAACGTGTCATCGCCGCGGGTCACCCGCCACAGCAGGATGTTGGCGGCGGCGGCGATGATCAGAGCGGTGATCCCCACTCGGTACAGCGACGGGCGAAGGTCCACCGCGTCGCCGGTCATTCACCCCCCAAACCCATGTCGACGGCCATCTTGGCGGCCAGCTGGCCAACGTTCTCCTTGTCGACGCCGTTCGGATAACACGCCGAATTCGTCTGGGTGGCCATCGTCCACATCGACGGGTAGCCGGCCATCACGGCGCCGTCGGTCAGCAGCGTGTCCAGGATCCGCTGCAGGATGGCGTGCTCTTCCTGGGTCATGTCGGTATCTCCTGTGTCAGGTGGTGGGGTGGGTTCGGGCGGGTGCGTTTCGTGACCGGCGGCCCGCTTCGAGCACTCGGCGCGGATGTCGTCCAGACTCCACGTGCCGGAACTGTTCACGCTGCGCGGCTTCCACGGACCCTGCACGGCGCCCGCGGTGGCCGGGTCAATCTTGCGG